>Ga0247782_1000184_pt1 | contig 76768 bp, 58 predicted proteins | sample UWRJL019104C5_FD_179928 | JGI IMG/M metagenome (GOLD analysis project Ga0247782, IMG submission 179928) | Plant litter microbial communities from Arlington Agricultural Research Station in Wisconsin, United States - UWRJ-L019-104C-5 | ecosystem: Environmental > Terrestrial > Plant litter >... | reverse complement strand
TTGTCACACAACCAAAAAAAAAAAAAAAAAAAAAAAAAAAAAAAAAAAAACATCAGTTGCTTTTTCGTGAAACAATCGCAACATATGTATGTTCCATCCAGTGTTGGGCAAATGACGAGTCTGTAACGAGTTTTGAAGGATACCGGAAAGCCGCCATGGGTGGGGGAGATCAACGGATCTCCATTGGAGGACCTCTTCCGACTGCCCAATTGAGGTTCTGCGAAAGACATTTTTGGTAACGCAGTGGCCGGTGCGTTAGAAACTAGCGGGAAACTATCCACTTTCAACCCATATTTTACGGCAGTCGGCGGCAGTCGCACTTTATCCGTGTTGGCGTCGGACATCGGTCAGGTAGCCTACCTACTGTCCGATGCAGAGTCTCTGTATGCTGTATGTACAGCACACAAAGCTGAAAGACTAGTAGGAATCTTTCATCATCAAAACCGGTAGTCTCGTCCTATCCGAAGAAGAGAAGTTGAAGACAACAAATCATCCGATCTAGTAAAGGCCCTTAAAGTGTTAAACTAGCTTGGCTTAATAGTAACAACGGAAGTCGGTTCGAATCACCCTGTACTGTCGATGATCATTTGCTGCTGATCGCTGTTTGCCTGAAACCCCTTGCGCCACTTGACAATCTCGCCTGGGGTTCAGGAGGAATGCACAACACAAGACAACAGGACAGACGGATTCCGACAGCGTCGGTCACGGTCCCCGAATAAGCAGAATGTGTAGAAGCATTGCCCAAAACTCGCCTAAGCTGTCACTTGGTATACTTATGTATATGGTGAGTCTCGCCACGGAGCTTGACGAGAATCAGCATGTATGTATGTATGTAGTCTCAAGCATAAAAGCTAGATGCGGGTGGTTTGCTGATGCCCTTACAGCAAATATGCCAATAAATTGCCTACATCTGAGTAATCCCTGCAAGGGTTAAGTTACCATTTGGTAACCTTAGAGACTTGCAGTCCAACCTGCGTCACCCGAATCACCGTTCATGCTCTCGGTGTATTTTATACATTGCAACACCCATTTACGGAATGGCAACGTCTTCCAATTCTTGGCGCGAACTTACCTACCTATGTAAGTATTGCTAACTCGTCTGTCAACGTTCCGAATATCCCTTTGCCGCTTGCCCGATATTATCGCGCTTTAAGGTTTAGAAATGAGGAGATATTCAATCGTATAGCAGGCCACCTGTGTATCTATGATCGGTGTGTTCCTCGGCTCTATCTGGCCGAGTTGTCGGGACAATCATAGACGGCGGTCGACGGAAGCTCAGTTTTTGAACGATGAAATTACAATATCCAAAGAACTCTCATTCCCGGCTCGCCGACCGCGTTCGAATCCCATGCCGATGTAATACACGTCAAAGGCGAGATTCGATCCTGTTCGGTTATTGCATACCTTTAAGCCGCTATCCCAGCAGATACTCAGCATCCCATCCTTGTCTTTCATGACATGTCGTTACTCGGCGTACTGATATCAAAATGATTTATAGGAGACCAAGTTTGGCCGTAGTTGCCATTATAGCTCCCATCGAAGATATCTACTTGCCTACATGTACTACCACACCTACCTTTACCAAATTGATCATGCCTTATCATTGGTAGGCAGGGATTTGAAATCAGATATGACAGATACATGTTAACAATACGCTACCTCTTCCAACAGACGTTCCCACGATCAAAACGGTCAAACGGCCTAGTGGTAAAGCAGTCGCCAGGATACATTCCCCGAGGTGCGCTCGGATAAGGTCGGGTAACCGTGCCCGCATCTTTGAACACGCAATGAGAGATGCATGGGTTTTCCGGTCGAATGTTGGAATGCCGGCGAGAAGAAGCCGGGTAAGTGCTACCTCACGACCTTTCTTTTCTCTATCTTCTAGATTCAGTCCGGCCATGTTTAACCCCCATTGATGTTCTTTTGCCTTTCCTTTTTTATTTTTTATTTTTTATTTTTCTCCCACTCGCATATTATCCCATGATCACATCTCAGGTGTTCAGGTTCGAATCCTGTTGTTAGTGCTACGGAACGGTAGATAGCGATGCAGAGGGACTGTATGTAAGTCATCCTACAATGCTGTCAGGGGCCACATATAATAAAGTAAACTTAAGGTGTGTCACGTCAGGTGTTGAAATACATCTGAATGAATATCTAAATCTTGTTGGTGCCAAGTTCTGCTACAGTAGTCGGGGTTTATCAATTTAGTGGGCATGTAACATCACCTGAGCCCAAATTTGGTGCCCTCCGCATCGAACCTAGAATAGATATCGGTGTATATTTATTGGGTGGGCTGTATACACGCAGTGCTTTGTCTAGTTTTCGAACTGGAGGCTCGAATTTGCATCATTAAAACCAGACGAGTGTGAAAAAAATTCCAACTTTGACTGTCGTGAGCATCTCAGCATGAGTATAAAACACTCTGAAACTTTATAAGGCCCAACATACATGACGGATAATCCTAACAAGGCGCTCTACTAGCCCGTACATCAAGTGTGACTCTTAATACAGGATTGCGAGCGGAAATCTACAGAAACGAGCAGAGGAAAGATATCTAGACCAGATCTAAGGCTATCTCAGGGACGGTCAGCTTAGCTTGCGACGATGTCATAGTCGACCGGGCGGTGTATGCTAATGATGTGGAGGCAAAGCATCGTCTCTCTACCATGACTTCTTGGCTCACCTTTGAAGTTAACTCTTCTAATTTCTCTCTGTTGAAAAGTATCAGTTTCTCTCCGTGACACATCTGACCATTCAACTCCTCGACACTGCGGTTGCTCGACACTTGAAACTTCGAGTGACACACCAATAAGGACCGTCCCGTTCGAATTAAATATATACTAGAGGTATGCCTTTCAATTAATTGACAGGGGATGAATCGATTGTCCAGTATCATCGATTCTTTGTCTTTATATTGCACGCCCGCTCCTAGAGCTCGGCAAGACTCGAGATGCATCGACTTATTCAACTAACCTGTCCTGCCATCCCATTTTCCTGAATTCCGTGTAATTCAGACTTATCTAGAATTAAAATTATTCTCCGGCCTGCGAGATGAAGAGCTCATAATAGATTGATAGTGATGGACATAAAATAAGAGCCTGAACAACTCCAACTTACTGTCAGTTGTCGTCTCCTAAGTCTACTTGCCCTAAGTCAATGCCCCCATTGGTGAATAATTAGCTGACCTTTATGCACTTACTAAATACTAATAGCTTATCTTCACCCCACATCGAACATCGATATCCGTTACGATACGTCAACGGGAGGGAGGATTGGCGTAGGACGTGACCGGCCGTTGTCGGGCTGGTATAGGTTTTTAGTCGCGAGTTGAACTTCTGAGTAGGCTGTTACCTTGTTTTGTTCTAAATAAGGTGTAGAACGAAGCACAAAGGGCTACTCGCCTCAATCCTGTAAAGGCCAATCACTCATCTGTTCAGATGACTACTGCCGCAGCAGCCATGGCCTGCAGAGGCCCATCTGCGCGCCAACTCCTATCCACCGTTAGCTCTTCTTCACCGGTTTCGGTTACCCCCAAGTCCAAGGTTTCCCATATTTTTCGTGGCGCCCTGCCATCGTCCGGCATATTAACAGCTAAGCGTAACATACATGGCACAGCTGTGCGACAGACAGACGGCGTCTTCAGCGGTTTAACAGACCATCGTGATCGCATACCATGGATAGAAGCCTTCAAGGAGCAGCAACGGGAGCAGGCGGGGAAAGGTTCGTCCTCTGGGAACAATGCGCATCAAAAAGTTGAGCGGGATATGACTCCCAAGAAGATGAGCGATAGCTATCATCGTGTTATATTACCCCTCGGACGCGATCCCTCGCTCAGTGACACATATATCAACTCATCCGGCCATATACGGTAAGTTGCCAGCCTTGTGACTGCTTTTCGCGTATTTGTACCACTTCGACGGACACGGAGGACGATAGCGGGATCGGTTGACTAACATGTCGCTGTTCACATGTACAGGCTCGGAACAATATTCATGGATCTAGATGCTCTCTCAGGCATCGTAGTCTACAAGCACACCGGCCCGGGCGTCACGACCGTTACGGCAGCGGTAGACCGTATCACCATCGCGCACCCACTCACAGATATCTGCGATCTGGAATATAGCGGCCAAGTCACGTACGCGACGGGGCGAAGCAGCGTAGAAATCACTTGCAAGGTGGCGCGCGCGCGGGATGAGGGGGAGCCGAGCAAGCCCGAAGACGTGCTGCTAACATGCACATTCACGATGGTGGCTCTCGACCCTGCGACGAAACGACCGACCAACATACCCAAACTGATCTGCGAGACACCGGAAGAAGAGAAGATCTTCAAGGCGGGCGAGGCGAAAGCATTAGCCAAGAAGGAGACATTAAAGACCTCTCTCCTCGAAACCGAACCCAACGATCCGGAATCGGCCTTGATCCACAAGATCTGGCTGCGGCAACTCGCGTACCACGACCCCAACAACCCGCTCCGCCAGCCCGCCAACGTGGTCCCAATGTCACGGACGGCGCTGTCGACGGCGGATATCATGCAGCCGCAATACCGCAACAGACACCAGACCATGATCTTCGGCGGTTTCCACTTAAAACAGACCTTCGAGCTGGCCTTCTGCTGCGCTGCTTCGTTCGCTCACGCGCGACCGACCTTCATATCGGCCGACCCATGCACGTTCCGGAACCCCGTCCCCGTGGGCAGCGTTCTGTACCTGACCGCGACAATCGTATACACCGATCCTCCATTACTCGAAGAAGACGGCAGCGAGCCCGCGCAGCGTGACCCACAGAACCCCTTGACGCGCATTCACGTGCGCGTGGACAGCAAGGTGCGCGACGTGGAGCATGGCCACTCGAAGCCGACGGGCCAGTTCAATTACACGTTTGTCGTGCCCAGGGACGTCAAGGTGCTGCCGCATACGTATCAGGAGTTCATGATGTATCTCGATGCTAGGAGGCGCGTGCGCGCTGGTGACGAGCAGGATCGTAGGGATAATTTGCCCGTGGACGCGAAGAGGTTTAGACATGTTGAGGATGTTAATGTTACTGAGTAAAAAGAAGAGAGGAAAGGAAAGAAAGGGGGTGCTTAGATCTTTGTACATTTTACATAATGAGAGGACTATATGTATGCTGTATATAATTCGAGGTCCATGCTCATTCACACATGGTCCAGCTAACGAACGAACAACCCTATATCCTTGGTTTTGACCTTCCATTTTGAGGATTTTCTCGGGTCCAGCAGTTAATGATTCCGCTAGAAGGATAAAATCAGAGTACAGTACAGCTGTTCTCCCTTCTAGCCCAGTGTCTCCCACACCCATACCCGCTCAATTTGACAGCAACGGCATTCAAACAAACTAGGTTGCCTAGGTTAAGCGGCCATCCCTCTCTTCGCAATACAACGCCGATGGCTACCACCCTACTATGAACAAGAAACTTAATAAGTCGAAGTTTCGCTTCAAGACTAGCAGACGTTCTAAGAATACTACGATTGAGGCGGAAGAACGGGGGTGTCATAAGAGAGTATAGACATTCCCCAAGGCTATGTGTCTATAGATGTGTGAATAGATAGAGGAGACAATGTGAAACTTGCTAGAGGAAACCCAGCATTACTGCGCGTTACATCACTAGCCGAAGGCAATAAGTCATCAAGTATAGATTGTACAATGTCCTGTCATGTTATGCTATGTATTACAAATATACAGTATTTTATCGAACATACAACCAACCTTTCGAGCATCGTGCACACAACCCAACACAACACAACACAGCTAAGCCAACGCTTGATTAGCCAACCCAGAAACTCTCTGTTCAGCGTCCTATACACCACCCTGAAGTCTCTCGATTTCCTTGCCCTTCGGTGCATTGCCGTGTCCGTGGACGGGCAAGCCGCGCTTCTCGAGTTCCTGCTGCATGATCTTGAAGCGACCTAGGGCGATCTCCTTATCGCCGCGGGTGACGCGCTTGGGAGCGACTGTGACGTTGGGGAGTTCGAGGAGATCCTTGCGGCGCTCCTGTATTTCTTGCGTAAGGGTTGCGGGCTTGGGCGGTTTCTTGAGGGTGTGTAGGAGCGTCGAGACGGTTGTGATGCTCGAGAGTTGGTGGTCCGGAATTAGATGGCCTGTTAGTTGGAAGATGCGCTTCGTTATCTATTTGTTCGAGGTTTTTGTCAGCGTGGAGTTTCGTTTAAATCCAGTGCGTTACATTATATTATTCGGGGATGCAAGATACAATATAAAACAGGACTGCAGTAGCGAAACACATACCGCAAAGCGGATCCGAGGGTCGGCTATAGAGGTAGATCCCCAACTCCTGTCCCAGGTAAGAGCAAGAGCGGCAGCTTCCTCCGCCGACAGAGTCTCTGGCGACGCGCTGGACTCCTCGGCGGTGGTTTCCGTGGTTTCAACATCGTCCTTCCACCGCAGTTGCTCAGCAACAGCCGCAGACTCAGCAGCACCCAGGGTAACGGCTCCATTCTCGCTGGTCTTCACCTCGCGCGCTAGAAGGGCCTGAGTATCCGCTTTAGAGAGAGTCGTAGGCCAGACACCGACAAGATCATCCTCGCGGCCAGCCTCACGGAGAGCAAAGGCCTCAATAACAGCGCGACGGACGGCAACGTCGATAAGTGCTGGGTCCGTCACCTTTTCTTTTGGCTTGAATCCAATAAAATCGCCCGAAGGGTCCCAGTGCTCAGATTTATTCCACCAGTTGGACACTCCACCGACCGTCTTCAATCCATCGGCAGATGTAGCGGGGGCGTAGGTCGGGTCTGCAACCTCTTCTATGCGGGCGGCGTTGATGCGCGGAGGTGGTGCCTTGTAGGGGCCTGTAGATACCACATCTACTTCATCTTCTAGTGCAGCATACTCTTCAGTCGCAAGATCCTCTTCCTGTTGTCTCTGTTCTAACTCCTGTTCTTCTTCTTTTGCTTGCACGGGAGTTGTCTGCTTCTCGGAAGAGTACAATTGGTTGAGATTATGAGGGTATGGCGATCTTGCTGTTGGTCTCCGACTGAGGGTATACTTGGATTGTGCTGAGGATGAAGAGAAAGGAGCCGATGATGGTTGTCCACATCGGGTTATTTTCGACAGACCGGCCGATCGTGATATATGTGTAGTAGAGGCCAGGCCAGATGGCCGCCTTAATCTCGGTATTCTTCGCATTGTTGGCAATTGGCGAAGAGGGTTGGACTCGATGGTTTGGTAGATTGGTTGAGCTTCCGACTTGCAATCACAAAACACGAACTTTTTCTGATGGACAATGCAATCAATCGATGTACAGATTATTGCAGCATCGGATCCTAATGCTGTACAGGGGTTAGCGGGCATATTAAGTTTAGCGCGCCCGCCACTTTGCTGGTCTAACTGGGTCACGCAGGCACAACTCCACTGTAACAGTTGCAGCATCCAAAGGGCTTATCGATAGAGAGGGAGCTCAAGCAACACTTTGACTTTCGACAGTCTATACTATGAAGACAATATCACGTTTCACTGCGGTGACAGTCGCTGTGTCAAGATATCTCTCGGTGCGTTAGACGTCCGTTTCTTTCTCCAGCTTCAGTCGCACTTTGCCTTTGCCTTGCTCTTAGGATCCTGGTCAATCCACTTAGCATCTAATATGACCTCCAAGCAGAAAACAACACCCAGATGCCCATGATCACGAGTCTCACAGACTTCCTGACTACCTATATGCTTGAAGATTTTTTGTGGATATACTGAGCTTCGGAGAGAAAATGCTTGTTCGAAGCCGTAGCTGTCACGAGATGTATGACCGTCTTAGCCGTCCTTCCCAGTACCTTTCCATCGTTGGGGTTCCTCCTCCCACCTAGAGATGAAAGTCACCTTCACTTTGAATTTGTGCACTGTTTTCATGATATCATCCGATTTGAAATGCGTCAATATTCGTGACTCGTGAGAGCTATCATGGGCAAAGGCAACAGCGCGAATAGTATCTGCTTTGCCTAGCAACGAGCAAGATGCGCAAAGAGAAAGCAGCAAATACAAAAATGAACGGCGGCACCACAAGAATAGCGGCCTTTTCTAGGTACTACATCCGATTATGGTATTAGAAGTCCTAGTATTAAGACATGGGCGGATACCCCTTTCGTGAGCCCCTAAATGGCATAGCAACCGATTATGTGACCAACAATGTGTTCATAGCGAGGGCAAGCAGCTGTAGCTCTTTATCATACTGTAACATATAGAAGGTGCCCTCATTATACCATTACCGTTATTCATTGGCTTTTAAGCTTCTCGCGATATCTCCGAAGGTTCCCTCCCACGAGCCCATTCAAGGAACGCACCGAAAACAACTGTGTGGTAACAATAATCTAAAACCAAAGCATGAGCCCGCTTTTAAACCGCTTCTAAACTATAACAATATATACTCAGGGATGAGAAGCGGCAACATTACCAGTACACACTAGTAGTAATGTAATGTAAAGGTCGTGCAAGCGCTGATGCAATCCGAATAGCACCCCCTTACCACAAGGTGCAATACCGATCTAAGGTAAGCATCTTAGCTTTCTCGGCTTTTGTAATATAGTAAAAGGGATTTGGGAGAAGTAGTGCTGTCCTCTCTAACGGCGCTACGATTTAATGTTGACACATGTGACGACCGAATCATAATTAAGGGCCCAGTCCTCGAGCAACTTTCGAATACTATCAGTCGCCTTGGCCTTGACTTTACAGGATTCGTAGAACTCTAGGAGAAAGAGGCATATTTAACCGACCTCTTGCACTTTAATTTCCAGGATGGCGTCGAAGACACTATGTTTGGCCTGAGGTTTTTATGACTTCGGTGCCGCGGCTTTTAGTCTGTTTAGTATCATTGCCTTCCGCGATCCAGACCAGAGAATCATCGGAGCAGTTTTTTTCCAAATACAAATAGGATCCCAGATGGACAACGCCATTGCTCTCACACTACGTTGACATTTCTACATCAGACTATATAAACACCCAGAGTGAGCTCGCTAAACTCTCTCTCGTAGATCGCAACCACGATTAGAAAGAGTTTTATCATTCATCCGGGAGACACAACAGCCCAGGGAGGATGGGTATAGACGCTCTGCAGCCTACACCTGAATCTGTCATAATTTTATCTATTTTAACTATCTAGTCGATCCTGTCATGAAACAGGAACTATGGGCAAAGTTCGAGCCCTTGCTTCCTCTTGTCAGGGCCGTGGCCTGCTTATGAGGAGAACGCTACATCGCGCACCTCTGAAGATGTACATACGAATCTACGAAATTGGCGGCAGTCATCGTGTGCGGTAAGATCTATCTTACTTAAATTTTTGTTTGCCTCGGATTCCCATCATAGAATTGTGAAACCTAATCTTTATTTCAACTACTTAAATCGGACTATACCACGACCGACTCTCAAACAGCCTGTGAAAATTATATGAGCGAGGGCTTTTACGCATTAGACTAACTTATTCAATATCCCCTACATGCATCAGCTGCCTAATTAATATTTGGTTTCTCACATTTTGAACTTGCAAAGGCAAAGAAAATACTCTGTTATTGTATGTCCTATCCCGGTTTATATATCGTGGATGAGTGTTGAGAGCAAAAGCCCCTGAGAACCGTTATTGTAGGGTTATCACTAAAACGGTGTTTTCTCTTAAACGGTTTCATCTACGGCTAGCCTATGAGCGGCAGCTCATGCGAAAACGGATTCCGTTCGGTGCTACAGACTAGCAGTTACCGTATGCCATTCAACTACCTACCGTAAAGACAATAGCTCAAGTCCCTGCAGCAATTAAGCGTAAACTTAAACGTAAACGTAGCCTTGGCACCTCCAGCTGCATGTACGTAGAGAGTCAATCAGCCTCCCTGACCTCACCTTTGCGACAACCATCTTACCTACGTCAATCAATCAATCAAACCAAGCAATCTACCGAATCTCTCCCACCCTCAGCCGGCTCGCCATAAGTGCAAATCCACTGACAAAAACCCGAGCCTCCGCCCAGTCGGGAATCGAACGAACGAACGAATCGAAGCGAGCATACAGGAACGTCTCGTTTCTCGGCGCCTACCTCTTTACATATCTACCTATTTAAGGATTTTAAAGCGAAGAGAAGGAAAGGAAAAGAAAGGAGGGAATTGATAGACCATAGCGAAAGGAGGAGGAGAGAGAGCCTCTTCACACAGATGGACTCGTGGCGTGCGCCGCATTCATGAGTTGCTTGCGCGCAACATACCTGCCTCCTACCCACGTCTCCCGAATCTAGAATCGCGACTTCGGCGGCGAACACACAGACAACCCAGCGGACAAACAGACAGAAAGACGAAGAGACGGAACGACAAGCAGGCAGACCTGAAATAAAAATAAATAAATAAAAATAAAGCCAAGTCAAGACATGTTCGTCCCGCAGTTCCTGTTCTTCATACTCGGGGTCTTCGCGGCTTTGGCGGCTGGAGAGTGTAAGTGAACGACGAATCGCAAATCACGACAACACCCTTCTCCTTTCCCTCCCTTTTCCTTTTCGGCTATTATACCTACTGACAAATCTCCCCTAAAAACAGCCGCACCGCTCTTCTGCAAATGCACCTGTTTCAAGAACAGCACCCTAATCCAGCTGAAGCCGGGGGCGAGCTGCACGCAATGCACGCACGCCTTCTGTCTATCTCAATCTTTGCCCATCTGCAGCGGCGCCGACCCCAACACGCCCTCCACCTCAAACCCCAACTCCGACCCCAATATTACAAACCCCGTATTCAACGAGGGCAACGTCCTGAGCACGTGCATTCAGCGCGATAGCCGCAAGGACCAGATCATCGTCTGGGCTTTCCTGCTAGGCACGGCGGGCTTATTATTGTGGGCCGCTGTTAAGAGGGTTAATGAGGTGAGGGAGGGGAGGAAGAGCGCGAACCGGACAACGGCTGCGGTTGCGGGTGTGGGTACGGGTGCTTCGTTAGGTGGTAGAACAGGGAGGGGGGCGTATGCGCCTGTTTCGGGGACGAGAGGGGGAGGATGAAGGAAGACGAAGGGAGAGGATAGAAGGGAACACAAAATAAATCACAGCGCGTATATAATGGGGGCTTATTATTGGTATCTGGATGCGTGTACTTTTGTCGATGTTTTTGGCCGGCGTTGGGAGTACATATTACGAAGTATTCATCAGGTACTGTAGAGCAAACATAATCAATTTCCGCTGCCAATCGCACTTCTTGGAAACACATCACATCAAATAGATGATACGAAGTCCTCCCCGAAATCACTGATATCAGTTTATAACTACCGCGCGCATACACATTTCTTCATTTCGAGGAAATGATCAGTCTTAGAATAACAGATATCATGCATAGGCCTATCATCTCTATCCCTTATTCATGTTCCTTCGTCCCGTGAGGACGTTTTTGACTCTTATGCTCATATGTTTCTGTCCTTCAGCAAATCATGGTTGGTCCCGGAAAGGGAAGATGTTTTGACGGGGGTAGGTAACCTCTGTTGTTAAACATCCATCTCCGCCGTATTATTGCCTTTTTGGATATAAAAAAAAATCTCCCCGAAAATCCAGTTATCAGAACTCCAAGCCCTCAGGGACCCTGATTTGTGCATCGTTCCTGACCGACTTTTAACTTTTGTAAGCCCTCTTTCCAAATCTACTTCCTCCGATGCTCACTTGCTTGTTATTTGGTCTGCTCTTACGCCCCGTCGTTTTTATTAGGATCGTTTAGTCCTCCTCGATGCGGGTGGCTTTGGGCTCGGCGCCAGTACCATTGCTTACGCCATTCTTCTCCCGACGGGCACGGACAGCGGCGGCCAGATCCTCCAATACCTCGACAGTATTCTCCCAGTTGATGCAGGCGTCCGTGATACTGACGCCCTTCTTCAGACCGGAGGGACCCTCGGCGGGCACCTTCTGGTTGCCCTCGTTGATGTTCGATTCTATCATGACACCGACAATGGCCTTCTCGCCCTCTCGCAGCTGGTCGCCAATTACCTTGGCTACCTTGGGTTGGTTTCGGTGGTCCTTATTTGAGTTGCCTAGCTGGTATTAGTCCCGTAACGCCAAATATAGTCATTCGCGGATATTCAGGTACAAAAACCAACTTTGTGCCGCTCGAGAGAAGGGCTTACCGTGTGAGCAATCAACCATGATAGCCAACTTCTGACCCTTCTTTGTCAGGGTTTCCTTCGCCTCCCGGATGCTCTCCTTATCGTAGTTGGTACCTCTCGTACCACCTCTCAAGATGACGAATCCGTGTTCGTTGCCCGAGGTTCTTGTGATGGCGGCTAAGCCTTGTTTTGTGACACCCATGAAGTGGTGCTTCGACGCGGCAGCTCCGATGGCGTCAATAGCGACTCCCAGGTTTCCATCAGTGCCGTTCTTGAAGCCAATTGGGAAGGACAGGCCAGAGGCCAGCTCTCGGTGCAGTTGGGACTCGGTGGTTCGGGCACCGATAGCGCCAACGGAGATGAAGTCGGCCAAGAACTGGGGGGAGATGGTATCCAGCATCTCGCTCGCAATGGGCATGCCGGCGCTCGTCAGGTCGCTGAACATCTGGCGGGATATCCGAAGACCCTTGTTGATCTTGAAGCTGTTATCAATATCGGGGTCGTTGATCAGACCCTTCCAACCGACCGTGGTACGGGGCTTCTCTAGGTAGGCGCGCATAATGATGCACAGGTCGTCTGATAGCTTCTCGGATAAGACCTTTAAACGCTGGCAGTACTCTTGGGCCATGGCAGGGTCATGAATGGAACAGGGGCCAACGATGACCAAAAGTCGGTCGCTGCGGCCCATGATGATGGAGACGGCCTCCCGGCGACCCTTAACGACGGTCTGTAACGAAGCATCGGTCATGGGAATCTCAGAGACCAGGAGAGCAGGGGGGATCAGAGGATCCTGACCCAGGACTGATGGAGTGTCATATATCAGCATTTTGAACGTGTACTCAAGATATCTGATCGAGTTTATGGTTACAGTCGCAGTCGCATTCGCATTTTCGCTGCAGGAACGAAAGGAAAACCAGACTGCATGTGTAAAGGAAAGGACTTGGATTGTATAAATTATCCATGATCATCGTTCTCTGCTTTGCTTTTCTTCCAATTTTTGGTTCATTCGGTTGATCTGCTGACGAAACGGCGGTACAAACAAACAATAGTGTCTAGTGTAATAGGATATGACGCCACTAACCTCTCATGTCATCAGCCCTCAGCGGCGCCATGTCGACTCCTGGCATCGTGACAAGCGCAATTTAAACGCCAATTGGTTGATATAGAATACAAAACCGATTAGTCACTCGACGACTCGAAAGAAAGAGCAGGCAATGTGACGCTCTCGGGTCCAAAGATATGCGCTCCGGCGTACTAGACGGGCTGCTGAATATTGACTCGAGGTGAAGTTGATGTATATCCACTGGCCGGGTTGGGACTGGTGGAAAGAAGCAAGGTTTTAAGCAAGTGAACTGGGGGTATCTCAAATGGTAGGTTAAAGCCAAGAGTTAAGCACTATTTATTCTATCCTCTGTCCCAAGTTCATGGAGCAGAACAAAAACAAATGAGTCAGTCAGTCACAGAATTTCTGGACAGGGACGAAAAAAAAAATTATAGTCTATAATAAAGCAATATGTGAATGTGACCCAATGTAGGGGTCCTGACTCCTGGGTCGGCCAAAAATGCTTGGTGCGAGCTCTGGGGTGAGTAACATGCGATGGAGGGGCAAAACGTCAGGGGTGGGTACGAGTAGGTATCTGGTGGTCCCCTCTACTTATCCAGCCCAGCTTAGAGCGCTCAGTTTAGTAGACACTAGACTTGAATCAGAGTAGCGAGTACAAGCCCACCACTGGTACTACTGTAGCTTTACAGTAATACTGTAAGTATGGTCGAGATGGACTAGTGTGACTTGAAAAGGACGAAAGATCGACAAGGCGTGGATTCGACACTGCTAGCTTTGCAGAGCAGCTGGACCATGAACAGGCTGAATCGATATATTCAGGTTTGTTTTATGAAAACAGTAGGGTTTGAATTTCTTTTGTTGCTTCATTAGGACTGAATGCCCCATGATATTTAATAGGTGATGTTTGTACATAAGGTTGCCTCAGTTGAAAAGTTCTGTGGCCAGCCACTGGAAGGAAGCACTGGAAGCCGGTAAACGGAGGTATCCCAAGCTGCGTGTGTGCTCCATTGTGCGAAGAAAGAGGGGCAAAGCCAGACGGGCTTGGAGGGGCATGCCGCACGCTACTATAATATCGATTACACAGTAGGCAAGAGCACTTGGTGCTTCAAAACAATCCAATCAAATAACCCTCAAATCTCAGCTTATGATACCAAAGTATGAAACTCATTCTGTCGTGTCTACCCAAGGGCGTCCCGGACATATTAGCGAGACACAGACTTATCCATTCCCGATAGACCGTCCTGTTCATAACAGCTATTCTGTACCTAGATATAAGCTATCTAATCTCAAGATAAAACGACGGGCAGTTTGCAAGGTATCACAAGGAGTACAAAAGCGCACGGCAGATTTGATGCGCATATTATGTTGTTACCTATAGATGAGCAGCTAACCCGAACGTGTCGCCATGGTCGAATTCATAGCCCGAATTCAACCTCCATAACCTTGCCAGTCAGTCAGTCAGTCAGGTCAGCATAATACTTGCATGTGCAACCTCACCGCCGTTCTCGCTCCAGACCAATAACAACGTCCACCCACGCCACGTCGCTCTATCTAATTGCAAACCCTCAAAAGTCTGTCAGTCTCTGCAGCCGAGGACCTAGGATTCTTTACCTCTCTAACTACAACATACAGGAGGTGGCTTGGGTATGAATGCTTTGCAGCATGCGAGATCGAAAACGTTCTAGTACAAGTTTCTCGCCAATCGCAAAATAAACGCCTTGTGGTTGGCTCATTTAAGGGTGAAAAAGGAAGACCCCAAATCACAATTGCCTGGCATAAATTGACGTGCAGGTCTAGGCTCAGATCCAGATTCGGATCCCCGCACTTAAAAAGATGAGTTATGGGGTTGAAGTTGAGATTGAAGCCAAAGTTGACAGTGGTGTATTGTGAAGAACAATATTCGTAGAGACTATGTGAGTGATAGCACAAAGATCGGAATAGAGTTTACAGTCGACTTATTAGATAGTCCGGCTTAGGTAATAAGGTAAGCCATCTAGCAACTTCATTGTTACCCTCCTAGTCCCTACACAGACAATCACCACACCTTTTCGTTTTCTTGTTCGAGGATATGTAGTTTTATGGAGGAGTCCGGGCTACCGGAACTAGTTGGTTGAGAGGTATTCACTTTATGAATGTGAAATTTAGCCCGAGAAGCAGAGCTGATAGTTCAATTCGCCGTATGGACGGACCTAAATAGAGGCTGAAAACACCAACATGTCCGTACTCTGCCAGATAGCCAAATGTGCAACTCAATAGATGATCACCAACTTCGTTTTTTCTCATGAGTATCTCACTTTCGAGTAAGCCAATTTAGGTTGTGCGGGAACGGCAATCTCATCCAGAAAACGCCACCTACGGCTAAATGTTCCCCAAGTTGTTTTGGAACGAGAACGGAGGCTGCTTGTCCGTCATTATGGAGAAAGCCCCCACAGCAGCCATCATCGCGGACTGGAATAAATATCCCAATGGATCACTGACGATGCTTGATCTTGGAACGCTTGTCTTGGCATCCTACGTATCTACTTACCTGACTAGTTAATATTGAGTTGAGAGTCGCATTTGACATCCCTTCGCCAGTCTCTTCAAGATGTTCGGGGGTATGGGACACAAGCTGCTGTTCACGGCGGCGTGTCTACTATGGACAACATCCATTCTCGGGGCGCCGTTAGAGACAGCGGGCCAATTGGGGCCACGACAAGATGCGGATTCTCACTGGGTGGCCACATGGACTTCTATGCCACAGTTAGTTGAGCAGAACAATCTACCTCCGTCTCCTTTCGTAAGCCATTGTCTCACCCCTGCATGGATGTGTTCTCCAAATTAGGACCCTAATAGATTTGAATAGACCGGCTCAGGCGTCTTCAGAGACGCCACGCTTCGTCAAACGCTGCATATGTCAATTGGCGCCGAGAGAATCCGTATCCAAATCTCCAACACCTTCGGTGGAAGCGCCCTGCCCATCACGGCCGCGTCTATAGCATTGCCCACCGGGGGGCAGGCCGGCGTGAATGGCATTGACACGACAACCCTCAGGGGACTAACTTTTAACGGGTCAAGCTCCGTGAACATTCCGCAGGGGCAAATAGTGTACACGGACCCGATTGACTTCAAGATTGCTCCGCAGTCCATGATCACCGTAACTCTGTACTCCCAGGCTGGGCAATCTGGAACGAGTATCACCGGTCACCCGGGTAGTCGCACGACGTCGTGGATGCAGCAGGGAAATCATCTGAATGCCTCTACTGTCACCGGATCGAGCACGGCGCACTGGTACTTCGTGACGGCAGTCGAAGCTTGGGCACCCTCTACCGCATTCGCCTTGGTGATCCTCGGAGACAGTATCACCGATGGACGTGGAAGCACAGACAACCAAAACAACAGGTGAGACCAGTAGACAGAACACCCGCAATGTTTCGTGAACACCGAACGAGCTAACACATGATGTAACACGATAGATGGCCAGATCTGCTGCTCGCAAGAATGCAAAAGGAGAACATCACCAACATTGCCGTGGTGAACCAAGCAGCAGGCGGCAATACCGTGCTAACTGGGGGGCTGGGCCCGCCACTGATGCAGCGATACAAGCGCGACCTCCTCGCAGTAGCCGGGGTAAAATACGGGCTCATCTTCGAAGGAGTGAACGACATCGGAGGGGCATCCACGGATTCGGGGACTCAGGGCCGGATCACGAGCAGTCTGGAGTCCTCGTTCAAGACGATCGCGACCGAGGCCAAGGCTGCCGGGATTACCATGTTCGGAGCAACTATCACGCCTTTCGGCGGTAGCGGCCAGGCATACAGCAACCCGACGCGCGACACCGCGAGGCAGAACGTGAACAAATGGATTATGGCGGGTGGCGATGGCAGCTTCACCGCTTCCATCGATTTCGCCAAATTCCTGGCGAACCCATCCAATGCGGCCAATTTAGCTTCTCAGTATGATGGTGGTGATCATCTACATCCGAATCCCGCTGGATATCAAGCCATTGCTGACCAGTTCCCATTGACGATCTTCAAGTAGACAAAGGCGGGAGGCGCAGTTCCGACCACCTTTGCACGTTACAGCTCGTACCTAGCCAGTCCATTCTGAACGGTTTGGTACTAGCATTGAGCGCTTTGCACTCAACCAATGTACATTTTTCTGTGCAGTAATTGTCCATCTCCGAGGCCATCAGAAAACAAGAGCATTTGCTAGCCAGGTTTTTGCAAGTTGACGACATATTGGTAATCACATAGTTAGTAACTCCAGACAAATACGAGAAAAATAACTTATGTGGTTCGTGTATAGACTTAGCTGGCAAAAGGGATCAGCCGTACACGACAAGATATAGACTCGCAACCCAAGCGAAACAAATAGGGTAGAAATTAAAAGATATCCTCTTCGCATTGGAATGGCGAAGAAGAGCAAAAGAAATACTGCGCCCCAGGCGGGGGTCGAACCCGCAGCCTTCGGATAACCCTTTACTGGAGAGTATCCTATAAAAGTCCGACGCTCTAACCAATTGAGCTACCAGGGCAGTTATTGTTGTTGATCAGGGGTTTAATTGTCATTCAAGAAGCAAGAGCTTGGGGTAGGGTCTTAGCTCCACATGGTCAGTAGACGTACCGCAGCTGTAAAGTGCTGAGCGCGAAATACCAAGTCGAGGCTGTTTGCTGTGTTTTTACCTTAGGCATTTTAGCGGCATCAGACATGGGGGCCAAAGCGCAGACCATTGTTGATAACTATTGATCTGATCGGAGAATTCAATCTGCACACCTAAACATGAATGGAGTAGGTGCTTCTTTGTTGGTCTCTATTTGCTCAATGTGAGTACCTAGGTAGCTGCCCAGGTAGCCAGTGGTAGCCGATACCCAGTGACTGTAGAACACTAGGCACCTGCCGAGTCTCACATTTGCTATGCCAATAGGCAGTTACAAACAACGCTACAGCTACAATGCCCCGCTAAATCCTCTTTCCTCGGCAGCTGCCTGCTAGGTATTGCCAATGCCCATTGTGCTACGTGCCTGCAGGTGCTATTTTATTCGTTCAAATCCGTTCTGCCACTCTTCACCGCCCCATCTACCTAACTTGCCGGATTCTGCCGGCTCTTACCGCCCCGGGATCTTTCTATATAAGGGGCCTCTCCTTCCACCCATTTTTCCCTCTTCTTTTCCTTTTCTCTTCTTCATACTTACCTTGGAGGGAGAGAAGGGGGCTCAAGAATCCTCTTCCTCAGGGCTGGCGGGCCTGCATTGCACAGCGCGGTCGTCTTCCGCCCTCTGTCGATGCACTTTGTGTGTCCCAGACTCCGGAATTTTTGATCTTTTAAAATCTTTTTCCAGATTGTTTTCGTTGTGCTCTTCGCTTTATGCGATGATGCAAGGAAGATTTTCATGTGGCGTTTTTGTGATATAATTATGGCGTTGAGATCGTGGTTCGGTTGAGGGCACTCGTGTAAGTGAGTGTACCTTTTGCTAGCCGGCTGACTACAATTCTGACCGTGTATTTAAGTACGATACCCAGAATAAAGATCCGACTGCCGTGGCAGATCCTAGAGGTTACGCGTATTATGGATGCCATCACACCTCTCAATTGTGCAGAGTTGGCCGATGCTTCGACCATCTAAGCAGTTTTGCTCTTGTCGCGGGAAACGTGTGCCCACCTCCACTGTCGCCTGCCTTTGTGCTATCTTGCTAGATCTTCCCGGTTCTATGAGGATTTGGTTAATTATGGCTGCCACTTCTCTACGACAGGTAGTTTTCCGTTTTGCTAGAACGTCACTCTCCGAAGTCATTGCTTAGGTGGCTGCCCGCACTAGCCTTTGCATTCAACAACATCCGCTTACTTGTTGCCCAATATTCAGCGATTTTATTCCCATCCGTCTAGTTAGACGACTGATGTCACTACACGAAATTCACATTGTTCTCTCTACCTAGTTGCTTATACATATTCAGTAGCATCATTCGTAAACTTGCCATTTTATGTCATCAATGCCTGCAATGTACCAATTGAGCCTTACGATAGTGCAATATAGCGCCTCAAGCTGGTTTCCGTCACTATTTCAGTCACCATTTTTTTGCGGTTTGGCGAACAGAACAAGGTACTCTACGCGACCACACGATACGATATAACGCGCGGCAGAAATACCCAAGAACCCATTCCTTACTGAAAACGCGAACAAGTCGATACGCGCATATGTTACCTACTGCATTTCCACGAGATCGGATGATGTCAAGCGGCTTTTGACGGACTTACGTACAAATTCCTCCAACGAGCACTTTCCACCACTGACGACCTGGAAGCAACAAACGAGAAAGACTCAAATTTTTTCATAAATACATTTGCAAAAGGTAACTGAGCAAGGAGCAGCGCGGGGAATAGATAGGGTAAATAAGGTAGATAGATAGACATTAAAACCCCATTGCATGCATTGTCCATAAATAAAGCCTTCCTTTCCTGTTATGCCTGACTGGTCCTCCTTGCCTCGCCTTGTCTAGCTAACTCTGACTCTGACTATGACTTGTGGTATTTTCGTGAAATCATGACAGACATACAAAAACGAAACGAAACGAAATGCTCAACTCTTCTCTTCTCATCTCTTGTTCTGCTCTTCTCATTACTCCCTTCGCAAGAATTACCTTTCCTACCACCACCTCCTTCCTCTCTCCTCTCCACCTCACCCGTCAAAGTCCTAATTAGAAGCCTAGGGCAAAAGCAGAGACGAGCGAGACAGCGAACCCGACAATAGCAGCGGAGTTACTCTGCAAAGATCGACGAGAAGCCATGGACGTAGGGATCGACGAGAGGGGCGCCGACGAAGACGTTGTGTGCGAGGGTGCTATCACGGTGCTGTAGCCCGTGCCCGGCATGCTTCCCATTCCCCCTGGCATACCTGTTCCTGTCATGGTCATAGTTATGCCCGTCATACCGGGCATGCTTGATTCTGAACCGGTTTCTGTGTTGCTTACTGATTCATCGGAGGCAGAAGCAGAAGGGGAGGCAGAGATGATCAGAGTGCTTGTTATGGTGCTTGATGGTTGGGGTTGACCTGATTCCGTGGCGGAGGCGGAGGCTGTCACGCCGTCGACGTCGCCTGTGGCTGTTGGTTCTGGTGTGTTAGCAATGCTATATAAAGAAGTAAGGATAGATAAAGAGAAGAAGGCTGGATATCGTAGGCATCGCTACGAATCCAGTTAGTTTAGCTTGACTTACTCATAGTTGACTCGCATGAAGTAGTGAAATTGCCGGTATGGACAGAACCCTCACTAGAAGTGGTGGCTTGTACCGGAACGCCGGTAGCATCAGCCGTCTCGGTAGTAAGAGTAGGCGTTTCCTCCGGGCCACCACCTGGAAGATACGAGGTAACCGTAGTACGAGTGAGAGTCACAGTCGTCGTACTCATTGACTGTGTCCCTGGGACTCCTCCTCCTACCGCTGACACAAATGAAGACGACGAGCTACAGGACTTTGATAAGATCACAGTCTGCGTCTGGGTTATGGTGATAGCTTGAGTGACGGTCATCACGTCCGTGACGGTAATGGGGATGAGGGCGCTCGGGAGCAGGCTGGTATCCGTCGCTCCGCCGTATCCGTATCCCGGGGGCGTAGTCGCCAAGACGGGCGACACGAGGCCGACCAAGACCACGAGTCTGTTAGAAACCATGTTGATCGGATCTTGAAAGAGTGGCTTGGTTAGATAGATTTGTTAAAAACGAGCGACTTCCCGACGATAACACCAACAAGAAGAGAGCGAAGATATTACAAGAGGAGCTGAGCGAGTGAGTCTAACCAGCCGAATAACTAGGAGGAAGGCAAACGATTTTGCGTGGAACTGGGAAGATGAGTCTACCTTTATAGGTTCACTAGTCTAGAGCAAACAAACAGCGAAATAATTCACACAAAATGTCGTACTTGGTAAGAGTGAATGGTGGGACGAGTTCATTTACCCACGCGGGTCATCGCTGTAATTGCCAGACTGGCGGGAGATTATCTCATCCCCTCTTCCTCACAGGAAAGTTCTACTGATGTGACACCATCAACGGTTTTTACTCATCCATTTTTTGCCTCTTCGTCCACTTTTGGTACCACAGAATCTTTCAGATCGAACCTGTTTGCCCCAGAGAGCAGGGAGATTCAGTTGCACAGAAGCGTACAGAAGCAGGTCCACCGGAGATTACGAGGTGTCACTTCGTTCCTTACTGAAACACCGAGAATGAGAGTGGTTACTGACGTTTATCTGGCTGCCAGGGGATGAGTTCGGACGAACTAGTCCTTATATGGGTCTCGAAGTGCAGTTTGCTCTGCATTATAAACTGCGTTTGTGTCGCATCAGATGCCTCAACCTATTGTCTAAGATGTTGTGAATCTCGCGCGGATACCCGGACCTAGATGGGAATTGAGTAGTGACTTTAATCAAATCGACTTGGCTTGGGACGAGGAAGCATGCATTATTATGCCCGCTTCGGCCAGTATCCATCTTGAGCGAACATGGATGTCACCATTCCCACAGCAATGGTCTTTGGTCATTTACAAGCTAGTATATCTGTAAGTAGCCGGAATGCTGGCTACGCACCTCAGATAGATAGGTATTAGGTTGTTGCTTGAGTGACACATCAGTCACAAAGTTGCCCCAGCGCCCTGTCGTGGAAATCATCGATGTATACAGAAAGACCGTACTTCGCCGCCTTCACTGGCCATTTGAAAATGCAGTTTAATTTGAGGATAACTTGACGCAATGTAGGCACAAACTCTTGCCTCGTGTTATATTTTTCTGTGGAACCTCTCCATCTCCCAAGACCATCCCTCATTAAGTCTCTCGGTGGATTCAGGCTCGTTCCCATCCTTCGAGCGCTGGGTCATGAGAAGTGATTGGACCTGAGCAGGTTTGGTTTAGGAATTGGTTCGTTGTACAGTCTGAGACTGAATGCATTGATGTCGATAGACATGGTATATGTAGATTTCTGTTTGCTGTTGAAATAGCAGAGTCTCAGTTCAGTAGTATGGGATTAATGATGTCTTGGAGACGAAATACGGCTGGTTAAGGCTGACGTGAAGTCGTAGTAGTTATCAGTACAATCCTAGCCTCGTTAAGTATCACTTCGTAGCAGGCTAGAGAAATCCGAGACGATGGTAATGTGAAGCAAATGCGAGTGCCCATGCTATTAACCTGTGGGCGTGTATGGAGCAGGATGCATGTGGTTACTAGTTGGACGATTCTCATAGGGAGATATTTGTAATTCATAGTCGCCTACGTAATGACGGTGTTGAATCATTGTTGATATCGTCAATAAGTCTGAATATCAATTATTCACCGGGCCAGCGGCCAATCCAATTCAAAGCTTAAGACCCTATGAGGATAATCGCATCATAGCCGAACCATGGGTGTGATTACGAGTTATAATCCCTCGTAGCCAACGACACGATATCTGCAGAAGTCAGGCAGCCCAGGCGAACTTCGAAGAATCAGCACGGGACTGATATATGAAGTCTTCTCACAACTCTAGACACATTGGGTAGTAGTCCTGCACAGACTGCACTCAACAAGACCCAATGTCCAATTGATGTGTACAATAAGAGCTCGAAGGCAAGTACAATGAGAATGTTTTCTCAGGTACAGCTGTAGGAGACTTGCCAAGGTGAAGTTGTTTTTATGGGGGCCGTCTGTGTGCCCACCAATGCCCACCTTCGCCATACCGTGTGAATTAAATAGCTGGCCGGACATCTTTGGTGCGGGGCTTGACATAGCTCCTTCCGCGAAGAAACAGATAGAGTCCTATCTAGCACCGTATAGATTTGGACACAACACCGTGAAATGCCTGCCACCATATGCTTGTGAAGGCTGCGATTTCCCATCCGCCTCCGTGTGGTCATGGTAAGCGGGAGGAGCTGGTCTATCGATTTCTCCCTCTATTTTACTACTAGCAATACTACGTTCAATTGCGCATCTGCAAATCCAAGCTAGTAAATTGATGTAGTGCCCGTCTCTCTTCTTCTCGTTCTTCTTCTTCGCCTTCTCACAAGACTTGTGCTCAAAGCCGGATCTCAAGATGCTATCCGATACTGTTCGTGATCTTTTTAGTGATTTCGCTGGGAATAGAGAAAGCCTCACACATGCTCTTCGCGGGGTAACAGACGAGTTCCGCGAGATCTGCGCCGCAAATCCAGGATCGCCAGAAATCGACTTCTTCGCGGCGGAAGTCGGAAATGCTGCTCGAGACGAGTCAAATAGACTACCCTTGGGGGAATCCGGCCTCCTGATATTCTTCTGCTCTATGTTATCGTCTAAAGGGCTGAGATCTACTCTTGTCGTCCAGTGTCTCCGCATAATAGCCAACTCGTGTGCAGATGAAGGTTGGTGCAAAACTACCTTACGGTTCCCCGTTCTACTCAAGTTTTCTAAGAATGAACCCTGGTTGATTAATCCCAGATGAGAATAGAAAAAGGGTCATCGATTCAGGATGCATACCAACCATTGTGTCAATGCTAAAAGACGATTCGTTATGCAATTACGCTACCTCCGTGTTGTTTAATCTCTGCGTCGACTTTGGTAAGAGCGAACATACATAGGTACCTATATGAGATGCGAATATGGACTGACTATTGTCACGACTTCAGACCCAGCCCAGAAAGCCATATATCAAGCTCGCATAAATCCCGAGCTCGTCAGCCTCATATCAAGCCCAGGAAAGACTGTAGACACGCCCATGGGGCTTGTCTGCAAGCTTCTAGGATTTGTGGCCACACAAGGTAAAATATAGACCAACTTATGCCCGCAGTACAGCCAGAGTCTAGAGAAGGAAGATGACTGATACGGGTACAGAACCCGAGACGGACCTAGTAGATCCCTCTACTCCGTTTGTCCTGCTCAGTCTAGCCAACGACCAACCGGAACCGCTCGTTGCGGAGGATTTTCTGGCCAAAGTTTCAGCAGCATTAATGTACCTTTCCCGAGACGGGGACCAACGGACCTTTTTAGAAAAGCCAGGCGCCATCGAAATGGCGATTAATGTTTACAGAAAAACCTGCACATGCCTCGACACACGGCAGATGGACGCAGAAGACCAAGCACAGCACAAGCAAATACAAACTACATTCATCTCAACACTAGCCGATCTATCTGCACAGCCCTCATTCAACTTATTATGCCCAATTGACGAGCCCCTAGCACGCACGCTGCAAACCTGGATTCGCGGACCATCTTCCCAGCTCCAGTCTGCAGCCTGTTTGATGCTCGGTAATATAGCGCGGTCAGACGAGGTATGCAAACGTCTTGTGCATCATTCCGCGATTCATGACCACCTCGTCGCCATCCTGCGAGACAAGGAAAACGCCGATGCAATCCATCTTCATTGTGTATTGAGCTTTCTCAAAAACTTGGCTATTCCCCAGGAGAACAAGCTTATAGTAGGCAATTCGGGTCTCCTTGATGCAGACATGCTGCCGCGCATCTGGGATATAGATACGCAGCCGCAAGTCCAATTTGCCGCCGTGTCTCTGTGCAGGCTACTCCTCCTCGGTTGTTCTCCGAATGTGCGCCGAGTATGTGCGCCACTGCAGGTAGACGAGCCGAAATCCGAACTAGAAAATCGCCCGTCATCGCCCACATCGTCCGTAACTCTCGGAGCAAGGCGTAACAGCGGACGCACAGCCTTGCACGGACTCTTAGACCTCAACGCGCGTTCAGACTACGAACCAGTACAGATGGAGTCGGCGAGGGCGGTAGCTGCTGTATGTCGGAGTCTACACACTTACAGAGATGCACATCGCCTGGGCCAAGATCCGGATTTAGCTTCTCGCTTTCTTCCCACATACTACTCTCTAGAGTTCTCTTCATCCTCGCATGATTCGCCTGACGCGGCACTGGCAGCGTTCTACCAGCACCATCCCACCATCGCAGACGTGATGGCTAGCTTGGCTATACAAACGAAGTTCCCGGCACTGCGGGCCGAAGTGTTCCTTATATTCTCAATAATGGCGCGCACACGGTCGGGCTTCGGCGTAATCGCTCGGGCCGTACACAAACGCGAGTTTGCGGCAGCTATAGAGGCTGTGGCGGGGGGAAAGGGAAAAGAAGAACATACTAACACTGCTGTTGACAACGGTGCTGAGAATCAAGTATCCACATCTTCCACGTCTACAGCCTTACCACTCAAGGAGGTTCGCTCCAATGCGCTTGCTTTCATTGCTACTATTTTGCGCGAGTGTCCGGATGAGAACACAGATGAGGAAGGGCAAGGGAATGTGTTACCATCAGACGTCCGACAAACGTTTGAAAAGCTACTGCAAGAAAGCGGACGGGAGATACTTCGTGAGCAGGGCGGAAGGCAGAGTGGGAAAGGGAAGGATACTGAAGGTATCGACGAAGAATCTATTTGGGTCAAAGCAGATGAAGACCCTCATAAGCAGAGAAGTCGCTGTAACCAGGGGGCATCATGATGGTAGGCAAAGAATACATGCATGAGGTTTGGCAGGGAATTACCTGATATGTACTTGGTTTGGAAGCAGATGTGTCATCATGACTGAACCTAGGTATGTTCAATAGCTGAAGCAACGCAGGAAGAAAACACAACAATTATTTAATGTATTTCGCACACATCACGAACAAGGAGACACCAAGGATGGCCAGATTTTTTGTGCTTTCTTTTTGTCCATTCATTTTACCATTGCGTTACGACCTAAAGCAAACCCGGAAAGATGCAACAATTGCCTAGGTCTAGTCGTTATGGCGGTTTGTTGTTTCTGGTCTTTCTCTCACAAGCCTCGAGGTGTAGAGAAGAAAAACCGGAAGATCATTGTCGGTTGCTGTTTCTTCTCTTGGCATAGATTGTCGTGATTCATTCACTTTCCCCTCGTTCCACCTTTTTCCCTTGGCTTTTGGGTGCTTAATACACACACGCGTGGGCGAGGCACAAAAAAAAGAAGATGAGTGTTTTTTTTCTTTTGATTAAAACCTCAAGGAAGCCCGACCGACCATGATTGACATTGACCATTTCCATTTCAGCAACCGACTGACCACACACGAAAAACAAACGGACGTAAAAAAGTGCAAGAAAAACCCCTTTAAAAAGAATTGCCCCGTATCCGTTAAGTTACTCCCGTGCAAGTCCTTTCCGTCAGGATTCTCTCGTCTCCCTTTTCGCGTCTCGGTGAGTTGCTTATTTCTTGTTGGCCTCGGCCTCGGCTTTGTCCTTGGCCCGCTTTTCCCGTACGCCCTTGAGTCTGGCGTCACTTCTGGCCTTACGGAGGAGGTTGTAGGCGCCTCCCTCGACGGCGGTAGGCATGTCGCTCTTCTTGATCTCGGTGACACCCTCGCCGACGTGGATGATGGGCAGTGCGGCGCTAACGCTGGACACGATCTGGGTCTGGCTGAGGTCGATATCCTTGCTGTCACCGGCCTTGGCGTGCTTGGCGCCCTTCCGGGGGAAGACGATCAAGCGCTCCTTGTAGGCCTTGAGGCGGGCGACGTTGGTGGCGAGGGACTCTTCGCTGAGGTTCTGGCGGCGGAAGTCGACGGCGATACCGACGGTGGGAGCCACAAGGCGGGGAATACCAGCCTCCTATAGTGATTTGTTAGATGACCGCAGATACCCAAATAAATAGAGTAAACGAGTGAACGACAGATCATAATATTTGAGAGCATGAACGCCAGAAATGTCCCTCTCAGATTGCTGTCTGCGTTCACTGCTTCCTCCCGTTCGTGTTCGACAGGTGAATTACCTTGAGCTCAGCCAGGGTGAAACCACGGCCAGCACGGACCCGGCGGTTGTACTTGATGCTCGGGCATCGGACAATAGGTCGCAGCTTGTCAACGGGACGGGGAGCTAGGGCAGCGGCCTTGGCAGCGCGAGCCTTGCGACGAGCGATCTTCTTGGTGGGCTAATTTCGCGAGAAAAAAAAACCAAGTCAGAATAACGTTCAATTTAATAGTCCATCGTTTTAAATATCCATCCATCCAATAATCCTTGGGGTCTCTTAATTGTTGGCGTAGCGTACCTGATCGAAGTGGCATCGCACCCGTCTTTGCCAATCCTTTCGGAAATCTATTCATCCTGTCAGTCACCTGAATTTATTTGGTCGATCGATCGGATCGTTTCAAGTCGCATATATCGCCATCACAATCGTATCCTAGGGTCAGAGTTGGGGAGCGTACGGTTCTTCTCTGTATATCCGTTAGCAAAACATTATTCGTATATGGGTGTCGGCATTGTAGCAGGTAGTGTATGGAGGTAAACGTACGAATCTGGTTGTTGTGCTTGATCGCCTGGATTTCGGGAGAAACAAGTCAGTAAATCAATTCCAGAGCTTCTTCATCTTCAAAGCGAGCAGACTGAACATACCATTGTGACTGACTGCGACCAAGATGGGGAGTGGTGGGAAAGTGAACTTGTCGCGGGTCGTCAATGTCTCCAGATTGAGGCACCAGAAATTCAACTCCCAGGTGATAAGGTGTAGTTGCACTTACCAAGACCAACCTGCACTTTCGGCAAAATTTTTGGAGGGCTAGAAAACCCTACTGCGCCTCAGAGCTTTTAAGTGCACAATCGTGGACCCTGTGCAGCCAAAGAGTGGGGCTGACGAAGCTTGATGTGGCTGAAGCAATTAATGCAGGTGGTTTGTGGATCGGCTAACCTAGGTGATAAGGTGCTGCGATAAGGACTCTCTGCAAACATTGGAACTTTCCAATTGCCCCACTATTCTACCTGTACGGTGTTTAGAGCTTTAGTGGGGCAATGTTCTTCAGCGCGAGCAGAGCACGAGGAAGGGCGTGCAGTACAGTGAAATAGTGTTATAATACAGATGTACTATCGTAATTAGATGTTTGGTCGATTGCTTAAGACCGTTTGCGAGGCGGAATAGGTTAAGGCAAAATTCTTATTACATTTTGAAAATAAGTAAATCTTCACTGAATATGACGATGGCTCAAAGGCTCATGACTACAAGTGCGGTTCCGCTGGCGGCTCACATTCATCTTCAACTACAAACTGCCACATAAGTAGATAGCTATCAAATCCTTAGGTAGTGCCCGAAACAGGTATGGACATAGATTACCTTATCGTAGTTATACGAAGGAAGTTACAGTCTACGAATTTTATCAACTTCCTCAACCCCGGGCCGTTATATTTAATATCGACTGCACTCTGCTTAAATAGTTATACGACAATGTACAGAACGAAAAAGGCGGAGGCCGAGACCTATGTCATATTCTCTATCTGTCTGGTCCTATTCTGCTTTCATGCTAGGTGAAGCCAGCACCGACTCGGATGAGGACAGTGGCAAGTTACACACAGGTAAGAAAGGAAAAAGAGATAGAGGCGCGAATTGAACAGAACTCTCATGTCTACCGACCGGCTATCGGTCAACCCAGCGTCGACTATCGACCTATTCATTACTTCTTCCGTCAGCCATAACATGCATATTCCCGGCTTCGCTTGAGAAACATCAAGTGTGCATGTCAAACGAGCACACACACTTCATTCGTGCCCTACTTCATCCACATTGGGCATCTTTCGTCGATTCGTGTCGCATCGTGTTTTGTGTGTAGTAGCAAAGAGTAGCTGGTATGTCAAAGCGCAACACTTCTGCAATTCCATATTGTACAGATGTGCCAATACTGTACGTCAAATCGTTCAGTTTGTTCAGTCGTATCGAAATCCCTATCACGGATGATAGAGAGACAGGCAAAACAAGTCCAACCGCCCAAGCTAGAGTCCACCTGCCAAATACTAAACAGTATCACATACCCAGTTCTATGGAGCCGAGAATGATTCCAAATGGCAATAAACATGAGCATCTACTGCTCAGCAGATTTCTCAGTGGGTAAAGTGCGGATCAGGGCTCCTCCAACCATGGTCCAGCCTGTAAGATCGTCCTGAAGCTTCTGACCGACCAACTCCAAGTCAGTTGCTTCGATATACTGCAGACGCGGAAACTGGTCCGAGGTGGCGAGCTCATAGAACTTGGCGCCGTACCGCTCCCAGGTGTTGTAGTACATGTCTATCTTCGGTCCCTCAATATCGATACGGAGCCACTCAAGCGAAGGGGGAAGGACTTTAACGAGCGACCAGTCGCCACGTCGCTGATAGATCGCCTCATAATCGAGGGGCTCGTCGACGTCTTCGTCCCAGGCGGCGCCCTCATACTCTTCATAGCCCATGGGGATCGGGTTCTCGAGGTAGTCGATGAGGAACTCGAGATAGCAATCGAGTCTGCGCAAGTTGCTCAGCGGTGCGAGACTGCCGATGGGATTGTAGAATGGCATGAGCGACTCATTGTGAAGCTCCAGAAGCTCCAGCTGCTTGCCATGTTTCCTGAGGGCATCGCCCATGTCGTCCATGTCGTAGGGCCAATCGCTGTGAGGTCGGAAGTAGATGAGCTCACGCAGTTCTTTGAACAAAAGTAGGATTTCATCAAGATACCTATCGATATCTGTGTCCACGAGACAGAGGTAGCGTAGCTTTGGTTCATCCAGCATCCGAATGCATGCCGGAACCCTCCACCTGCCGCTGCGAATGGCTAGTTTCATCAAGCTCGGGTCGGCCAGGATAAAGCCGATATCCTTGGAGTCAAAGCCCGTGACTTGGAGCGAGTTTGAGGACAAGAATCGTTCCGGGTTCCGCCAGCGGACCATCTGACGGTCTGTCAGGTCGATTTCGACCTCCATCTCGTCTAGCTTACCTCCTAGAAGTGTTATAGTCATGATGTATAGTCAAGTTGACAGCCTGACACAAAAGTCCACTTTAACACTCCAGGAAATGCAGACTTAGTAAGTGGACACTGGAGTTTGCTGAGAAGATTTGATACAACGATGAAAGCCTGTGCGAAGTACTGAGTAATGTTTCCAGAGGGTGTCAGCGGTGGCAACCTCGAGATCTCCACAGGCGCAACTGTACAGGTGTTAGTTTCTTATACTCAACGGAATTCTGGAGGATCACCAACATCTCTAGGTTGTCAGACTGATTTTTTAGCTTGACAATAGAAACAGAATGTGAGTTCTCCCAAGGCTAAAAAGACGATGTCAGCGACAGAATAAAGAATACAAAAGTGTAAAAAAGGGCGATGCGATGCTAGCAAACCACAATTAACATGAACATATCAAAGAGCCAATTACCTTATAGAACTCTCAACACGCGGTGATCCGGGTAGAATGGGTAAGGTGGTGTGCAGTGAGAAGAAGAGAGAGGGGAAGAGGTGCAAAGTAAGATCAGCGATATAAATAGTCAAGTTCTTTATAACAGAGGAAAGCACGCGGTACGGGCACGGTACTTGTTGATCGTACGCGTAGGCGTTTCAGTGTAGGTACATTCATCTAGGTACAGATGTACCCCTAAGCCATGTGTAAGACTCACATACGACTAAGACAACGCCTCTAGGTAGACGAGCTCATGTAGGTACCTCTTAAGGCTGTAAATAGGTTAAGGTACGTTGTCAATGCGTCCGCTGAAGCCAACACCTGGGCGAACTTATTGCGGAGTAGCTACCTACATCAAGCGGGACACGTATGCTCACGAGGAAACTCCTTCAAGGACGATAAGTAACGAAACAACTTACCTACCTAGCCTATTGCTTAGGTATCCAACATATTAAGTACGGGTAACTACGGCTAATCCGTCCGTACCTGATTGTAAAACAGTTGGTTTACAAGGCTGAAGGCCTTGAATGAACAATGCAGGAGTGGGATCCAACAACTTGTTGACCTACACACCCATCCACTACCTAAGCGACCACCTATCTACCTTCATCTACCTACTTACCTACCCGTACATAAACCAGATCTTGTCCAAGCTCTATACCTGTAACTACCTAACTATCTCGAGCATCTGAATGCATGTACCCAGCTATCTCCCTAGATACCAAGCTCCAGAGTAGGTAGGTAGTAGCACGTACCTTCAGAAACATCGCAACTTCCACTACATATAAGGTGTGCTAAATACCATACGTAGATACTTAAGTACATATCACTGTCTACCTTACCTCTATCATAGCCGTTGGTGTCTGATCTCGTGCCATCTACGTACATCTAGGTAAGCACCTGGGTAGTGTAGGGCCGACCATTTGCAATGTGCCTGCCTGACTGTAAATGCACCTACCTCTGTTCTAACAGTCGCGTTAGTAGTAACGACTAACTAGGTAACATTAAAGTTTATCTACACCTCCTGTTAACGATTATTAGCTACCTATATGTAGGTAGGTACCTACCTAGGTACCTACGTATCAGCCGTAGTCACATGATCCTTTCCTACACTATGCGGGTAGGCAAGATTATTAAAAAAAAAAAAAAAAATAAGAACAGAGCTGGAACAGTAGCGGTGCAGTAGCCTACTGGTATCTACTCGGAACCATAAAAGTAAGGAGTTCTGAGGGATACAAGGAAGCTTTGTCTCTGGGTTTTTCTCGAGCCTTCATGGATTTTCAATCCCTACCCGCTAGATCTAGGTAGGTACCTATTGCGTTACAAAGATATATATACTCGGGATGACCCGCGTACCCATCTCCTATACTGGACTTCCTTTTACTCGCCAACGTTGCTCTAAATCGCCATCGCGGCCCCGGTGAGTTGGAAGTACTCTGAACTCATCGGCCCTGGTGGACAGGGAGCATAGCACGCACGGCCTAGGGCAGGTCTACTGTGCCCAGCCGTCTTAGCTTCGCGTTGAGGTGGCGAAGCGCAAATGATAGGGGTGGCTCGGCTATGTCGTTAACGATAACTCTAGCGATAGTGATAGCATAGGCAGAGCGGTAGCAGTGATAGTCCTGTGTCCGAGGCTGGCACTTCCCGTGACTTCAACCGTGTATCGAGATGGCGTCAGATGAAAAGCCGAAGACTTAACCAGGATAGGACTTCTCCAACGTCTAGTGCAATCCACCTAGGACACCACCAATAGCATTCGTCGTACCCCCGTAGAGGTTGATACACCTTCCATCTCGAGGGACATCGTAATTCTTTCCATCGTCGCAAGCCCTCTTATCGGACCTCATACCTCGACCTTCTCCAGCAGGGCAAAAAACAAAGGTCCCCATTTGCCTCCCGAAGGGTGATCAGGCAAGACAAGCCAGCCATATTTCGAAGGTTCAGCCCAATCCTCCAGTCCACCACCACCTTCACCTCCCTTGCCACTACCCTTATCCCCCACGACGACAAAATCCCACCTAACACCGAGCTTCTTCCTCTCCTTCATCACCAACTCCCTCGCCTTTTCAATAACGCCATCATTCTCCTCATTACTAAGCGAACAAGTAGCATACAGCACCCTGCCCCCTATTTTTACAGCCCTAAGCGCGTTCATGAGCAGGGAGGCTTGGGTTTTTGCCAATTTCTTCGAATGCGTCGAACGCCAAGACGTCATCTCGTCGCAATGATTATTTTTTAGGTGTGCGTGGATGATGTGTCGTTCGCTGGAGCAGGGGGCGTCGAGGAGGACTTTGTCGTACCCGCTACCACCGCCGCCGAATGCTAGGGGAAGATATTTTTGGAGCGTGATGAGGGATTGTTCTGCCCCATCGATTTTTAGGATTTTTACTTCTTCGCCTACTGTTGTTTGGGCGTCTTCGTTTTTGTCCTTATTGAAAGCGAAAAGCGACTCAGGTAGATACGCCTGCAAATTCAAAGCTAATCGTTTATTCCTCCCATTGTTAACTTCATTGCTGTGAAGACAGCCTCCACATAGCGATGGTGATGCACTGTCATTATAGTTCTCCGGGCGCAGGAGCTGCGATATGGCGACGCTTTTACCGCCGGGCGCGGCGCAGAGATCGAGGACTTTGTCCCCAGGCTTGGGATCCAGGACATGCACGGCGAGAAGCGAGGCCGCGTCTAGATTCCAGTGGGTCATGAGACCACTTGAGGGATCAGGTTGAGGCGGTGGGAAGATTTCTGGTTCCAATGATGATAATGGTGATGATGATGATACGTCCTCCCACTGATATGCTTCTAGCCCTCTAGAACCAGAACCTGAGATGTCTGATGGGCCCGGAATTGCGGGAAATACTATCCGCTGCACCTTTCCCTTCTGCTCAGGAGTGAGGACCTTGTCCAAGTTACCTTGACCTGCTGTCGCTGTCGTATAGTGATTGACGAGAGCCGCGTAACGCGTCGGCCCCGCGAGCGCTGGGTAGAGCGACTGATACCATCGCTCCTCCCCATATAGCGCGGCGTACGTTCGGTTGAATGACTCCACTGCGGCCTGCGCCTGTTTCTTCTGTGCTTTTGTTAAGGCTGGCATGTTCGATCGATGATGCTGATGATGGCCTAGTTTGACCCTAAAATGTAAGGACTGTCTGCCGTACGTGGTGGGGATGGATAGACGCTAAAGAAAATGCCATGTGCAGAAGTGAAATACTACCAAAACACGTTTTGCGCCGCCTTATCAAAACACATAATTCATGAGAAGGTTCAGTTAGCCTCCTCCATCGTCAACACTGGTAGTTTTGGGAAATTTGGTTTAGTCGCTTACGTATTCTCTTCTTCAACCTCCCTTGGCCCAAACCAGCGTTCTATCTAAATCGAGAAAATCGATGGGGGGTTTAAGTTTAGTAGGTCGTGGTCCTATCGGCCCTATTCAAGAGCCTCGCACCTGGCGCCGGCTGCTGAGTCGCTGGGAGGAAAAGGGGGAGAACGGAAACACAATCTGACGACGATGTTGCATTTTAGATGTATCGATGCTCATACCGATTAGGAGAACCGTTATTACCATATATCTTGGTTTTACATAGGGTCTGAGGACTTTGAAATCTCAGGTTTGTGTCTTGTACATACATTGCTACTGACATGGCAGGGCTATCCGCCCGCAGTCTAGCACTTCTCGAGTCACTAATTGGGAGAGTCCTATTTAAAAGATTATATCGAGACAGCTTGAAATTTGTCCCGTTTAAATGTAATAAAAAGAACTGAATTGGTGGGCTATGAAACAAAGTCCAGCACATATGACGCCGAAAGGCCGCAAAACGCCTAATCATAGCTCGCGCTGCCGTCCATACCTTTCCCGATCTTGTACAACCCCGCGAACAACATTCAATTCCCAAGACTATAAAATTTCATATCCATAATTCATTCCCCAACCATCGTTTTGAAACCATCATGTTTGGTATCACGCAGCCAACTCCAAGCAACAACGTCTAGCCCTGAAACGTCCCGTCAACACCATCAAGCCTCGGCATTTGTGCACCGTACCACCACTGATCAGGTATATGTCCAATTGGCGGCCATAACGTTTCCATATCGCCCGAGTTGTCGACGGTATATGCCATATCCATTGGACCTGCGAAGAGATCGTGAGAAAAGGGGATGGGATTCGCCAAAGACGCGACCTCGGCTGGCTCGGTCGCATACTGTTGTTGTTGGTCGAGTACTAGGGCTTGTGCTTGTGCAACCGGCGGTAGTTGAGATTGGGGTTGCGGATTGCTACTGCGCACGAGATCGGAAAGGAAATCAATTTTGATCGCGAGGTCCCGCATCACCATGGCCGCACCGAGAGATGTGCCAAAGCTGCGTCCGAAATCCTCAAACACCACAATGGCTAGATCGATCGATTCGCGGACAATCGCCGCATTGTCGCTAGTCGGGTATGCAAAGAGGTAGCCAGCGAGCGTAAGAGCAGACGTCCACTGCCACTGGAAGGCTTCGTGGTACCCTGCCAGTAGATCGGTCTTCGTGACGACTTGGTGGAAGACATGGGTCAAAGCCACACTGTGTTCTGCGGCAGAGGCGGCATGTGATAAACAGGCTTCACCTAACGGAGCGGTCGCAGTTACTGTAGATGGGAAACATATAAATGTTCTGTAAAGATTTAACCTGAGAACATGGTACAACAATTCGAGAAGTAAGCGTTGCCGTTGTAACCAAGAGGGAAGGAATTGCTCTATGATAATAGGAGACCGATCTGTTGATAGAGGCTGGCCACCTCCTTGACGTTTTATCTTGAGTGCATCAGGAACACTCTTGACCCAATCGTCGAGAGGCTTCATGGCGGCGGAAAGGACCTTCGCGTACCGTTCCAATGCTGCTGGATCATCATAAATGACCTCCCCAATGCCGCCATTGTAGATCTCTGAGTACTTGTCGAAGAACACCGTATGTACCTCGCGGGCGGATAGAAGAAGCTTAAAGTTATATTTTATATACGTGAGCCACGTGGTATTTTCGTCGAGAAGCGCAAAGTCGGAACCCGCGAGACTGGCGGCGCGGTGATCGTGACTTGGCAGGCCACATGACGTCGAGTACATGTCGACGTAGAATGGCCGCCCTAACTTCATGCAGGTCTTGCTCTCGAACACAAATAGTGTCCACCAAACTCGTCTGCGCAGTTCCTGGGTAGCGACTGGGAGATCACTGGGTGGTTCGACGTGCAGGCCAATCATATGAGCCGACCGCATGGCTAGGCACAACGCCATGTGGCACATATTCTGGAAGGCTGCGCAGCAGGTGTAAACCGCCGACAGTATATGACATTGCACCGTCATTAGTGTTGGCGCTTCTTGTTCATTGTGCAGTAATCGCTGGCTCCTTCGATAGTATAGTCTTCCCGCTATGCTAGGATCATCTTTTCCTACTTCCGTCGCCGACAATGGTCTCGAGCCGTTCCTCTGCACCAGAGCCATTCCCACTTGCATACTAACGGCAATTACGATATCGACAAGTGCCGAGGGCTTACGTGGTTTGCCTGGTTTCGTTGCGAGAGATCGATAATGCTTTCTAAATTCGGTCTCATCGAGAATGGCTAGTGTGGGGTGATATGTCTGCCAAAACATATTCAAGAAATACTCTTCTTGGGCAGGCGTAAGGTATGCCTCGTTTGATACTGTCTGGCTGACATCCTTAGTATCGGGCTTATCTTCATCGTCTGCCTGGTTGCAGTCAGGGGTGGCGAAAGTCTTGGCGACCGACTTCAACTGTAGTAAATCATCTGGATGTAGATTTTGGAACACAGCTGAGAGGTAGGTGTTCATTCGGCTGATATAGTAGAAAAGTGATGATGGCCCGTACCACGTCTTCTGCGCCTGGCCGGTACTAGCCATCACACCAGCCCAGACTCGTAGGCCATGAGGAACATCGTTAGCATCCGGCGTTGGCGTGGAGCCAGATGTGCCTGGGGGTGTCAAAGCATAGGGTTGAGATGTGACTGCAGTCGGAGCGACAGGTGGTTTGCCGCGTTCCTCCTCCAATTGCTCCTCTAACTCTTTGACCTTTTGCTTCAGTCTATCTATTTCGCTGTGTCACCGTTAGATCATACGATCTAGTGTATGAGTAGGAGGGTAACCCTAGCAAAGGCTCACCGATATGCCTGAGGTAGAGTGCGTCTTTCGCCTGGGGCCTTGTTGATGCATTGTTCTCCTCTGCTTATACAGTTTCTGTCAAAGAACAGACATGTCAGTTAATTATTCTATTCGTTGAAGTAGCTGCTCCCATCGGAAGCTGCGACATTTCCTCCATTGTCCCAATAGCCCCTATTTGCCCACATCCCAGTAGTAAGTGCTAGCGAACAAGGGGAGGAGTAATGTGCATAGGCCAGTGTGTATACTAACTTGCAAGGCACGGAGTTGTCGCATTTAATGCGGTGCATCCGGCATCTGGAATTTGTCAGAGGCAATGACTCGCGTCGTGACGGAGAGGTACGCTGCCAACGCAGTGGGCCTCAACATTCAAGAGCATTAAAGTACGGTGGGCTTACGAATCACAGGCTCGAGCAACTTGCTGTCGCTTGGGTCTCAAGGGCGCCTCGAACGATCGAGGCTTGGTATTAGAGCTGTCGGGTTTCTCATCTTTGTCACTCTTCGGTCCCGGGACTTTAAGACCATCTAAAGTAGTGGTGGAGCACATAGCAGTGGTACCCATATTCAGCTCAACATGTGACGGCTCTGCTCCCCAGCACTTTCGTCACCAAGATAGTAGCTCCTATTTTAGAATAGATGCGACAGCTAATCAAGAGCTTAAGCTAACGAGGCTGGGAGGGGAGACGAGGGTTCCCGTGGAATTGGGGAATTGATTCAACTATCGCCACACGTGGCGAGTTGACGTTGCTTGCAGCTTACTCACCGACGGTACCGAATTCGTGTGACCGGATCTACTTTCTGCCTCCCGCCTGTTCAGCAATACACCGCTTCTTTACTAGCATAACATGTTTTCGGTTAGAGCATATTTTGGGATACATAGGTACCTGTAGACATTGGCGGTGCTTCCCCCTTCCCCGCATCCAAAACTCCATCTCGATCGCAATGTGCACAATCTTCGAGGTGGGGATGACACCTCTGGCTGACGTATTTCCAGCTGAAAACTTCAAAGCTGTGACAGCTGGAGACGATCACTGATTGGTCTGTCTATGTTAGCTTTGGGTAGCCTATAGGCACATTGAGGGTTTGTCAAGAGTATGCGAACCGCGGCGTGATAAGGAAATACGGTGTTTTTGTAACTTAGGTACAGATCTGTAGGACATACACAGGTAGGTATCGGTGATAGCAGATAGCAAGCGGTCCCGAGGCGACTTGAAAAACCCCATGGGTGTTAGTGCCATGTTGTATTGATCAGGGTATATGATTCTTTAAATTATGTCTATTTTCGTCCGCAAAGAATACAAGCGCGGTATACTCCCTCGTCGGTGATTTTCTCATCTACCTTTTCAGGATGTTAGATGAGATATATGGGGGTTCTACATCGCAAAAACCATGTACTTGTGGTCGACATGTGACAGGTAAGCAGCGCACATATCAATGGTGCCTACCGAAGATCTGCTCTAGTTAAGTCTGCGACTTACAAGTGGCTTAAGGGATCTAAATATTGCGGTCCACATTGCATCATCAAATAAAACGCCCAGGGGGCTTCAATCGCCCACCGACGAAGCCAGGGTTGGGACGGCCACCTCGTGTCATATCTATATCGCGCGATGCTCATATGGAGTCTTGTAACAAGACCTAACTCTGTGTGGCTATCAGTCCCGTTATCTGAATTTTGGGATTCATGTATGCTGTGTCGAGGCAAGATACATATTAGTATCGTACTAAACAACGTGAAAGTTGCTGATTTGGGTCTCTTGCTCCACTAGACTTTTCATCCTACCTAGACAACAAGTTTGATTTCGCTGGAAATTCGGCTCTTGTGTGGGCCGCGAGATCCGTCTTTCGTCCCAAAGCAAAGCCAGGGGCTGAAGGGACATGGTATTTTTGCACGAAACACTTAGGTAAGACCCGAGCCCTGCCCGAGAATAACGCGTGAGCCGGTGGTATACTCGATAGCTGATAGAATGTGCAATGAGTTCACTGGATAATAATTGCCTATTCGGGTATGTTTTGATGACCGAATGTACTGCAAGGTTGTTGCATAGCAGAGTTATAAAAAGCAGATTAAGGGTTCGACCAAGGCAGGTCTACGGCGTAAGAGAGCCCTCTCTACAATGTATATACATCTGTATGACTAGCCTATCATTTCGCTTTGTTTAGAGAAATACTGACTCGTGTGTTAGTCTGCCGAACCCCAAACTCCAAAGCCATATCAGGCGCGGTGTTGTTTAAACTGACCGCGTGGCACAAGCCCGCTCCCATCATAACTGAAGAGGAGTCAAACACGACAGGGGCAGCCTAGTTCTTCTGCGGGGGAGTCAAAACACGGAACATCGCGAACCTAGTACGGCCGTTAGAACGTTAAAATTCTCCCTTGTGGATAATAGCAATGGCGCATTGCCCACTCTGAGGACAAGCTCGTTCAGTGTCAAGTGCCAGTATGCCAATCTCGTGCGGAAAGGGGGCTTAGCCGCTGGCTTGATTCAGCCCTGGCAGATTTGAGCAGGGGAGGTTCAAGACATGCTGGCTGCGCTTAGAATTGATCAAGCATTACAGAATATTACACATGCTTATGTATCTACTTAGACATTAAACCTCAATGCGATCCCACTTTCTCACGATGACAGTGAAAGCACCTACACAAAGAAGACCAAAGTCTATATCATATACCTAATGTCGCCATACGGTGTGCATCTGCAACACCTAAGCCGATACATGAGCACGCACTTGCGGCATATGCCATCACCTTTCAAACAGACTCAATTTGCGCCGCAATCCTCCAACTACAAAGGATCAAAACAGGGGCCGTCTTCCAGATCCGGGTCGCCGGTAAAAGTACTATACAGCACACTAATAACTATAAAATAATACAAGGTACTTACACAACAAATAAGGCTGGCTTCGTCTTCTACATGTTCCGCATAGAATCTCACTGTTACACCGCAGTCGTCCAGTTGGGTAAGCAATTGTTCAGGTGCTGACGGAGGGAAAATTTCGATGTGAAGTTGAAGCCCAAGTGTGCGGCCAACGGGCCAATAGGTAGCGTGTGGTGAGAAACACCGGGGTCATGTATACTTCTATTGTGAACACTGTACCATTAATAGACAGGATATGTACTTAAGGGACTGCTGCTTCGGGAATAAAAGGTATTTACGGTGGGGAAACACATGATTCTGGCGCCCCAAGCCTTAACAGCAAAAGTCCTTCAAAGCTCACTAGGTACACCCAACTAGTACTAAGTACAGTGCCTCTCTAAGGGAAGAGGAACTGTGCCTTCCTCAGTGAATTAACCGAGCTCTGTGCGGCGCAGCAAATTCGTAGGTAATCATCAAGATGACGGTTTCATTGACGGCAGTACGATTCGCGGTCTACCTAGCCTGGATTTGTTCCGTCCCGGTCTGCTCTCAACACCTATACAGGTCACCTGCCTACCTACATCCCGCCTAATGTTGCCGTAGGAAATACTCTCACTCGTTCTTCGGGAGGCCACTGGTTCTCTCACGTACTCGTTGCAACTATTAATACAGGCGTTATTAATACTACCTAACATTATCAAAGGGGGAGAAGAATGCCGAGGGCGGCTTAACATAAAAACTGATAAGCCATCGATTTGCTTACGGTAACCAGACACTCAAACCTTCGATTGGAACTTCCTTGCCTCGAATGATGCTCCTCCCCTCACTTGAGTCATCATGATGCAACAGAGAAGGTCTCATAAAAAATCACGGCGCGGCTGTTTGAATTGCAAAAAATGGCACACCAAAGTAAGTTTATATCCGATCGTGTTTTTCAAGTCTCTCCGAAAGCCGGTTTTACACGAGTTAAGGCTGAAACAGCGGGGCAAATGATATATATGTAGTGTTTGCTGTCGATGCAGGCATTACTCATCGACATCTAAGCAACACCAACTAAGTAGATTTTTCGATAGTGCGATGAACAAGGCCCGCCTTGTACAAACTGCAGTCTGCGCAATGCAAAATGTGAATATGCGTGGGCGAAACCAGAGAGAACGACGCCTGCGATGGTGAGGTCTAAGGGATCCTCGCCGACCGGGTCGGAGGAACAGGCTTTGACCCAGCCGGCCAGCCTGATCATGACGGAGAGCCGCAGGATGTTGGAGCTCGAGTTGATGCATTGCTGGTCAACAAGCACATACAAGGGCATCTGCAGTGTTCCCGAGGATCACCATTACATGCAGTTCATCATGCCCCAGGAAGCTCTTCGTTACGACTTCCTCCTGAACGGCATATTCGTCGCCGCGGCCTTGCACAGGGCCTTAATGACACACGGACCGGAAGCGAGAAGCTACTACAACGTAGCAATGGAGCTCTGTAAGTAACACCGTAATGATCGCGAGCCAAGAGTGTGCTTGGGGGCGGTTGCCATACAGCCTCAGTCGGCCACTAGTACATACTCGAGGTTGGCGGTTGAGCATTGAACTGATTTCATGACGCAGACGACAGAGCAAGCCGGTCATTTCGAACGCACCTGGCGATGATGAACCCGGCAACACATCATGTGTTATATATATATTCCAGCATGACAGCTTTCATCAATATAGCATTCTCCCAATGCAACTTCTCTGAAGGCAGCGAGATGAACACACTGTCTACTACAACTGTGGCGTTCGACTTGCTGAACGGTAGCGGTAAGGCTTTTCATCCTCAAGGGCCATCATATGATAATAGTCGCCAACTAGAGGGCTGTATCTTCGGGCTGAGACTCTTTTGAGTCCGAGATTCCCCAAATAGCCCCAAGTCCCGATCAGAGTCTTACTTGGCATGTCTCACTAACATCTTGACCTTTTAGTCAATATCGCCGAAACGAATATGCAGCGGCTTCTTGACAGTCCCGTACCAATCCGCGCATACTTGAACTACGGCCTCGCACTTACCGCTGTGCTCAGCTATGAGACGCAGGCCGCACTGGCTCGCCTGGACAGTCTCAACGAGATGTACCACAGCTGCCAATACCAGGGATTAACGCCCGTTTCGAGCGACGAGCTGAGCATCGCGAAGACGCCACACAGCGACACCGTCTCAACGTGCTCGATAACTCCCAAGACACCCTGGAAATCAGTCGTAGCGTTGTTGAGACACTGCTTTGCTGAAGAACAGCGTGGCGTGCTTCGCGGCTTCTGCTTCGTGTTTCCCGGTGGTGCGGGCGCAGACTTTACAGCTGCGCTTAAGGTCTCGGATCCCATGGCACTCCTCATCCTCCTCCACTGGAGCGTGTTGGTTGATCGCGCGGAACACGAGTTCTGGTGGACAAAAGACCTCGGGCAAAGGTTGGCTACCGGTATCCTGAGAGCTATGCGTCTCTTCCTCCCCGCATCCCCTTCACCTGCTCTATCAACGCCGGAATGGGGCGAGAGTATAGCGTGGGTCTGCAGTCAATTGAGACTACCGGATTCCAAAACCGCGCTCCAGTAGAAGCCATATTGTATCTATATCTTCATCATGCTTATTTCCCCCGGATATGTGGCCAGCTAGGTGTTTCGGGTGTTGGAGGAACTTGGATTTTCTTTTAAATGTTATAGAAACATATTTATATGGGTATATACCTGTGCTGAACTCTGTTCTTGACTGTCCGGAGATGATATGATGACGATGACAAGAACGATAAGTGGAGTTTGGCATAAGCCCTATAGTTTTATAGACTATGTACAATTATTATTATTTTCATGGCACATTGCGTGCTACAGCGTAAAATCTCAGCAACAGATTTTTCCCGTGACAAATTCTCCAACCATCAACTCGTAAACCTGACCTCACCAGAATAAATAACGACATGAAGCCCTAGCCCCCTCCATCCAAGGCAAGCAAAAGAAAGAACTCCTTGCAAACCTGCGTGCACAAACACCAGAGGAGAACAACCTAATCAATCATTAGTCTCCTTTTCTCAAAGCTCCACAACCTCTAAATTTGTAGTGACGTTCCCCTTGATGGCCCGACTATAAGGACATATCTCCAACGCCTTTTTCACAATCTTCTCCGTGGTCTCTCGCGGTAATCCGCGCACGCCGACCTTCATGTCGACGCGGATGCCCATATCGAGCTTCTTCATGTCGCCGACCAGATGTACCGTCGTATCGACTATGCTGTCTTCGGGGTCCCCGGGCATTTTCGGTTTTGTCCTGCTTGTTTTACTGTCTCCTGTTCCTTCTGCACCTGTTGTTACTGCTTTTCCTGCTTGATCTGATCCTGATTTATCACCACCGCCACCACCGCCACCACCACCACTACTACTACTATCCCCCTCTATACTATCCAGCCCCGCCCTATCCGACTGGCCCGTCTTACCCGTCGTGCTCGTTCGACCTTGTTGTTTGGCTTCTGACTCAAGTGATGATATGACGGAAGGCGCGACGGCGTTCATGGCGCTCTGGAAACACGCCCCGTACCCCGCCGCGAAGAGCTCTTCAGGGTTCGTCTTCCCCTTGTCGCCGGATCCGCCTAGGGCTTTGGCCATTGTCAGGTCGATCCTTAGGTCGTCGCCTTCTACGTGCCTTTTAATTTATTTATCAAGGAATAATTAGCTCGGTCTCTCTGTCTTTCTACCTTTCGCGGCTGTTTGCGTGTGGGTATAGAGAGAGATATGGCGGTGTGCATATGTGTGTGTGTGTCAGGGGGAGGGGGAATGGGAGGTAAGTAAGCACATACCCCGTACGAGCCCCCTTGACTTTAGCCCGAGCAGAGTAGAGAATTGGCGCCGTGTCCGTGTTCAAAAAACGCCGCGATATGGGGACGGCGATGCCGGGTCGGCCGGCCGAGATTGGTCGTCTCACCAACACGGGCCATCGTCGTGTAGCGAAGAGGATGGAGCTAGGTGAGCGCGTGGACGCCATTGTGGTGTTACACTTCTTGTTCCTTTCTTGGGCTGCAGGATTCGGGCCGGTTTGGTTCGGGTTCCTTGTTGACTGGGTTGATTGGGAGTTGAGGAGGTTGATTTCAAGGATGACAGATGGCTTTTGGGCTGGGGTTTGGATTGACTTGTTGAGTATGTAATTAATGCAATTTACGAGACGACATCAAGGCTGCGATGGGGTCTACATCGTTTGTAATATCTCAAAGGTCTTTTGTGTAGCAACTGAATCGAGCATGTAAGCGTCATGGAGCTGTATATCAATGTGACGTAGAGGACCTGAACCAGTAGACGAACCACGCTCGATCACTAAGAGCATTGAGACATGTCCCTGATCTGGTAGTCTATGTACACACATATGTAAAGTAGTCTCAGGTAGCAGACTAAATAAACTTTAAATATCTGTACCTGGCTAGCTAATTAGGTTATAATGCTGTATGTGCGAAAGACGACAAAGAACGACTTTCCTTCCCAAGCTATAGAGGCAAAGCATGTATTATTATAGAAATAAGGATAGAATTAAATCTTTAATCAATATGGACCGTATTCATCCTTGAGTATACCGCCGAGCTATAAGATTATCAAAAAGTCAATCTTTGCGGTAACATGGTGAGATGACCGCCGCGCGCGATAGGCTGATGCAACATTGAATGAGACTGTGTGTACTACGTATACAAGGCTCTAGAGATGTCCAGGCGTGAAAGAGTCACATATGAGCAGAGCGGCCTTATTGGGTGATATGGCGGTGTTGTTGGTGTCTCGAAATTTACATGGCTCATATCTTACTTCCAGGCCGCCGCTTACTTACATAGAATCTCTCGGGAATAGTACCTGGGTTAGAAACCCCGAACAAGTGTACACTGCTTCCACTCCTTCCTTCTGAAAATCACTTAGGTCATTTAAAAATCACTGTGACACTTGACAGCAAGTTTCGCGGCCATGAGCCACCTAGGAATGTTGTCAGCAATAATAGTGGCATATACCTTTGTCTTAACGAGCGCCACAGCGATCGCCGCTGTTGAGTCTGTATCAACGGTCGTGCGACCCGGAGAAATTGCCTACCACGCCGGCCAAGTAGCCTATCTCGTAGAGTGTCATGCATTATCTCCTAATATATCTAGAACAAAGTCATTACAGACAGTAGTAGTGCACAGCAGTACCAGCCCTGCACCGTCTTTCAGGTCGCTGAATCTACCACTGCTACTACTACTCTCACAGCGACTGATATCGAAACTCTAATCGAAAGGTTCTCTAGTAGTGACGACGCTTGGACATCTCATTTCCTGAAATGCGTCATCTTTCGCGGTTATGCTCATCATCAAAGCGTCGCAGTGACGGAGATAGACGACAGCGCCAGGGAGTTTCTCAAGTCATACAAATCCTTCGCTCGTCTCGCATCTGCCATACATGGCGATGGCTTAGAGTCTGATTCGCAATCATGGAAGGTGACGAACCCCCTTATTTTCCTTCTCTCCACCGTGGAGGAAACCGGTATTAATGTTAACTGCAGAACCTAGCAAAGTTGCTAGTTCCAAGTGACTACTAACCCGTCGCCGAGGAGCAGAGCCAAGACAGATTCGAGAGTCTGATATCAAAGATCGAGACCTATCTCGGCGCCCCTAAGACTGCAATCAGCCTTGCCGATACATGGCTGGCGAACAACCCCGAGAACACGACTGAGCCGTTCGAGAAGTACTTGAAGAATGTCTTTGCGTGGTCAGCTAGTCCTGATCAGTGGAATGGTTTTCTGAAGGGGTTTGTCGAAGAATACCCTTTGAAATATGGCGAAGAGGCAATTCTTCATACCCAGTTACGGTTTAAGTGGTCTGTATCAACCTCCACCGCGGCCCCCGCCCCCTTTTTTCTTTGAATTAAATTTGACCAACTGACTGACTGGCTGACTCAACGTTGGGGGTGGATGCTCGAGATTGGCTGCCTACAATCACCAACGACCAACAGAAAGAAGGTCTGCGACGATCGGGGATATACCGGGAATGGCTCTACCAGCACATCATGCCACGGTCGAAAGACGGGTGTCCTACGTCCTTGCTCGTGCTACCTTGGACGAATGGAGAGCCGGATTACCACGACAAGTATCGTGACGGCCCGCAGTGGTTCACTGGGTTTGGATTACTCTTTTATAGTGTCCGTCTCTATGTCAATGCGCCTAAGATCATGGTCCCCGGTAAGTTATTCGTATCGCTTTTTACTTTACCTTTACTGGGGACTGATGCCGATTTGCATGTACAAAAGCCGGCACGACTAGGTCTTTATCCCCTCGTTCCGGAGTCGAAGAACAGTTACCTGCTAGTATCAGTATCGTGTCTTCTACCGGGACCAACGTCGTGTTGGCTCGGCTGGTTGACGGTATGATGACTGAAGAAGGCACATCAACGCCGATTGATCATGCTGCTCGTTATGAAGACATGTTCAACAAACAACACGTTTTAAGCAAGCTAAAGAAGTCAGTCACTCTGTGATAGGGGAAGGTATTAAGATTGAATAGCTACAGAACCAGACTGAAATTTTTGGCACTCCGTTTACGCCGGGTATCCGGCATGTTCTTTAGAATCAGTAACAAATCGATGCCGCGGTCACCGGTAAATTGTCTCTTATCTAATCTAGATGTTATTAGTCGGGCAACGGATAGATCGGGACTAAACTCCCAAGACAATACCCGAGTCTGGACCTTTTCGTGTCAAACTGTTATTCAAAACGTCAGATACGAGCAAAATGTAGTACCTCTTCACGATCCCGAATCTTGCCGAAGAAAGTTGAGGCCGGTGAAAAAGTGCATAAAGTGCATTGTGACCTCATAAGCTGTGATTGGGCACGAGAGCGTTAGTTCTCCTTTAACTCGTATGTAGCTGTAATCTTCGCTTATGTGTCGTTATTAAAATACCTAAACTAAGTAGTCAGTTTTTGCAGACATCGTGATTTCATCCCAGAAGTATAGGGTAATCATTAGTCACATGTGCCGTTTCGCATCCTGATTGCCTACTGCCCAGACAGGACCCTGGAGACTCAGCCACACGCGAGCAGCGAAAAAGAGGAAAAACTAGAACGTCACGATGGTTGTTTTATGGATTGGCTTGCTGGGATGATAGGTTGAAGAATACCGCGCCCTTACGTAAATGTACTTCAGCTGCTACTCGAGTTAACATCACTTTGCGGCGCTAATAGCCGATGCTATACTGGTGTTGGGTAAGTTTTGGTAAAAGGTGACGGCTTGAGGTACGAGTAGATTATTACCGGGGTAGTTATCCGGGCTAAGGGGGACCTTGAACGGTCGTTTGACAGACATTAGGGCCATCCCCAGAAAGTCGGAGAAAGTCGGAAGGGTTGGGTGAGCTTTCGAGTCTGTGCCCAAAATTGCACGGCAATTCCCTTCGGCCAAACGCGGGCAATATCGGGGCAAATGTTTAGGTAAACACAACGCACAGCATATGCTATAGGCACTACCTATTTGTGGCACAGGCGCATTTTGTTTAGCATCGCTTGTCGTTAAGCGGCTCAATCTCGCGTGGGAAAGTCGTCCCATCGTGCTGTGCATCTGTACCAAGTCATGCTGTACGTCCGCCACGCCATCTTGGCAGCTTGGCCGCTGGAATGCTTTGGGTATCAACCAGCGAGACGGGACCTGTCAGTGATGGTTGAACAACATTTCTTGGTGTTTTGGTCCATGCAAAAACGATAGTGGAATGCCACACAGAACCGCCAACAGTGACAGGTCGGCGGTCGCACACAAACACTAACTAAGCGATTAATAGGTATGTGTTACAATGTACTTGTAAACCCCAACACGCGCCAAGATAGCGAATTCTAAGCGACCTAGGTGAGATAAACTATCTAGATAGGTATTTACAGAACAGGCAACATACAATACATACAATAATGTCCAGATAATGGGCAAAGGCTGAGAGACGAAGAATTACCGGGTAACTACTGTACGTCCATCAGCGTAAGATCGACTACGAAACCGTTCAACTTGGTTAACACCACCGAAAAGGGACTGACATCATCGTGGGCCTCACTAACAACTTATCGTCAACTTGGCCAGAGGATGTTCAATTATCGTCATATTACACGATCGATCTCTTAAATGTAACATCAAGTAAAATAGAAGGGTTTTGGTAGACGCCTTGCCTCACCTTGCATGGAATTGTCGGTTCTCTTAGAAATGCCGAGAAAACCAAGACACCAGCTTGCTTCCTAGATGAGAGGCTGGGCAGGATATTATTGGCCGGTTACAACTCATTGATTGAAGCTAAGAGACTGCAAGTGACATGACTGCACATGACCTAAAGACCCTAAACATTGGGAATGATGTATGCTGTATCAATATGTACCTCGGATGTCGCAAATGAATTAAGTTGAGGGCACAGTGGATACTTAGGATACTACACGTTAGTATCGTCAGAGTAGAAAAGTTGCCTGCCTATAGTACAGATCTGTAGCATGTAGGGAAAACCATGAAAATAGACTGAACAGTTTAACTCACGCTCAACTTGTCGAACACTCTTCCGTCTGCGTATGGTGGACTTACTCCAAGTCGATAGCCCCTCAACCCCGCCGTCAGGTCGACCAAATTGGGGGAAGCCGCCCAGATGCCGTTACACTAACCTTGGGAACAGCAGTCCTGCACATGCTCTACATACACCAGTACATTGTGTCTACAAATACATCCCGTATGTTTTGCCAATTCCGGGGTTATCCAGATGGGGAAGTCGAAATCGTACCCGTCTATATCCTGTTTTGTTGGTGTCGTGTGCCCACTTACCTGCTTCTAATTATACTCCAATGGGAGACTACGTAATCAAGAGCAATATCGGGAAGAAAATATTCTGGAAGCACGTCGGCTTCCTCTGCAGTATCTCCAAGTGAAAATTTTGTCGAAAAAAGAAAAAGATAAAGGAATGGGACAGGATAAGGACCATGCAGTTTAGCGACGTGTTTCCTCATGCGAGGATCTCCCATGCGACGAAAACAAGCCGCATCCTGGCTGTTTTGACGTTCCAGTGCTGCTAAACTGGTTGATATCATTGGAGAAACGAGATATCAGAAAGTTTGGGGTTCATGGGAAAACACGGGAGATGCAGGAGCACGCAGGTGTACACTCTCCAATTCCAGACGACATGCGTTCCCCCAACCGGGACCTGCCTGCCCGCATGTACATACATACCTCGATATACCGCCGATGTACTTTCCCACAGGAAACCCCTGCATCACCCGAACCCCGGGTTTGTGATCAGCTAATTACGATTTTGTCCGATCTAAGCCTTCCTCTTCTTCACTTTCCCACCGACCAACATACCGTACCAACCCACCCCCACTGTCGTACCCACTACCCAAAAGAGGTACGAACCATCTTTGATCTCCAAACCGCCAGAACCACCATCCCACTTTACTTTTACCTACTGTAGCTTAGGTAGGCACACAAAGACACAAAGGCAATTGTCCTAACCCAAGACCGCGCTCGTCTTAGTCCCTCTTGGTACCACCTGGGCTGTTCCCGATGATGCAGGGGTCTTCGAGTGACTTGCTCCGAGTTGATTTCGTGACTCGGCACCCAATCAATGCCTACGACCATCGTAGGCCAGTGGAATGTCTCGAATTGTCGTCACCGGGCCCACATGTGCTCTTGTTCCTATACACATTCCTATATATCCTCGGGCTCGTTTCATGACCAGATCTCGCCGTTACCTAGACTGCTACCTAAAAAGCCACAGCAGCTACCTGAACCGCATCCACTGCGCCGAAATCTCGTCTTTGGTCCCGTCCGCCCCATATTATCGAATTCGACATTGCCCGTTACCATCCGTCTTGACTTCAGCCGCCAGCCATACACCCCGGCATTCCCAGCAAATCTTACGAACTTTAAGAAACATAAGAACCATGCCTGATCCCGTCCAGAGAAGCGATACTCCCTACACTGATCCCGCAGTAAAAGGACCTAGATCTCAACAGCTTACCTCCGGTCTGTCCCGTTCCCGCCTACAAGACGACAAAAGTAAGCTCCTACCACACAAACCTGGTTTCGTTTTACTTCTTCAAGTCCTCTTTCTTAATCCTATCCTACCTTACAAGATCTCTCTCCTTTTGCAAGATACTGACCGCCATGACAGTGATTCCCAACAATAAGGTCAATAAGACCGCCCTTCACCCCAGTGGTGTCGAGTGAGTCGAACCCACTGAAATCTTTGTTAGGTAGCTGAGGAAAGCTTGAACTGACATTGTGGACCTTGAAGGCCAACACATGAGAGAGAACACACAGAATTAGGTGAGGACCCTAGTCTATGCGCCCCCATCATCTCCTGTTTTGCTATAGATGGACTAACACGGTTTTAGAGGAGGAGCTACACGAGAAGGCACATATCGACTATGACAGAGTCGCTATTGTATGTTTTGTCCCATATAAGCTACTATTTGGAGTAAAAAACCACTAATTCATTCACCAGATCCCCAACCCTTCTGTCGCTGCCCTATACGAAGATGCTCTGGTATATGAGATGGGCTCAGCCATTGCATCGAGCGGTGCCTTGACGGCCTACTCCGGTGCCAAGACCGGACGATCACCTTCAGATAAGAGAATTGTAAAAGAGCCCTCGTCAGAAAACGACATCTGGTAAGTTGCCGTGTCTTCTTATTGAATGACAATATATGATTATTGACTGACATGTAATCGTACAACAGGTGGGGACCAGTTAACAAGCCCATGGCTCCGGAGGTAAGAATCCTTGCTTCACTACAGCAATTACACCTTTCTTTGAATGCCCCTTTCAGCTTCTTCCTCAAAAGTTTTACATCCTTTTCGTCATGTCCCATTTCATTTCGTTATCTGCACTGGCACATGTCGGAGTACAAGATCCCAAATGCTCGTATGCCCCCACTGGCGTTTTTGCTCCGTCCCACTAGACCGCCATACTACCTCGGTCATTTGCAATTCTCGTGATGAGGTACCATCTACGTCAGAGAAATAGCGAATGAGCTTCACCGTTTCGATTCATGAGTCGCTTGACTTAGTTCAACTATTCACCCCCTTCCTGACGTTGTTTTGACAAATGGTCTGGGGAAATATCGGATCCGGTCCTGGTCTTCTGAACGGTCATGCATTGCCGTTACGGGGAAATACCCCTGTCTCTGGCGTCATTTTCGACAGTGTGCCCAACCCCCAAACCTTGGATGCGGCAATATGCGGCGAAACTAGAAGCGCTACGCCCCACCTTTCTACATCTAGACTCTTTCGGCTTGTCTAACCTCATTGTCCCCACATTCAATCAACATTCCATATGATTTTACGCTTTGCCCTTTTCCGAAGCATTTAGTGTTGACATGTGATGTTTACAGGTTTGGAAAATTAACCGCGAGCGTGCCATCGACTACTTAAATACAAGATCAAGAATTTACGTCGTAGATGGCTACGCCGGCTGGGACGAGAAGTACAGGATTCGGGTCCGTGTCATCTGCGCCCGCGCCTACCATGCTCTATTCATGAGGAATATGCTCATTCGCCCTCCCCGTGAGGAGCTCGAGCACTTCCATCCCGACTACACAATCTACAATGCCGGTACTTTCCCTGCCAACCGATATACTGAGGGCATGACTTCCGGCACCTCGGTCGCCATTAACTTTGCCGAGAAGGAGATGGTTATCTTGGGTACTGAGTATGCCGGTGAGATGAAGAAGGGTGTCTTCACCGTTTTGTTCTACGAAATGCCTATCAAGCACAACGTTTTGACCCTGCACTCTTCGGCCAACGAGGGAAAGAACGGCGATGTTACTCTCTTCTTCGGCCTGTCTGGTACTGGCAAGACCACTCTCTCCGCCGACCCCAACCGTGCTTTGATCGGCGATGACGAGCACTGCTGGAGTGATCGCGGTGTCTTCAACATTGAGGGTGGTTGCTACGCCAAGTGTATCGGCCTCTCCGCCGAGAAGGAGCCCGATATCTTCAATGCCATCCGCTTCGGCTCCGTTCTCGAGAACGTTGTCTTCGACCAAGACACTCGTGAAGTTGATTACGACGATGCCACCCTTACCGAGAATACCCGATGGTAAGCATCATTTCCGCCCCGTGTTATGGATATCATGAATGGCTGCTAACCTACCCTAAGCGCATACCCCATCGAGTACATTAACAACGCGAAGATCCCCTGCCTGTCTGAGAGTCATCCCAGCAACATCATCCTGTTGACCTGTGATGCTCGGGGTGTGCTGCCGCCGATTTCCAAGCTCAACTCTGCCCAGACTATGTTCCACTTCATTTCCGGCTACACCTCCAAGATGGCTGGTACCGAGGACGGCGTTACGGAACCGCAGGCGACCTTCTCATCTTGCTTCGCTCAGCCCTTCTTAGCTTTGCACCCGATGCGCTACGCCAAGATGCTAGCGGACAAGATCGAGCATCACAAGGCCAACGCCTGGCTGCTGAACACCGGCTGGGTCGGTGCGGGCTACGTGCACGGTGGCAAGCGTTGCCCCCTGAAGTACACGCGTGCCATCCTGGACGCGATCCACTCGGGCGAGCTTGCCAAGGCCGAGTACGAGACGTACGAGGTGTTCAACCTGCAGGTTCCTAAGTCGTGCCCGCGTGTGCCTGACGAGCTGCTGAACCCCAAGAACGCCTGGACAGCGGGCGCCGACAGCTTCAACCAAGAAGTCAAGAAGCTCGGTACCTTATTCCTTGAGAACTTCAAGAAGTACGAGTCGGAAGCCACAGATGATGTCAAAGCTGCTGGACCGGTTGTTTAGATTGGTTGTGCATAAAAAGGCGTGGCATTTTCACATATTTTTCTCACTGTTTTCTGTCGGCTGCTTTCGGAACATCATGGACCAACATATAGATACCTACACATACAAATTCTCAGTAGGTCTTCCGCCTTCGACGTTGCTTTTTGGGTTTGAGTAATGGGCGGTGCCGATGACGTGGGTTATACACATGGCACGAGAGGGCGGACCGAAGCGAAACGCTATAGGTATACTTGATCCTTACTTTGTATGCCTTGCTCCATACAAGACAAGACTTGATGTGGATAAAGGAAGGGCATAGCAAGGTTTCTTGAGAAGGACTTGCTCAGTTGTATATTCTTTAAATTGACGAACGTATGAACCTATTTCAATGGCTTGACTACTTGACAACTTGACAACTATGACTGCGTGATATCCCGAATGTTGGAACATTTGTTGCACTGGGTGGTAGCCGTTGGGGCAAATGTCTGAGATTGCGTTGCTATTAAAACGGTGCTGTTGCAATTTTGGGTGATATATTTGCTATTCGTCTACTTTCAGCTCACGGCAGGGAACATCTCTGGGCGCACTTAAAGCGCTCTGATAAGAGCCAATTTGTGAACTTTACATCACCTTTTCAATACGCATTTTCATAAGTGGCAACTTTCTGCATCGTGGCTGTTGAAAAACTGATACATATATAGGGGTTTGTGAGTTATAAGTTTACCTATAGTATTTTGTTCGCTATGAAACCATTATACTGCGGTCTCTACACACATGGTGCTAAGCTAAAGTGAATAATATAACATGCACTATAAATAATCAAAGCTGCACTCCTAAAGTACTATGTTGGACATGAGTACTACAAATGCTGCTAGCATTAAGATCTACTTTCTAGGTATAAGATTTGTGAGTACCTATGACTATGTAGGTAACTCAATGTGGACGGAAAACCAAGGTTGGCAGAGCATCTTGACTTTGGCGGCTGACAACAGGACCGTGTGTTGCATTTGGCGGCTGCGCTATTACACTGTGTGCGGGCTACCTAGATTGGCAATGGCCAATCGATAACTTGGAACTTCCCATACAGCATACAGCATAATGCACAATACGCATCCATTAAGCTTCGAACCGGCAAGATATTGCTGGCGTTGAATACCACAAACTCGAGCGACGCGCAATAGGACAAGTCACGACATATCATATGTGATTCAAAGTCTATAAGGCCAGTCCTTATACCTGGGCGCTGCGAGCCGTCTCTGCCTCTGCCTGCGTCTCCAGCCAATTTCCATCCTCCCACTGAGCACGGTATAGTCAAAGACCCCTCCATACGTACTCGTGATAGCGCGCAACTGAACGAACGCCGCGCCCGCGATAACTCGCAACGTCTCTCGCTTAATAGATTCACATTCAACAATGAACAGTTGTCAACATGGATGGAGATTGGGACGAGGTGAGTCTTGGTGACCTCAATTCTACTTGGTGCTTCTTCTGTTCCGCCCCGCGCCTCTCTCGAGTCGTCCCTCTAGTCCGGTCGCGTGTCGCGCCGTTGCTGGCTACGAGCTCCTCGTACGTGGTTCGTATACATCAGCTAACCACCGGACTTCGAATTGCCTTAGGTTGCCCGAATACCATTTCCACCGCCGGGCGTTCGTGCCTTACCGACACCTGTAACATGTTTAGCGTTCGATAGCTCCCAGGAGCTACTCTGGACAGGCAATGAATACGTATGAATATCTTCGACCAGATCTCTCCACCACACCACTGACGCCGGATTCCTACAGGGCCGAGTAACTTCCTTCTACGGAGCTAAGCTTCAGCAATACACGTCTTTCAAAGCCCACACTTCGCAGGATGGCAGTGTTGTCCAGATCCTTTTTAATACCAAGGGCGTCATTGCCCTCGGAGCCCGCGGCGTTCATATGCGAGACCGTCGCGGGCTACCTTTATGGACTATTAGGTTGGTGGATAAGTCCGAAGTCTGACGTTATCGTGAAGCTCACCATCCCAATCTAGACATGACGATATGAAAGAGCTACGATGTATGAGTTTCACGTCTAGGGGCACGGTTGAAATTCTCGTCGCTGGCGAACAGGACACAATGTTTGTGATTGATACGAATAAGGGCGAAATAATAAAACAGGTAAGGCGGCTTGAGCAGATGCATCGACTGCCACGCAGCCACTGACCAATTTCACCACCAGGTGCCAACAGCGCACAAATACAAGATCATGCGACGGAGCAGCCGCAACATCTGCGCTGCTACACCCACCGGGTCCGTTCACATCATCGACTCGGTCAGTTTCCAAGTACTCAAGATATGGAATGCCCATACCGCCGCCATCAACGACATGGACGCCCAACATGATTTCATCGTGACTTGTGGGTACTCGCTGAGACAGCAGGGCAACTACATGCCCGACCCGTTCGTCAACGTCTTCGATCTCAAGAACATGGTATCCATGTCTCCCATCCCCTTCCCTGCCGGTGCTGCCTATGTACGCATGCACCCTCGTATGTCCACTACTAGTATCGTCATGTCCCAAATCGGGCAGATGCACGTTGTCGACTTGATGAACCCCAACACTAGCAATGTGCGCCAAGCCAACAGCTTGTCATATTTCTCCATGATCGAGATAGCACCATCCGGAGAAGCGGTCGCTCTAGCCGACGGCGATTGCTCGATCCATCTCTGGGGCTCTCCCAGCAAGATACATTTTACCGAGTTTGCTCGACCGGTCGAGACGGCCGATACCCCTGCACCAGCGCCAAGAATAGATTTTGACGACTTTGACACGTGAGTTCATAATCCTGTGCTTGGTCCTTTTGATTCTGCATCTGTTAACTGTGAGAGCAGGCCATTGAGCTCTGTTGGTATGCCGTATTATAGAGAAACATTGCTATCAGCGTGGCCAGGCAATATGATTACCGAGGTCGGCGCTCCACCAGTGAAGATCGACCCGCTACAGCTGGCCACGCTACAGGAGAGTGAATGGGGTTTCTATGGAAAGAACACGCGTCCCCTGCGTCGAAACCAGGTCGAGTGTGTTCGTGGCGCGGAAACCCCCCAAAGCACGTTGAAGCCGCCCAAATTCCTTAGCGAAAAGGCCCGTGAGCTTGCCAAGTCTCCGGCCGGAACCCCCGCGCCTGAGGAATCTGTGCTAGAATATCCCCTCGTCATCCATGATAGCAACCTCGAGAGCCATAAGGTCGAAGTGCCTGAAGTGTACCAAAACATCGAGATTACGTACAGCAAATTCGGTATCGATGATTTCGACTTCGGGTGAGCTCTTCAACTGTATAAGCCCTCAACTCTGCCCATCATTCTAACGGGGTCCAATCTAGCTATTTCAACAAGTCACAGTATTCCGGGCTTCAGAACCATATTGTCAATGCTTATGCAAACCCCTTGCTCCAGGTGATGCACTATACGCCGTTGATACGGAATATTGCCCTCGAGCATGCCGCTACATCATGCTTTGACGATACGTGTCTTCTGTGTGAGCTGGGTTTCCTCTTTGACATGCTCGACAAAGCAGAAGGAGAGGCCTGTCAGGCGTCCAACTTTACCAAGACTTTGGGTTATCTTCCAGAATGTAGGCATTAGGAACGCTACTCGTTTGAAGTCCCTCGCTGACGATCTCTCAAAGCCGCGCGGCTACACTTGCTAGAGGAGGAACCGCACGAAGGCACTCGGACAACCATGCTGCAGCGGCTTGCCCAATTTTTGTTGCTTCAAATGTCTCGGAATTATAGTACGGAAGCTAAGAGTTATCAGGGCTTAGGTGCCGATGGCCCGTCCCCTACAGCTTTCGAGGAGGTATGTATCAAAGATGTCGTTAGGGAGGGGGTCATGCATCAGATATAGGCATCGGCTGACTTTGGCCTAACCTAGCTGTTTCAAACTTTCGCAGTGAATTGTATAAGGTGTACGAGTTGCAGAAACGAAACCACGAAAGCGGATACCACTATGTTTAACGAGCTGATATATCCACAAAATGTGGGTAAAGCTGCTTCTTTCTCTCTGTCTAACGATAGAGCAGCTAACACGAAGAAGAAAACTGGCCAGAGAAACCCTCGTGTTAGAAGCACAACTTTCTCCCAGGTCCTGAAGATGAGCGTGGAGCGGGAGACGACCCACAAAGGGTGGTGCAGTACCTGTCACCGCTATCAGACTCTGGTGTCGAGGAAAACGATCCACAGAGTGCCTCGCGTGCTGATGCTCACGGCTGGTAACATCAACACGGAACGACAGCAGCTCTGGGCCACGCCCGGCTGGCTGCCCGAAGAGATCGGTATTATTGTCGACAATGGTAATTTCTTCTGCTATGAGGGGGAGGATTTGAAACTGCACCTACAGCGCGGCATTCATAACATTACCGTCTATTCTCTTACAGGGCTCGCCGTAAACATCGAAGGCGGCCAGCAGCAACAATCGCATATGGTTGCCATGGCGAATGGTGAGTACAAATCCATCCGAACTCATATGCGCTCTCTCTGCTCGTTTACGCAATGCTAATGACGGAGCGAAGTTGCCCACTCAGCACCAACCGCGCCGGGCAAGAGCCAATGGTATCTGTTCAACGATTTCCACGTGAAGCCCGTCCCGACCAAGGAGGCTTTGACGTTTAACACAACGTGGAAGACGCCCTCAGTTATCACGTACCAGGTGAAATCGGCCAATAATCAGCTTGACTCTAGCTGGAAACAGAATCTGGATTCTCGACTCCTATACGTCGATCTTCAGTAAGTCTCTTCTCCTTTTCCGTATTCTCTGCAGTAAGAAGAGGAACGTTTCTGACAAGCTTGTGCAGACCGCACCGAGGAGAGAAGACGTATAAGACGCTCGATCGTGAGATCGAACCGGCAGGGCCCGATAGCATTGTGGCAATTGACACGGAGTTTGTCAAAATATCGCAGCCAGTGGTGGAGGTGCACTCAGACGGCGACTCCAAAATCATCCGGCCAACCGTCCACGCCTTGGCCAGAACATCGATCATACGCGGTGGTGGCATGGATGAGGGAGTGCCTTTTATCGACGATTACATCACCATTAAGGAGAAAGTGGTGGACTATCTAACCTCGTACTCCGGCATCACGGCTGAAGACCTCGATGCGACGATGGCAGCGCAGAGGGGACACAACCTCGTCCCTCTCAAGATCGCATATAAGAAGATATGGATTCTTCTCAACCTTGGGTGCAAATTCCTAGGACATGGTCTTAAGCAAGACTTCCGAGTGATCAACATCTACGTGCCCAAAGCACAAGTCATCGACACGAGCGACTTGTTCTTCATCAAAGAGCGTCTACGCAAGCTTAGTCTGCAGTTCTTAGCCCATACGGTGCTGAAGGAAGACATACAACTGCACACACACGACTCCATTGAGGACGCGCGCACGGCTCTGCGCCTTTATCGAAAGTATCAAGAATACAACGAAGCCGGCATCCTCGAGATCATGCTCCAAGAGATCTACGCCAAGGGTCTCGCTTCCAACTTCAAGCCGCCCGTCAAGACGATCGCGGGCATTCCCATCCGTACCGACACCCCACCTGCGTCGGACAGCAATGGCATAGGCGTGCGTGGTAACGGTGGTAATGGTGGCACTGCGCCTTCGACCCCATCTAAGAAATCGGGATCCAGCGCTATTGCACTAACGCCCGCCTCTACGCCGCTTCGAGAATCAAGTCGTGGATAGAAGGGGTATTGATACGTGTGGATGCATTGCAAGGGGTGTACGGAACGTTTTGCGAATATGAAGCGCTACCGCCTAAAGCACTGGCAGTGCTTCACTAGCGATACAAGATTTAGAGGCAAAGGGGATATACGTACTACTACGCACTGAGCGTTTCTCTCTAAGTGTATCCGAGAGGACGCGGTCTTGCTCATCTAACTTTCAAATGGGTAGGGAGGTAGGGAGGTAATAGATAACGTCACATTAGATAGCGACGGTAGAAGTGGAAATAATAGTAAAAAAAAAAAAAAACCATCGCTTTGCTTTAAGCTAGAAGTCTAAAGATTCGAGATTCCTGTGCAGAGTCTCTTAAGTCGGTTCGTCGGTCAGTCAGTTTACCTCTTGCAATCCTAAGATGAGAGACACTACGTAAATACCTAACTAGGCAGAACACATATACATACATATCTGGATTGGCAAAACACCTCTAGAGCCCTACGTAGCTTACGAGATCGAATAACGAATTAAAACAAAGGAGGTATCATATCCTATCGTATCCTATCATGACAAAGGCATGTTGATGTTAAGACGTTAAGACGTTAAGACGGTTAAATAGGAGGTTCGTAGGTCTTGTAATAAAACACATTCGGGATCGGATCAGGTCGGATCCGGCGAGGATTAGTCCCCCCTGACTTTATCCGAATCATTATTTCTTTCATCCTCCCGTCACCCCCTTCCTTCATCTTCATACCCCGTGGCCATCACGAGTTTATTTAGTCTTCTGATGTCGTAAACCATAGCAGCAAAACGGCCGTCCGCTCCCCGCTTATACCAGGATGAATGTGCTTTTTTAAGGTAGGCAGGTATGCAGGCAGGCATTATTTGTGTCGCGGTCTTCTCTTCCCATTTGAATATCTCATTCTGCTTCATTTCCCCTTGGCCTTGGTATGTGTCCCATGACCGGCCCAGTACTCATGTAAGGGTAAGACAATAGGTGTAGATAGTGTATTTCCATCTTCCCTACACTGAGCTGTACTAGGCCAGGTTATGTAGACAACCATTCGACCCCATCCCTTTGTTATTCATCTTTACTCTGTCATCTTGACATAGTTGCTTGGGAAAACGCCATGTCTTGAGCCGATCATGCCCGTCCTGTTGTTTATGTATTGTTAGCCGATGTCAAAGATTTCATGAAGCCCGAAGCCCATGTTTAGGTCACTCACCACCAGTCATTATCACTATCAGTCTTCTTCAACACCGTAATGATCTCTCCCTTCTTGAAACCCAAGTCACCCTCCTGCGCAGCCTCGAAAGTAAACAGCGCAACGGCCTCATTCTTTTTCAGGAGCGCCTGCTTGCTGGCGAAATTCGGTTTCGGGGCCGCAGGCCTAGTAGGACCCGCTGAAGAGGCCAATTCGCTGGGCCTGTCGCGGTACACGTAGTCGTCTTCTACCGCGCCTCCTCTCGAACCCATCGTATTCGACCGACTGACCCCCCCGCTGCCTGCGGGGCGGTCGTATACATCGTCCTGCCACGTATTTGATCTCTTAGGCGAATTCGTCTGACCCTCACCATACGCGCTCCCGCGCTGGCCGTTCCACACCACGTCATCGTGTCGATCATCGTATACGGGGACGTCGTTGTACATGTTATCGTCCACCGTATTGCCCTGCCGCGTGCCGTTGAAGATCCTGGTGTTCAGTACGTTTAGCAGGGGCGCGGCCTGGGGCGGCGATCTGACGGCGCCAGTGAGGAGTTGGGCCGCGGTCAGGCGCTGGCCGTAGAGCTTCTCGTTCGCATCCCTTCGTTCTACGATAGCCGATCCTTCTAGCGAGACGCCCGCGAACAAACCCTTCGTCCTGCTGTAGCTGAAAATGCCGGCGACGCTCTTAAGCGACGCGGCACCGGCGGCCTCAGCATTGCGGCCGACGGGCCCGGCCGCTATGGACACGTTCCCGCCGAGTGTGATGGAGCCCTGTTGTGAGAAGGTCTTGACGGCGCGCGCATCGTTCAGGATGAAGACGAAGTCGGTCAGCTCGAAGCCAATCTGTCCACCGAAACCGCCACCAGCGGTCATGATGGCGGAAGGCGCGGACCAGGCGCCATCGGGGAGACGGGCGACGACGAGCCCGGAGCCGAAGCGTGCTGAGCCGAGGAAGCCGGCTTTGATGACTGTGAGGATCGCGAGGCCCTTTGAAACGTAAGAAAGTTAGTGTGACTTTGCGACACAAGCGGTCGGCTTGATTGTATATAGCGTACCTTTGCATTGCCGAGGATAGAAGGAGGGATGATCTTGTCGGGACTGAAGGCTTGCCTTGGGTCGACGAAGGAGGTAAGGATCTTGCCGCACTTCTTGCACTCGGCTAGTGTGGTGGGAGCGAATCAGCATCATGATTTATTTCTCGAAATTAAAACGTTTTGGGCAGCATATGCGACGCGCGAGGTCGTAACGCATGGGAAATAGCGTTAAACGACATCAGAAGCGCATGTTGTGATAGAAGGAAGCCACTTACATGCCAGAGAGGATGGGAGAGGGTTATTGATACCCATCTTAACGATAGAATCTGCGACCCTGGACTGCGAAAACGGGTGAGGGAATTTGCTGATAACTTTAAATGCGCAAAAGTATCGTGTCGAAAAGGAACAAGGAAATGTGATTGTAATGTCGTCAAGAGATAACCTGAAAGACAGATGGTGGTGGTGGTGGTGCCTGGTTAAGTGGTAGCAGGCTGTTTTAGTCCTGTTAGCTTGGGGGTGGATATCGCGAAGGTGGGCAACTGCGGGACCGCACGTTAACTGGGTGAGGCCGCCCAGCTCGTGTGGGATTTGGAATGGGTTATTGGATGTTGTGTAATACCAATACCACCGACCAAGTTGACTATACTGTACTGGGTATGTACCTTTCTGATCTTCCCAGCCGCTATTAACTTGAATGAATGGACCAAATAGTTTTTAGATGTTGTAGGGAAAATTGTGCATATACATAGTTCTGTGACTTTTTTGAGGGTACTGCAAAGAGTTGATAGTTATAGGATTTCTTTATTTTTAGGATATCGATGCCTACTACAGATCTGTATTTATGCGTAATAACGATGACAAGGGTTGTCGTCAGCGACAATGAGGTAAGGCAGGCTAGGGAGCTTTTTCCAAATGCCATTTGACAAGCTCTTCTGCGACTCTTGGCGCCCTAGCTCGCCCCACCAAAAACGTGGGGTTGCGAACTGTGGCTCAGCATCGATATTGAACATCAGTAGACCTTACGAGCCACATTACCTGCGTCATCTGCTTACTTAAAGAGTGCCTGGTATACCTGGACTATCCCGGCTTGGATAGGGGCCCGTTAACTCCTTTACTGGATCCACTTATCTTGTCACTCCTATCCCAGACGTGTAATGAATGACAAGTCAATAAGACAAGACAAGACAAGACAAAAGACCCTTTTTGAACGAAACGAAATCCCATTAACCAGCTGAACTGAACAAGGCAACACAACACTATTCCACATACCATACCTACATAGCATACATCACAACATTGCCGAAGACGCCTAATAGACCGTAGAAACAATAGAACTCCCATTGCGCTCCGACCGGATCGTCGAGGACCTACCTAATAAACCTACCAAACCCAACCATCAGCCGTGTGTGCTCCCCCGATCGATCGACGGCACTATCTATCGCACCCCAGAATTCACATCTGAATCTATCACTTTGCTCTTCATTCCCGTTCCTTTTTAAAGGAACCGTAAAAGAAAAGCAAAAATGTCCGAAGCCTACGAGCGCGAGCGCCAGAATAATGCGCGGCTGGAGGAATTATCGGCGAAGGTGTCGTCCCTCCGCGGGATAACGGTCGACATATACGATAATGCGCGAGCGCAGGACGTCATAGATCATACCGTACGTTCTGACCACCTACCTTCCTACCCATCAACCTTCATTGCATGTCATGAACCTATCGCATCTATCTCGACAACACCAGAGCCCGTGAACAAGTGCCTTCAAACCCAAACTAACACCTGATGATGATACAAATAAAATAGTCCGACACATTCTCCTCCATGTCCACACAACTCAAGGGGTCTGCCGGACGACTCGGCCGCATGGCAGCCGCGGGAAACAAAGTCGCCATCCTCAAGCTATCAGGGATTATAATCGGCGTCTTTCTGGTGTTGTATTATCTCGCCAAATGGATCTTCTAACTCTGTCTTCATCTAATTCTCCATGGTTGAGAGTAAAGAAAGAAAGCAAATGGTGAAAAACGCGACCCGGTTGACTTCCGGGTTTCTATCAAAGATGTAATAGTGGAAATAAGCAGCTAGGTATTTACTTACGCCAGCTCTCTGGATGGGAGTAAGAGTAGGAGCGGGTGCAGGTGCGAAGCCATCAGTGTCTGCGGCAAATTAGACAGATCGGAGACACGGACATACAACATACAACATATCTACATGTACAATACTTGTCAAGGTACCCACCTACATTACACTGGCATTTTCGAGTCGGGTTCGGATTGGGGTCGGAGCTGGGAAGAGTCCCTGCCTAGTTAACAGAAGCAGCCAGCAACCCCCTGTTACAAAAGAGACAGATGGCCTCTTAGTCATGACCGGTAAATGTCGCGGACAAGGACGAGATCGCGCGGCATCGATCTAAATAGAAGAGAGGAAGAGGGGAGGATGGGAGAGGGCAGCGCAGGGGAACAATCAAGTAACTCATACAAGGCCGAAAAGCCTATCTCGGGAACAAACTGATGGTTTAGAAATTGGGGGGGTGGGGGTGCGTGACACGATTAGGTACCTCTTCGTTGATGTCTTATTATGGATAAAAACCAGCACTGAGAGCAGAGCAGAGAGCAAATCTAGCATAGCAAAGGCGTTTGGGTACTTTAGGTTTTAGGTTCGTTGGTTGCGTAATAATCTAAAGCTTTTCCATACTGCCTCCGTTTCATTTACCCCTTTATTTCACTCCTAATGAGTGCTTCGATATATACAATATGGATAGAAAGGCTTGATTGATTTCACATTTTGGTAATATGCCGTGCCTTCAAAGTACCCGATAACGATGCCGACCTAGGTCCTTATGCATTTCACAACCCTGAGTGTGCGCCCTAGTTATCTTGTCGTGTATATATATCGCATCGCTTTTCTTTGCAATGTGCAGGGTGAAAAATCTACTGCCAAACATTAGAGAAGAGGTCATCACTCCCAAATCCGCTAGCCGGCTTAGACGTGCTACTTGACTGCCCACCGGTACTGCTCGTCCAGCCGCCAAACTCTTCATCGGCTGCAACCTTGGGTGGCGCGGGCGCGAACCCGCCAGAAGCGCCGGGCACTATGCTTTGGTTGGCGAAAGATCCGCCGGCACTGCTGCCCCAACCACCAAATTCACCGCTGACGCTTGGCGCCGAGGGTTTCGGTACGGGACTCTTCAAAGCGCTAGAGGAAGGGGCCGCCGGTTCTGGGTTGCCCCAGGCATTTCCCCAAACATCCGCATCAGATGTGCCGATAGGCGCCGGCGGAGGTATAGGTGCCTTTGCCGGCTTAGCTGAGGGTGTCGAGAGGTTGAAAGCAGAGTTGGAGGTAGGTGTTGGGGCTGCAGGCTTAGGCGCAGGTGGGGACATGACGGGTAGTTGGGCGGGGGTAGACCAGTCGACAAGATCTCCTAGACCGGAAGAGGACGGCTGGGCAGGTTTAGCGGCAGGGGTCGCAGAGCTAAAGGTACTGAAACTGCCGGTCGAGGTCATAGATGGCTTCTGTTGGTGTTGCGCTGTGGGCTGAGTAGGTTTGCTATCGAAGAAACTACCACCACCTAAACCAGAAAAGGCGTTGTTTGCGGGTTGAGCAGTAGAACGATTGCTGGATACACTAGCCATACTTGTCAAGCCAGCAAAAGCATCCCTTTGTGGGCTCTTTGGTGTCGTTGTATTACCGAAACTTAGCCCAGCGAAGGCATCGTTAAGGTTTCCGCTATTCGAGTTCTGGTGGTGATGCCCCGTAGTAGGTGACTGCATGGCCCCAAACCCACCAAATGATCCGCTAGAGGAATGGCCTGGCTGCTGGGCCGGCGGTTGGGGCCGCGGCGCTGAGGCATAAAGTGACAGGATAGATTGTTTAAGATCGGGTCGAGATTGGCCCCCCATGCCTCCTGTGCCAGTAGTGCTAGCAGGCCTGGGAGGGGCAGCAGGAGCCTCGCCCAAAAAGTCAAGTCCCAAAAGTGACTCCTTAGTGGGATTCACGGCCTTGGGGGGAGCGGGTGCAGCTTTAGGCGGGACTTGTTGGTAAGACGAAGGTCCGGCTGTGCTGGCCCTCGGGGGAATATCACCGCCACCGATGAGGTCTTCTTGTGGTGCGGCTCGGGGAGTCGCGGCTCGTGCGGCGGGAGGGTTATTTCGAAGGGAAACTTTCCGTTCAATAGTCTGTTTCTCCTTCACAATGCTTAGGGGTACTTCGTCATCTCCCTCGTCATCGAGATCGGCGGGGTTGGGCATGGGTCCGTCCATGGCCCATCGCTTGAGTTCGTACTTGGTTCTAATAAAGTTCTCGATCTTGGCTTCAGAAGGAACATGGCCAGGCGCCAGTTTGGCTTCCCAATACTTATTTGCTCGAGCGTTTCCCCAGTTCAGGACACTCTGTAACTGTTCGTCCGTCCAGGAATCCAGATCGACGGACTTGACGCGCGAAATATGTGTGCCCATGCCGCGATGAATACCTGAGCAACGAATACATATAAAGATACCCAGGTTCCAACTCGCCCATCGCGGATCTAATGTAGACAGACAAGTTAGTGCTGCGACGGCGGGTGCTTGTGTAGCGGTAGCGGCGATCGTAGGTGAGCGACTCACGCTTGTTGCGCTTGCAGTCGGCGCATACTTTGTTGGGCTCCAACTTTAGAAGACTCTTTATGGTCTGCTGGTTCTGGGCTGCCCTCTCGGCAGCAGGATTGGGCGGCCGCCGAGACATTGTCTTAATATCGATCCCAACGGTGAGAAAGCAATAAGGAGATATGGCAGGCGGTATTTGCTGGGAATTGGCGAGTCTTGTAGACGATCGAGTAGCAGTAGAAAGGGGTTGCCTAGATTGGATGGGTATCGGTATCTATCAGTGGGGGGTAGTTTGTTGTTACCTGCCGATATGAAATTCAAAAGACAGATGATGTCTTTGAAGGCTGAACAAATGGGGTTACATAAGGCAAGTGTGGCTTGTCTCCTTCCTTGCCTTACCCTCTAGATACGGTACACCTACCTAAGCACCTAATTGTGGGGCTATATAAAGCTCTAATAGGCATCTTACCCCCCAATTTGACGCATTTCCACACAGCCACATGTGACACCCTAACCTAGTACTTGACTGACACTCACTCATCCAATACTAGGTAGAGTTCAAGATCTGGACTTAGCACCTACTAGGCATCTATTATTTCTGCTGGGTAATCGTCTTTTTAAAAAGAGAAACATAGAAAAGCTGTCACGGATATGCTTTTACGCGGCGCTTATATGTAGGGCTACCTATCGTGAAGAGCTCTCGTAGAGGTCAAGATGTTCAAAATGATATGGAGGTATATACAAGTGTATGTGAGCGAGCCTGCGAAAGAAATGACTACGTAGGCCGTTGAAAAGAAAGACAGCTTTTCTTAAGAGCATTCTCGGATGCAATTGTGCGAGACCAGGTCTGTTGATATCTATATTTTACCTGAGGTAATAATAGCAATGTTACTGTCGCGTAGGCCCATCCCTGATGTCATATAAATAGGTAAACCAGGACTATAGGTGCTTGCATACACGTTGTGCGTTTCTTATGCCCCTTTGCTATGAAGCCATTCCAAATCGAAGCTTGGTGATGAACGTAATGAAGTTCCTAGAATATGCAAGGAATCATACTAGGGGCGACACTCGCACAAGTCTCGATCTGCAACACACTTGAAGGGGCACCTTTTAACTTGAATGGGAAGCTAGGGTTCGGGATATTCCTGCCTGGAAGCTTGGAGTGACTAAACGGAGTTCTTCGAGACCATACGTAGAAGCGAAGTTTTGCCCGATTTCATGCTTCGTCTCCCCTATCGCTGAACCATAACCCTGAGCACCCCCCTCGGAAGATGCTATTGATGACAATTCATGCCAAGTCCTGGTTAGAGGCACACATCGAGCTCCTTAGGGCAGATTGCTCCCAAGTTAGAGATAAAGAAAAGTTGAATATCTTTCGTCATCGCATATGTTGTGAATCGAGCTAGCCATTGCTAGTTGCCTTCGATCCTCTCTGAGTACACGACATCTCTGACTTGTTAGATCCGGTGCAATCACCTGTCGGGTGACGAGTTACCAGACTTTCAGGCTCCCATATGCCGTGTTACCGGCTGGGTGTCCGCCCTGTGACTCGCTCTCATGGTCTGACAGACTGGCGACCTGTTAAGCTGTGCAAGGAGGAGCCTCTAGGCCCTAGACCCCATATAGTGCCCCTTTTGAGTATCCATCCTCAAGCGAAGATAAGGATCCCCGAGCGACACAATTCAAGACTCGTAAGGCATCACCGCCTATTCACTTTGACGACGGACTATAGCCACTCGGCCCTTCCGGGCTGCAGGAGGCCGATATAGATACTTTTGCTTAGCGGCTCCTTCGATTGTAGACCGGTCTTTTCGAGCTCAGTCCCATACGGGTGACACTGTCAACAAAGACACCACATTTTGTATCCCTCTCTCACCGGCCCCTAGATCTGTCAAAGACTGCAAGATGAGATATGAGATCCCTGAGTTCAACCTTCCACGAGGAATCCCTCCGCATTGTCACCTACCAGGTCCTACGCTAATAATTATTGGCCGTCGGAGATTTTTATCGCTGCCCTGTCCATGCAGGTGGTCGGAATACGCCACAATAACGAACAAACCTATGAATCAGGGTATGGTAATCGAGAAGGGTAGTTTGGCGCGTCCTGTCGTGGGACGAGTATGGGCAGAGGCATACCCTCGTTGGAGTGCTGATTTCATAGAAGAAACTAGAATAGGTACAAATGTCATCCGCCAACCTCTGAACAGTAGTAAGTAGTCATGATAAAGGTAGCTACTATAGCTCAATGCCATGAGCCAGGCCAATGTCACTGATGCGCCTATGGGAGTGTCTTCCTGTTGTCAGTCCGCACGTGTTCTATGATTTAGAGATGCCCGGCTGCGCAGTATACTTCCACCTTTCTGTGGGATGTCTGATGCCGTCGAATATGGCAGATCTGTTTGGGTAGTGATGGTGGTAGTGACAAATAGACGTAACACGAGGCTGCCCTACCTATGCTTCGGTTGAAAATGCCTGTCCTGCTTGCCACAAATTCGGAGTATTAACCGACGTACTACTGGATTCATCGTGTAGGCGTCACCGGGTGAACGTCATATGTGAGGGCTGTCACTGAGTCTTCTCGACTCAACATAGTCGGCACTTGATCAGACTCGTATCCTGTTCTCGTCTGGTATGGTGAGTTAGTAAAGGTCTCCCGGGGCCCGTTATAGTTCGGGTCCTGTGATTCGGCCAGTCTTCTTGCAGCCGTGTCACGCGGGCCGAGGACTCAGTACCGCAGTATCAGGGCAAGTCGGAAACGACCCTCGCAAACCACACCTTAACCACTTCTGCCTGTCCAAGGCCAGCAGTTGTTATCATTTGGAGTCCTGTATAAATCCGGCCAAGCTGCAGTTCGGCTAAGAGTCGACTGACGACCGGAAGCAGGAGTATTTGATGTCTCTTCTAGAAACTGGCATGGACTGTATTTACCGTTGACCCCTTGTTCTGCGTTGCTAGTAGCCGCAGAATCCTTGCCTTGCAGGCATACTGGTGCGTACGGTGAGAACGTCGGGTTTGTAGCCTAGCTACGACGAATTGTTGCTTGAACTGGCCCACTGCCATATGCATCTGAGGAATGAAATTCTCTGTTAGATGCCTAGGAAGGATGTTCTGTCAGCAGATTTGCTTGTTGGCAGTTCGCATTTTCATGTCAATAGCCGGCCCACCTGGCGACTCTGCATAGATAGACAGGTTAATGCGTTCTGCCGCAGGGATAGGTTGCTAGCCGGGACAGCTAATAACGATAGACAGGAAAAGCCAAGTTAGGTGGCCATCGCTTTCGTATATGCTGAGCTTTTTCGAACGTATTGGCCCTAGGGCTTCGTCCTGCGTCTGCCTGTCTGACTCTGCGGCTCGACAGAATTAGCAATGAGGTGCCGATGCCCGACTATTACTATCGCCATTATCGCTATTGTCCCTATATTAAACTTGACGCATTGCCGTGTTGACCCTTATCCAATGAAGCGAATTGCTCTTGATATAGCATCGAATTTCATAACAAGGTATCATCTTTACTCATGCTCTCTGTCTCTAGCCCGGTGTTGGGCTGGAAGGTGGACCTTTATCCTGTTATTGGATGACTTGCGCAAGGCCTCGACGCTGTTGAACCTTTGGGCCTGGATTCTCCCTACTATAGTAGATCCTACAAATTGGAAAGCAAGTCGTGCTTGCTCTTGCCCCGGCCTGAACTATTTACTAGTAAGGAGCTCTAACTACTATTAGTTAGTGACTCAATGCAAGAGATAATGCAATTCCTTGCCCCCCACCCCTGCTTGAGCTGTAGAAAAAAAGCAAAAAAGGGCACGGCACTACGATAACCACTACATATACATGCGATCGAAGTATACCTTCCCTGGTACCTACTGAGCATACCACACTTTCGCGACTGGGCAGGACATCTCCAGGTAGTAGGTGGGTAGTTATGCAAAATCGCAGCATACCATGACCAAGACGAGGAAAGAGCAACGAGCCTCACATGCTGCGACTAACGCATGGTTCTTCCCTGCTCTCTCTCGCACTCTTTCAACACCCTCCAAACATCTCCTCGCACACCCTCGCACAAAATCGGTAGGGCCCGAATAGCATCAGCTATCGAAAGCCTTACGTGTGACGATGTGATAAGACTCGGGGAATTTCCTCTGTTCCGACCTCCCTGCACCACCGTGTTACGCTTTCGTGGCGTGGTCAACCCAGTGCTGTTGGATCTATACGGGTTGAGAGAAAGAGAGAGACAAAGAGAGACCGAGGGAGATGGCAAGGTATTCTCGCCTAAGTCCCGCAGCTCTTGTGCTACAAACATGTGTACAGCAAGTAACGAGCGTGTCTAAGTTTCTGCTATTGTATACCTCGTGCGCTTCCTCACCGTAGAATGCATGTATGTATAGGACGTGCAAGGACGCGCAGAAGCGTGCACAGGCTTTGTGCAGGCAGAACTGGCGTTGCGGATTGCAGAATCGCTTGTCTGGTACGGTACGCCACGCAGAGAGGATACGGTGGTTTGATACGACAGACACCTCGTCCAAAGAAGCCATCAGGCGAACCCTCTTTGCCTGTGAAACCAGTGTTTTCCCACGCCACCAGTCCCGACATGCGTCACCCCCCTCCCCCTGGTGAGTGACGCGAGAGCCCGACAAGACTCGCAGTTTGACAGCAGCAATGACACATTCATGCACGTTTGACAGAAGGTAAGACATCCAGCGACACTCAGCGACATGCCAGAGCTGTCTGTCAACGAACCCTAACATGTCCTGTAGGTATGCTGATGGTATGTCATGTACGTATGTCATGTTACCCTGTACCCAACGCGACACGCGCCTCATCTCTGCTTTTGTCCTATCGGTAGTATAACTCGTCCGTTGGTCGGTACAGCATAGGCACCCCTTTCCCTGCCTAGCCCATGTGGGGGAGCACTTGTCTAATGTGTCCCATTTCGTTTACCTGCTTCGTACAATCTCCCTTACGGGCATTTCTCTTTTATTTTTCCTGCATCGTCCCAAGCCAGAGGGCCATTGGCCCAGAGGCATGGATGCACAAGGCCATTACCCACCTTTTCCTAACTACAAACTCTCTGCAGACAGACCTACAGGCTCCATAGTACTTAGGTACGTTTGCCTGCTGTCTTTTTCCCTTTCTTTTGTACCCCAATTGTTCGGCACGAGTGGGGCGGCATGCATCTAGCAGCTTTTTGCATATCGCTCTATACCGCAAACGTCTGCAAGACGCTCGATGTCACTTACAAACAAAGTTTAGACCTGACCTCTGTTGTTTTGCTCTCCCTCCTTCCAACTGGTCATGCTGGGAAAGATCTGGGGGGGGCTCCACCAGTTCCAGAATTGCCGAAGCGTCGAAGGGGAAATCACTCGTGAGCAGGAGATATGGAAAACAGGAAAGAGGAAATAGGAATCTCAGCCGGTTGAGAAAAAGCAAATATATGTGAAGGGTGAAGGGGATCGACTCGACCTCTGGCTCTGCTCTGGCTTCGCGTACTGTAGACAAGTCAGGCAGGTGGCCTTTCTAATTACCACTATTATTATTATTATTATTTTATTATTTTTATCTCGCTCACATTCTCTCCTCTTCCTCTCTCGCCTTCCCTCTCCTGGTTATTTAGGTCCTGTTGTCGTGGCTCTGTTATCATGCTAGAAAAGCTCGGGCATTCGCTTTTCCCGTCTGCTGTGACCTGAACTCGGTTGCGCCGCTTCATCCTCCTACATACTTATACAGCATAACAAACTCGTCCTATCACCTACATCTTATGTACGTGTTGCTCTGCCTTGCGTAGCCTGGCCTAACCTCGAGCAAAATAAAACTCGGAAGCTCTTGTTCATCGCATTCCCACACCCACTTGGCTAACCTTCCTCTCATATCACCCAAGCACCGCATACACCCTTCCATGATGCATGATGCCGTCAAATCTGCCGAATAATTTCATTCCCATATCCGTACTATCCGTACTGCATCACCGTTGTGCAAACAGTCTCCTAGGACGCCCCTAGCTAGTCCTCACCTGCCACATCATCATCAGTCTCCTTTCCCTTGCCTCCTCTCCGTCCGATCTCACTCACTCACCATTACAACTGGAGCAAGCCAGAAGGCACTTTCCCACCAGTCTCACTAAAGAAAGGTCCAGGGCAAGGGGACGTGTGAGGGCATCAGTAGCAAAAGGGTTAACAAGGAGACATTGGCAAAGGGGATCAAAGGGGATATAAATTCCTGACCCCCAAGTCGTCCGTTGAATCAATCCGTCCGTGTTTACACCCAAAGGACTTGAGAAGAAAAAGAAAAAGGACCAGCTCCGAGCCCTACTTGCAATACAAACCAAAGACTTAGAATCGTCTTCTTACTTACAGTCACTCTATCACCTCATCAAGTCCTGGCTAACCAGCCTGCCCTGCTCACTTGCTTATTTACGTCGTTCTGGGCCCAGTTGAAAGCTTAGTCTGATCACGTTCCGCTCGATATCACCCGGTCTTACGGCCTTTCTCAACGACATCTTTGAGTCTCCTGAAGGGTAAACTTTCAGCCGATATGCCATCCGGATCTCGCCATCGCACTCAGCAGACGAGCTCCCCATGGCAGGCCAAGCTTGAAGGTTGGCCACCAGTTATTCTGAGTTTGAGCGATAGGGAGCGGAAAGCTAAACCAGTCTTTGATATTAGAGATGTGCCACGAGTATCGGCTCGACCCACCTGATTATCAGCTTGTATCTGACAGACGAGGTAAGTGATATTCTCTCAATATATTTATTTAATTATCTCATCGTTTGCGTAACGAGTAGTTGGCGAGAATGCGTTGGCTTTGCTTTTGAATTTTCTTCGCTTATATTTCTTTTATTCTATCGTCTTTGCCGTCGCTGGGTGGGGTTGCTTATCTCTCCGTCGACAGGTGGCCGTACAGCATGGTCCTGCTCCGTTGTTGTCTGCGGCAAGCGCATTCAAGCGCGTTATTGGTACGACGGGAACAATTTGAACAACGCCCAGGAAGACGCAGCTGAAGCCGCGATCCTCTGGCTAAGCAGTCAAAACTGATTGTAACCGAGACCAACGAGAAGAGGGAAGGATCGAGATGTTACGCAGTCGGAGCACGCCGAAGAAACGAACAGTCTTCACCTTACCTTCTTCCTGGGTAGGTGCCTACTACCACGTACCTACCTGGTACTACCTAACGTCTTTAATGAAACGCGGAACGAAAATCTTTCTAACCATGTCCTTCCTGCTTTGCTTACTCACATTGACTATTCCCTCTATTTTTACATCATGGGGGTTCCCTTGAGCTTCACTTCACATGCTTCTTGATGCTCCGGTTTCGCCTCGCCCTTCTATTTTAATCCAAGTTTAATTTATTTTGATTTTCACTTTATTCAGTCTTCTCTTTTCTTTTTTTTCTCTTTACCACCTTGTTTGAAGACACCCTCGCCTGTCTTCCCCCGTATGATACCAAGTGGAGTTTCGGAAAGGAAATCTTTAGCAGCCCCACGGCTCGCAAGCAATGAAAGGAAAGAGGGTGGGAAAGGAAATGGCAAAAGGATAAGGAAGGCAAGGAAAGGAAAGGAAAGGAAATAGAGATTACCCTCCGGCATTCGGCTTCATACCTAATCGGACACAACATGGAAGTGCAGCAAGGATTGGCGACATCATTGGCTCTACCAACACACGGTACTATGCATCACGTCTAGGTTCTTACGCCTGTTGCATTTTCATATCGGCTACTGGGCCAGCCCACTCGATGGATATTTGTGGGAATCTTACGTTCTGGATGTGAAATCATGGTTGCTTTCTTCTCTTTCTTTTTCTTTCATCTTTTTTCTTTTCCCCTGGATGACCAGAGACCGGGAAGCTCGACGGGCGAGTAGGAGAGGAGAACGTTCCGTCAAAGACAGGTCCGAACCGGCTGTCATCATCATCGAAGGGACTTTTTTCACAGCCCAGATACGGGATCACGAAAAGGGAAACCGGAGGACAGGAAGGAGGAAGAGGCCAGGCGAGACGGAGTCTGAACGTCAAATAGGTCGAATTGCCATCTCTCTGTCTTTTATCTCCTCTTTCTTGATCCAGTTACCGGTGGTCTACCTACTCAAACGGTGAAGAGATATAACGAACGACCGAGACTACCTATGGCATACTACCCTCTGCACATCTACAACTAAGTTCAACAAAACCCCGCCAAACATCACGAGTAGATGCTCGCTTATTCTTGCTGCGCAATTGGTGGTGACGATGACGACCAAGGACGGACAGATAGGCTAGGACGGAATGGGGAAGGCAAAAGGGGGTAAGAAGCACGCACATACTGCGGAGATATGAAATGTCAACCGTTGGGTTGTGTGTCACCCCTTGTTCCTTTTTCTCCTCTGACCGGCTACACGGATTACTCTGCTTTCTTGTTTGTGTTGTGTGAAGGCGCCCTATTCAAAAAGGAACCAAAGGGGGGACTGGAACGGAAATGGAATAACAAGCGGGGCGGGCAAAAGAAAATTTGGTGTCATCGAAAGCACACGCAGAGGAAATTCCAGGGGAGAATGAGAGAAAAGCCATTATCGAATCCAACGTTCGTCCCGATTTGTGTTGTTTGCTTGTTTGCCTGTCTGCCTGTCTGCCGCAAATTTTTAGATGACATTATTTGCTTTTTCCTCTCTTACTTTTTTGGTTGTTCGGAATATTTATGCGTTGGAACAATTTTGACATGCCCTTATCTACTGTACCACTTCACCGACAGTACCTCCCTAACTTTTGCATTAGATACAAAACCGGCTCATACCCTTACTATCTATTAAACTATAGCATAACTAGCTATCCGATATATCACACTATTCTATACATGTCCTTTGTGTATGCCGGACGTGATAAAGGAACGAAGTACTCTTGTAACCAGGACACGCCTGTCAAGGAACCGCCCCCAATCTGCCCAGAAACCCTTTCATGTGAGGGGCTCTGATAGCGTTTGTATTAGGAGATCCACCCCTTGTTCGCGCTTATGTATGTAGGTACTTATCTGCCCACAAATATTGTGACTCTGGCATTCGATATACCTACGCAGGTGGGTAGACGTTCACTACCTACATCAAATCAATTTATAGATCAATAAACTGTGTAAATCATCCAACCCAACAGCGTGGCTGGGGGAAACGGCGGAATTGAGGATTCAAGACCCGCGGTGACACCGTCTCAGCGCTACTGGGTCCCAGCTGAGTGAGCGAGTTCGCAAGTCCCCAGTCCCAGTCCCAGTCCCACAAGGCCCCAGTCCCACCAAAATCCCACCGCTCCGGTCGTCCAGTTTGGAGGCTACTAGACTGCAGAGCCTAATAAGACTACGCAGTAGACTAATGCTTGCTGCTGTCACTGCATCTACCTAATATATGCCGGCATACACGTATAGTTAGCTATGCATGTACATTCTTTGAATCTGTCAGGCATCTGTGTGGGGTGTATAAGGGGGGATTTCGAATACGGAGGTATAAGTCCTGGGTATCGTTAATAGGTACCCTATGTAATATTAGTTAGGTAAATCGGAACTCAGATCCGGCCAGTGATTCGCGAATGAGCGACTTGTGTGATTGATGACAGCATCTCATCTGATACAAGCCATGCGCAAGGTTTTTTTGTTTTGTTTTATAATACCTACATCTGTGCTTGTTACCGCCCTTTTGATCCCGTGCCAAGCGCCGCCGACGACATAATGGATGAGATCTCGGGGCACCGACTTTCGGCTTGGAACTGTTATAAGTAGGTACACATAGTGGTTGGTTAGCCGCTGCGAAGGCTAAAGGCCTTTGTGGCGTTGTAGGCGTTGTAACACGGCGATGAAACGCTCCCTTCTGGGACCGACTACCTAGGTATGTAACGAGTGATTGTTGCTATATAGTTTACTAGCAAGGGCATACACACCTATACAAAACTAGGTGATCTACCTACCTACAACATTATCTGATCGGGCTGACTGATCTGCCTACTACCTCTAATAATAAAAGTACCATGCCTAAATAAAATACCAACGCAAAGGCACGTAATCTTATTGCTGGGCTAGTTCGATGTGATAGACCACATACCAACATGAACACATAGGCAGCTAAAGTTCTAACAGCTTAGCGTTAGCACGGAACTTGCATATTTGGATCCTACTACAGTATCTGCTGATGTGAGCTACATAAGTACTTCTGTGAGCAGGCTGCCTAGACTAGTATAGAGGGGGATGACGCAGACAGTCGCCGGAACGGTTGAGGATATCGGCGAAGTGATGGATGAGGGAAAAGAGCCGGTGGGCTGTCGACAATGGCGGACAGAACATCCTAAATGATTACAAAAGCATGGATCCAGGTTTGAATGTGAGTCAAGGATAGTGACAGCGAACCCGACACGTAGATCTCTGAATTCTAGAAGTCTAGAACGAAGCGTTTTGCCTTCCTTACCTAAGGCGGTAATCAAGGTCTTATTGTGAGAGAGCAGGTAGATCTGTTTTCGTGAGGCTTTGCTGGAGCTTGGTATGCTGTAAGCCTCTTAACCCCATGGAGCTGTACGGGGTTGACTTAGACCACATATGTACAAACGTACGTGGAGCAGACAACATACATATCTTACATAAACTGTGCCCCTAAGCCACGTAACTTCGTCCATTCCGAGACCGCAACCGTAAAAAGTAGGTAAGCCAAGACCCAAAAAAACTAATATCGAAATCTGCCTATGATACATCCCACCATTACCAACGCATTGAATACTCAATTGACAGGGAAGAAGAAGAAACATATGACATTAGTTAGCCTACAGACATAGTCCCTTACATGAACAACCAAGAAAGAAGAAAAGTAAAGTGTGTAAGTGAAGTACAGTATGTAGCAATGGATATGATGGAAAGCCGAAAATGCTTGGTTATAAATGTACATATATACCTACTATACATTGCCCATATACTTACGAGAGAGATAATGCGTAAGTGCTAATGCCGGAACAGCATACCGGAACAGCATACCGGAACTTCATCGGTGTCTATTTAGGAAGACTTTACATAGTAACCTAGTGTAATGCATGCTGGCGCTGTCCCCTCGTCCTGCCTGCAACGTGGTGTGCTGTTTCGCAATTACACATGATCATCAATGATTCGATTTCCTGCCAATTTCAACTCTTGGTTAGTTGATTTGAGTAAGAAAGTATACACCCTAGTATAAGACAAGTCAACCAACCCCGACCCAGCGAAGCAAAACAACAAAACCACAAAGATGATTTGAGCAAGATCCGAGGGGTGGAATTTCTTTCTATCCCAGCGCGTTGGTGTGTGCAATGATCGGCATGACTATATTCTCATCCATTGAAAATCGGCCATCCATTTATGTAGGTATGTAGGAATCTGCAATGCGGCCAGCCACTTACATACTTAACCTTAGTGGGTGGTATACTGCTATCCAACCGGGGCTCCCGTGTCAGTTGTCTACGTACACCTACCTACCCACTTCACACCTGCGGCCCTGCATACGCAGACACACCTGCCTGCCTATGCCTTACCATACAATGCACAACATAGGTAACGTAGATCAAGCAGGTAGGTTAGGTAGGTGGGCTGGCTGGTAAGGTGATGGATGGATTATGTATGTATGTATGCGTATGTATGTGTGGGTTTAGACGAAGGGTGTGATACCGAGGATGTTTTGCCCGATTCAGGAATCCCGATTAGAGGAGTCGAGTCGCCGTTCTATAACAACGTACGAACTCTGCGCCGTGATAGGCAGGTGTGTGTGTGTATGTGTATGCGTGTCCAGGGTTGGGGTTGTAATAGAAAAAGAAATGCTTCCTTTTCCCTTCCTTCGACGGTCTCCAATACCTAACGAGAAAGTTGGTCAGAAGGAGATCCATCACCTAAGATGGATTGAGACAAAGTGTGGCTAGAGCAAGACAAATTCGTAAATTCGTGGCTGTCTGGATCTGTTATCTTTATTGGCAATTCATATACAATGTGCTGTCCCCATTCATTTACCGGGCTGCGAGATTGGTGCTGCGAAATTTCAATGCGACCTCCACATTGCAAAAGTGGACACTACTGAGCCTCACCTAGGTAATAGGTCAAGCCACACGTAAGATTGACGCGCTACTCAAGCCACGACCAACGACCGGGACCCCTGCACCGGAACAACCTCAACGCTGATTGTACTAAATTTGTTCTATCAAGATACCGAGTTCATCGAAGTGCGAAAGCTCGAGCGACGACTACCAAAGCAGACCCCCAGGCCACGGCCACGCGCGATAGGAATTGAACAATCGGAGGGGGGATTCGCCGCCGAGGGCTATCGATCGGTGGACGGGCTCAACTATAGATGAAATAAAAGGAAAAAAAAAAAAAAAAA
>Ga0247782_1000183_pt1 | contig 77022 bp, 56 predicted proteins | sample UWRJL019104C5_FD_179928 | JGI IMG/M metagenome (GOLD analysis project Ga0247782, IMG submission 179928) | Plant litter microbial communities from Arlington Agricultural Research Station in Wisconsin, United States - UWRJ-L019-104C-5 | ecosystem: Environmental > Terrestrial > Plant litter >... | reverse complement strand
AGTATATAAGCATAAAAGTATAATAAAATTATAAACATATAATTATACTTAATAATATTAGCTTATTATATACTTTTAATTTTAAAAGTGTAAGTAGTTATTAGTATTAAATATATTATTTAAACAAAAAAATAAGCAAAAGTTATAATTTATTATAAGTAAAAATAATAATACGTTATAAGCAAATTTAATTAAGTATATTATTATAGCTAAAAAACAAGCAAAAATAACAATATATTATAAGGTAATTTAATTAAGTGTAAAACTTTAGCATAAAAACAAATAAAGATAATAATATATAACCTAGCATTTTTATTAACTATATAGTAAAACTTTTATTATATAGCCTTATATTGCTTTATAGGTAGCTATATAGCATAGCTTTATATTGCTTTATAAGTGCCTTTATAATATAGCTTTATAAGCCTTTATAGTTATAATAATCTGCTAAAAAGGTTAATATAAATATAAAGTTAAGTTTAATTTTTAAAAGCAGTATTAAGTTTTAGCGCTTTATTTTTTATTTAGTAGTGCTATTATATATTTTATATTGCTAATATATATAGCTAGTACTTATTTTAAAAATACTAGTTTAATTTTTAGTTAAAAATAAACTATAAGTATGCTTAAAAGCTTTAAGCAATATATTTTGTTTTTTAAAAAAAGACTTTAAGCATAGCTAAATATAATAAAAGTTTTTTAAAAAAGCTAAAAGCAGCTTATATAAATAAAAAAAGCATAAAGTTATAAAAAGGTTACTTAAAAAAACAAAGCTTTTATAAATAACTAATTTATTGCTAAAAATTTATAAATAAGTATAAAAAAAAAAAAAATTTTATAATATATATGCTATTATAAAATTTTTTTATTATAAAAAGGCAAGTTAAATAACTATAGGTTAATAAATACTTAAATTTAATAAGCTTAATAAGCTTAATAAAGCTATTTATATAACTAAGCAATTAACTTAATTTAAGTTTATACTTATTATAATTTATAAAATAGTTTTTTAAAAAAGTTTATATATAACAATTTTAATTATATTAAATAGTTAAAATAGCTAGATTTACTATTGCTAAAGTAAACAAATAAAAAGCATATAATAAAACAAATTATTAAAAGGTTTTTTTAATATATTTATTATTTTATATTTTAATATATTTTTAAATTAATTACTAAAAATATTAAAAAATAACTATAGCTAGCTAAATATATAAAAATATATATATTTAATTTTTTTTTAATAAGTATAGTTAGCAGCTATTTTTTTTATTAGCTTTAGGCCGCTAAAAAAAGTAGCTAACAATTTGTGTTAGTTATATAATTATAGCTTTTTTAATAGTTATATAACTATAGCTATACTGCATATAACTTGTTTATCTTATTTTGCAGCCTGCTATTAAGCCGTACTTTAGCCCTGCACTAAGCTAGTTTTATTAGTTTATAATAGTATAAATATAAAGTTAGGTTTAATTTTTAATAGCGCTATTAATTTTTTGTGCTTTATTTTTTTATTTATAGTAAGGCCTTTATAGTAAGCCTTTTATAATATAGCCTTGTATTGCTTTATATAGCCTTGCATGCCCTTATAGTATAGCTTTTATAGTATAGCCTTTATAGCATAGCCTTGCATTGTTTTACAAGTAGCAATATAACATTGCTTTATATTACCTTTTATAGCTTTGCAAGCTTTTATAATATAGCTTTATGCTAAGGCCTATATGCTTTAGCATGCTTATAGTTAAGCAATATTGTTTGCAAGCAGCTAATAAAACTAGGCTAAAGTAGGTAATAATATATAATTACTAACTAAGCTAATTTAATTAGGTGCAAAGCTATAGCAAGAAACTATATAAGGATAATAATACATAACCTGCTATTTTTATTAAGTGCATAGCTTTAGTATAAAAACGTGTAGGGATAGCAATATATAATTTATTATTTTTATTAGGTGCATAGCTTTAGTATAAAAACGTATAAAAATAGCAATATATAACCTGCTATTTTAATTAAGTGCATAAGCTTAGTGCAAAAACGTGTAGAAATAGCAACACATAACCTGCTGTTTTTATTAGCTGCAATACAATACCTTAGGTTTATTAAAAATATTTTAACTAAGTTAAACAGCAAATACTATAGTAACCCAACCTATAAACAAAACAAGATTATTTAAGTAAAGCTAACTATTTAAATAAAAAAAATTTTAAGCTCATGTTATTTTAATTAAGCTTACTTAAAAAAAAAAATAAAAAGCAAACTTTTTTATATTTTTTAAAAATCTTTTTTAAAAGCTTAAGCGCTATATTTTATTATATTATTTGCATATTTTTTTAAAAAGCATTTTTGCTTATAAAAGCAAAATAAACAATTTAACTTATGCTTTAATTTTTATTACTTGTTGTTTAACTTTTTATAAGCTAAATTATATTTTTTTTTAGTTTTTTTAACTTTTTATTATTATTTTTTTTTTTGTTTAATATAATTTTTTTTAAAAAAATTTAATTTGCAAATTAAAAAAAAAAAGCTTTGCTTGTTATAAGCATATTTTGTTAAGATATATACTTTATAATAAAAAAAGTTAAGCAATATAATATACTTAAAAAATCTTTTTAAATAATAAATATAAAGCATTTCTTTTATTTTAAATTTATTAACTAAAAAAGCTAAAGCTTAGTGGCAAATACTAGGTCTAGTTATATTAAAAAAAAGTATAATAAAATAATTAAAAAAAAAATTACTTATTAAATTATTAAAACTAATAATTTTAAAAAAGAAAGAAATAATGTTATAAATTAATAAAACTAGCTTAGTAAAAAGCTAAAGTATAGCTTATTAATAGATTATAAAATAAAGTAAATAGATTATATATAAATAAAATATAGTTATATAATTATTAAAGAGGCTAAGGTTATATAACTAATGGCTACCTGCTTTAGCAGCTAGTAGCTAACGCAGCTAGTAGCTGCTATAGCTAGTAGCTGCTGTAGCCTATAGCTAATAGTAGAGGTAGCTATTAACCATACTTATTAAAAAAGATTTTAAATATATATATTTTTATATATTTAGCTAGCTATAATAATTTTTTTAATATTTTTAGTAATTAATTTAAAAGTATATTAAAGCGTAAAATATTAAATGTATTAAAAAAATCTTTTAATTATTTATTTTACTATATACTTTTTACTTGTTTACTTTAGCAATAGCAAACCTAGCTATCTTAACTATTTAGCACAATTAGGATTATTATAAATATATTAAAAAATGTTTAAATAATTTAATATATTATATATTACTAACCATAAATTAAATTATTTTAATTATTTAAAATAATTAAAAATTATAAAAGTATTTTTATTACATTTAATATTTTATAATTAATTATAATAATATATTTTTAAGAGAAAAATTTGTTTTTTTATTTTTTATTTTAAATAAGTTTAAAATTTATAAATAAACTATAAAGCTTTAATATATTTTATATGTTAATTATATATTTAAATTAATTATATACTTTTTAAGTTTTATATGAACAATTTTTTAAAACTTAATTATATTATAAAAAATTTAATTAAAATTATTTAAATTTTAATTTATTAAATTTTTTGCTTATTTTAATATGTTTGTATATTATAGCTAGGCTTGCTATATATTTTATAGCGTTATATATAAACTTTTTGCTTTTTTATATAAATACTACTTGCATGCTATTTTGCTATTTTTGCGCAGCAATAGCTTTAGCAGCCTATAACTTTATTATATTTTTTATATAAATAAATTTTTATTTTATAATTTAGTTTTTGTTATATAGCAACGTTAACTAAATTAATTATTTGCTATATAAAAACGTATAATTTTTTTTAATAAAGCTAAATAATATATAATAGCTATTATATTATATATAATTTGCTATAAACTTTTAATAATTTATATTAATAAGCTATTTTAATATTATATAATTAACTTTTTAATTAATATTAAGTAAAATATAATGTTTTTTATATTATTAATAATAATAAATTATTAAAATAAAAGTAAGCTATTTAAATAAAGCTTTAATTATAAAAGTATTTAAATAAAAGTTTAACTATATAATAATATATTTTAGGTTTTATAGTAGTAGTTTTATTTTTTAAAAACTATTTAAACATTAGCTTTTATTATTAATATATTAAATATATTAAAAAATATAAATAAATTATTCTTTTTAATATGTATATAATATATGCTTATATTAAATATTTATTTATTTTTTTATATAATTATGTTAATAAGCTATAGCTTATATAATAAATATGCTAGTATATAAAATATAATAATATTATTATTTTATAATACTAATATAGTATTCTCTAGGGTATAGTATTATATTAAGTAAAACGATAATGTAGAAGAGAGGACCACTACATATTAAAATCTGCAGGCAGATTCTAATATGTGCGCAGTCCTTATCTAATCTTATCTAGTCACAATGGGAGGCAGAGCTTCCCATTAAGTAAAGATGCGCCATTTAATGATGCTACCCCTTAAAAGAGTGTATCAAATACTTTTTAAAATTATATAAATAATAGCTTTTATAGCTATAAAAAATTAAAAGTAAGTATTTTTTTTATATAACTATTTATATATTAATTAAAATATTTAATTTAATTAAAATTTTGCTTATTTATTATTTAACCATTTTTTATAATTATAACAACTTACCTATTAAGTAATAAAGTATTTTTATACTAAAATAATAAATAGTTATTTTTTTATAATAATAATATATAACAAAATAATATAATTATATAATAAAATACTTTAAATAATTATAGCTTATTTATAATTGCTTTGCTATATTATTTTTAAGTTTTTATATAATTAAATATTTAACTTTATTATATAATTGTTTTTATTTAAATATAGTAATATTAAAAATATAGTTAACTAATTGCTAAATTTATATAATAAAGAATATGTTAGCAAAAATTAAACTTTTATTTATATATAATAATAATTAGCTTTAATAATATATTTTAATTATTAAATTAATTATTAATGCTTTTTATATAAAAATATATTTAAATATTATAAGTAGTTTACTTTTATATAAAATATAATAGTAAAATATAAAGTTTAAAATATATATATATATATAACTTTAATAAAACTAAATTTATTATAAGTAAAATTTTATTTATAATAGTTATAACTATATATATTATATAATAACTTGCTTTTTAAATTTAATAAGTTTTTAATTATTAATAAACTTATTAAATATTATTATATAACTATATTTTTAATTAAAAAAAGTTGTATATAATATATTATAAATTTTAGCTGCATATTAAATATTTAAATTTAAGTTTATATAAAGCGCTTAAAGTATAAAAATAATATTAAACTTTTTTAAAAGGCTTATTATAATAAGTAGTAAAAATATAGTAGATTAAAAGTTATGCGTACAACAGTAAAAAAAAGTATTAAATATAGCTATAAAATATATTAATAGTTATATTTATATTATTATATAATTAAAGCTAATAAAGTTATAATTTAGGCACTAATTTCTTTTTAAAAAATTTTTAAACATTTTTACTTATTTAATATTTTAATAACTTGCTAAATAAAAATGCTTTAAATATAATAAAACTATATTTAAACTTATTATTTATTTATAAATTAATTCATAATATTTATATTATTATAGCATTACTATTAGGTAAGGTATAAAGTTACACACAAACGTTTTTTATATAGAAAAAAAGCGTTAAATATAGCTAGGTGTTAAATATAGCCATAAAATATATTATTTTATACTTAATCTATTAAGTATAATATATTTTACAGCTATATTTAATACCTAGCTATATTTAACGCTTTTTTTTTACTTTTGTACTCATAACTTTTAATCTACTATATTTTTACTACTTATTATAGTAGGCCTTTAAAAAAGGTTTAATATTATTTTTGCACTTTAAGCGCTTTATATAAACTTAAAACTAAGCTTTAAATATATAGCTAAAATTTATAATATATTATATATAACTTTTTTTAACTAAAAATATAGTTATATAATAATATTTAATAAGTTTATTAATAATTAAAAACTTATTAAATTTAAAAAGTAAGCTATTATATAATATATAATTTACTTTATTATATAATTACTTTTATTTAAATATAGTAATATTAAAAATATAGTTAACTAATTATTAAGATTATATAATAAAAAATATATTAATAAAAACTAAATTTTTACTTTTATATAATAATAATTAGCTTTTATAATTTATTTTAATTATTAAATTAATTATTAGCACGTTTTATATAAATATTTATTTAAATATTATAAATAGTTTGCTTTTATATAAAATTTAAATATATATATATATATAACTTTAATAAAATTAAATTTATTATAAGTAAAATTTTATTTAAAATAGTTATAATTATATTTAATTATATAAAAAATTTAAAAGTAGTATAGCAAAGCAATTATAAATAAGCTATAATTATTTAAGCTATTTTATTATATAGTTATATTATTTTGCTATATATTATTATTATAAAAAAATATTATTTATTATTTTAATATAAAAATATTTTATTACTTAATAATTAAATTATTATAACTATAAAAAATAGCTAAATAATAAATAAGCAAAATATTAATTAAGTTTAATATTTTAATTAATATATATATAGTTATATAAAAAGTATATATTAATTTTTAATTTTTAATAGCTATAAAAGCTATTATTTATATAATTTTAAAAAGTAATATAAAAATAATATTATTATTATGCTTTATATATTAACATATTTATTATATAAGCTTTAGGTTTTTAATATTAAATATTTTAACTTTTTAAAATAATTATATAAAAATAAATTAAATATTTAATATAAGCATATATTATATATATATTAAAAAAAGATTTTTTATTTATATTTTTTAATATGTTTAACGCATTAATAATAAAAGCTAATATATAAAAGAAATTTTAAAAAATAAAATTAGTACTATATAATTTAAAATATATTATTGCTTAGCTAAATTTATATTTAACTACTTTTATAATTAAAGCTTTATTTAATAGCTTACTTTTATTTTATTAATTTATTATTTTAAATAATATATAAAATATAATATTTTAGTTTATATTTATTAAATATTTTATTATATAATATTAAAATAGCTTGCTAATATATATTATTAATAGTATATAGTAAATTATATATAATATAATAGTTATTATATATTATTTAGCTTTATTAAAAATAAAATTATAACTTTTTATATAATAAGTAATTAATTTAGGTAATATTTTTATATAAAAAAAATAAAATTATAAAATAAAAAATTACTTTATATATAAAATATAAAGAGTTATAAGCTGCTAAAACAGCTGCTATATAAAAAATAATAAAAAAGCGTACAAGTAATAATTATATAAAAAAGCAAAAAACTTATATATAACGCTATAAAATATATAGCAAGCCTAGCTATAATATATAAACATATTAAAATAAAATAAAAACATTTAGCAAATTTAATTTTAAATAGTTTAAATTTATTTTTTATTATATAGTTAAATTATAAAAAATTATTTTTATAAAAGTAAAAAAAAGTATTAAATATAGCTAGGTGTTAAATATAGCCATAAGATATATTATTTTATTATTAATAAAAAAGCTATTATATATGCTATAAGCACGCTTACTAAGTAAGGTGCTCTTTAAAATATAGTTTCTTTTGCAACTTAGATTATATAGTTCTTTAAGTCTTAGCCCAAAACATATAATTTTAGCCCTATCATCTATAAAAAGGCCGTCTAAAGGGTTGGTAACAAAGAGAGCATTTTAGTTTCTGGTGCTAATAATTTTATTAGGCTGTATATCAGATCTATTTCTAGTTCGCCAGGCGGCACTGGCCAATCAATAATAATGGCTATTCGACTAATTAACACCACCACGCTCCGCCTGACGTCGTTCTTGAGTGATACCCCGCCATATGCGATTTTATCCCATACATGGGGGGCGGATGAGATTTCCTTCCAGGAGATGATGCACATGGCCGATGATTCGCATTCTTCTGCATCAGAAAAGTCCGGATACAAGAAGATTATCGCGACATGCCAGCTGGCCCGCAGCAAGGGCATCGAATACGCATGGGTCGACACTTGTTGCGTTGACAAGACAAGTAGCTCTGAGTTAAACGAGGCGATTAACTCCATGTACCGGTGGTATTGGACGGCAGAAGTCTGCTTTGCTCTCCTGACCGATTTTGACAATGATATCACCTTGGAAGCTGCGCTACCTAAATGTCGGTGGTTTACACGGGGCTGGTGTTTGCAGGAGCTTATCGCCCCGAAAATACTAGAATGGTACGACGTCGGATGGAGATGCATCGGCGTCAAGGCAGATTTGACGACAAGCGTGTCTCGGATTACGAGCATCGACGAGTCGGTGCTGCTAGACAGAAACCTGATCGCATCGGTTCCTGTGGGCCGCAGGATGTCTTGGGCGGCCAAGAGGAAGACAACCCGACAAGAAGATTTGGCATACTGCCTGCTGGGCATCTTCGACGTCAACATGCCCATGCTCTACGGAGAGGGCCCAAGGGCATTCATAAGACTGCAGGAGGAGATCATCAAGAGCACAAATGATCTCTCAATTTTTGCCTTCGACAGTGGCCCAAGAGCAGACACCGATGAGCCTCTGGCCCGCGACATGCCCGATGTTTACTGCCACTTGTTTGCCAAATCCCCCGAGGATTTTGCTGGCTGCGCAGGTTTGGTGGGCACTGGATCCGACTTTCACTGGAATGACGCCTTTTCCTTGACCAACAGGGGCCTCCACTTCCCGCGTGCCAAGCTCCGGGTAGACCCGAGGCGTGGTTCCTATATTCTGCCCCTGAACTGCAGGTTGTCAGAATCGGCGGCGGTTGCCCACATGTGTCTCCGGAAAGTTGGCCCTTGGCTGTTTTCGAAATACCTGGAAACGACGCACCAGCAAAGCTTAGACGTTACTCGTGAGGCTCATGTCGAGATCGAGGAGGCGTACATCATTGCCAGCATTTCAGCCACGACGCAGCTCCAGCTTCAATGGGCGGGTGAGTATGCCATTCGTATCTCACGTGAGGGTTATGACTTGTCCAGAGCACTCCAAGTCTTCCGGCGTGTTCCCTCGAGTAACCGTTGGGATGCGGCGCGTACACAGTTGCTCACTAGAGGAGAGAAGAATGTCCAAGGATTTTGGAAGGTCTTTCCAGGCCTCGCGTTCCCAATCGCCGCAGCTGGTGAGGTCTCGAGGAGCCGTTCCACCACCCCGTGCCTTTTGATGTGCGGGATTGAGTTTCATCAAAATGTCTCCTCCCCTCGCACCTGGGTACGACTTTGCTCTCTGAATGAATGGAGAGATCTCGAGGCCAAGTTTGGAGTTTCCATGACACAGGGAAACGATCCTGCAAGCCCGCTCGATACTAGAAAGACAATAGACCATATCACCGTGGATGCGACGTCACAGAATCCACTCACCATCACGGCTACTATTTGGCATGAGGATGGAGAGGAAATACCGTATTTCAGGCTTGAACTGACTTTCGATAGTGCCAGGGCGGACGGGGTCTAGCAAGGTGATGGCGATATTGGAGAGAGGAATCCCCACTTGTGATCACTCGGCAGCGTGGTAAACATGTGAAAGGGGCGGGGCTCTGGGGAAAAGCGATATTCTTTTCGTAGGAGAGTACACCATTTGTCTGTCTTGTCGGCGAGTAACAGAAACTTAGGAATCAAGGTGATGAAATGAAGGGCATATGAGACTAGATTGACTGCTAAACCTACTGGATGTGAGGCGGGAAGGCTCTACATTATATACACGAGATGCCCTGATGCCTTGGTACTGCACAAGCCACGTCACGTTGACTTCATACACAAGGGACCGAAACCGGGATAGACCCCCGTAACAACTTCTCCCTGCATGTTGAAAAAAAAAAAAGTTTGAGCTTGGTTGCGTCAAGTAGCAAGTGCAAGAGGCCTCCTGCGTCAGAAAATCTCTAGTAATACTCGATTTCTCTCATCTCTCCGTCCGACCCTTCCTCCTGATCTGGAAGAGGCAAATCGTCGTCGTCGTCGTCGTCGTCGTCATCATCATCGTCGTCCATCTCGAGTTGCTCGAGCTCTCGCTTCCGGCCCATCCATCGATTGGCCTCTCTCAACCAAAACTCAGCCTTCTTCTCCTTCTCCTCTTCCTCTTCCTCCCCCTCTCCTTCCTCCTCCTCCCTCTCTTCCTCCCCTTCATCCCGACCAAAAAGCGTGAGCTCTTGGCAGAACTCCATGATCCTATGCTTGACTTAGTACTGGGAATGGATGCAGGGGCGGGGTTCGGGGGTTCGGTAGAATCCTACGCTTCGCATTCTCTCAGACGCTGGCGGAAGATCGCATCACGTCGACGCTTGTCGCCGCTGGCGTCTTCCAGCGCACGCTGGAACCCAGCTTCGTTCTCTCGGTAGATTTCTTTGAGCTCGGCATAAGCTTCCTGCTCCTTCGAACCCATTGCGTGCGATTGAAATGGTGGCAAAGGGAAGTAATCAAAAAAAGAAAAAGAACAAAGAAAGGGGAAAATTGATGTTGGTGCTTCGGTGGACTCCCGGATCAGGCAGCGTTAGAACTCGCGGAACACGTCAATAAAGAGTCGAGACACCCAGGGCCAGTCTGCGTAAAATAGCCCTGGTGCTCCCACCGGCGGCTTACGGATAGAGTGGCGGGTAACGCGGCAGTGTTATATCAAGATGCCTCGATTACTAGACCAATGAGCGGTACAGCAGGGCCGGGGGGAGAGGGAGGGGGGGATGATTAGGTCAGTAATACTACAGCGCGATTCCACCATTCAAGGTCCCTTTTCCAGGCAACACCCAGCAACACGCGCACTTAATGGCCTGTCGAGTGGACGCCGATGAGTTTGTTAAGCACCAATCAGATGCAGGACGTATGTGCTCCTTCGGCTTTGGTTTGTCGCGAGAAAAGTTGAGCGGGTCTTGTCTCCAAGGTAGAGGCCATATGGGTGGGGTCGCTCAGCAGGGAGGGCGTAGGGGAAAACACCTGATATCCCTTAATCGCGGCGCTATCAGCAACGGCGATTCGTAAATCTCCTTGAAAGCATCTCTACGCTTTTACAGCTACATTTGCGCTGCATTGGTATTACAAATCTCTCGTCCCGTCCTTAGTGTAGACCACCCGAGAGATGGACCATCTGCCTTTCCCCCAGGGCATCCAGCCGCCGACAGTTCCCTTCATCGGATCTCTATACGATGGCAAATGCGGCTCGTTCTCGCGCTATGATCGGCGAGAGGGAATGAGAGAGGACATCCGCACCTGCTCGTTCGTCCGTGTCGAGCCGGGCGTTTACCAGTCCTTCTTCCAGACATGGCTCTATTTCGGGTGTCTCAGGGAGGTGTCCCAGATCATCCAGCTGCCCCTCAGCACCACCCACTTTATTGGGCGGATGAGCGATGGAACCGAGATTGTGACGTCCGTCGGCCTCAACGACTACCTGGACAGGTGGAGAGATCGTGAGTTGGCGCGTCCCCGCGGAAACGAGGCGGCGCAGAGGAGGCAAATACGCATCGAGGAGGTTCTACGTAAGATGCGAAGGATGCTCAGGGGGCCGCTGCAAAAGTTCCGCCGCTTTCTCGCCAGCGCCCTCGGACCCGACAGCCCCACGACACTGTCCTGGACCAACATTGCGCTCTCCATCGCAGCCCTGGGGTATACATTCCTGCAAGCGTCCGATAGGATCTACGGCCCTCTCGACAGCCCCACCAAGCCAGCTTGGGGCGTCCAGTGGGCGCTGCGGGAGAGGCTGGCGAATTCGCACTGGTGCCGAGCTCTGATGGCAAAATTCCTAGCCGACCAGCGTATCGACTTGTGCCTCTTTGTCGGCTCGATCCCCTTTCCTCGCCGGTTCGAGGACCACGACCAGTGTACAGATGCCATCTGCCGCGGCAGGATCGCCAAATCGATGACGTACAAGACCGCGCACGTTGCGGAGGGATGCGCTTGCAGGACGTGGGAGATGGACTCATCGGCAGCGGAAATCGTCAGGGCGGGGGGCGTCCCCCTGGCGACGTGGTCGGACGAGAAGGGCTTGAAGGTCGTCGAGTGCCAGCCCAACATGGTCTACATCGCCATCTCCCACGTGTAGGTGCCTCTTTTACGTCATATGTTTTCGGTTTGTGAGAATGGCATTGGCGGACTGACAATGGGTGTCATCTTCGAGTAGATGGTCCGACGGCAAAGGGAACCGGCACTGCAATGGGCTTCCCGAGTGCCAGCTAAAGAGCATCCAAGCCAAGGTTGAGGCGCTGTACGCTACCCCTCGAGCGGAACGGCCGCCCTCACTGCAACTGTTTGGACCCCGGACCCGTCACGAGCCGCGGGACCCTCACCGCCAGCCTAGGGGTTTCTGGATGGACACGCTCTGCATCCCCGTCGGGGAGGCCCAAAAGGGCCTTCGCCGCATGGCCATTATGCAGATGCGCGCGATATACGAGGGCGCCGACCGCGTGCTCGTTCTCGACGACCGCATCGAGCGACTGTCGGTGGCAAGCCCCTTTTGCGACCGCGCTGTGGGCTTGATCATCAGCAACTGGCAGAGCCGCATCTGGACGCTCCAAGAGGGCATCATGGCGCAGCAACTGTTCATCCAGTTTTCCGACGGTGTCTCTACGCTGCAGGAGCTGAAGGAGGAGGAGGGTCGGCGTGGGAATGGGCGGGCCGGTCGTGGTGAGCTGGTTCGCAGTCCTAGTTTGACCTTCTGGCACCAAGTGACCCCCTCTGTGCTCACGGTGCTCTCCATCGGCTTGGAGTTCAATCCGAACTACAAGAATACTGGCACATTCGCGCCGGATGCTCTCTTTAGCGCACTGATTCCCGTGGCCAAGAATCGCCTGACGTCGTGGCGCGAGGATGAGACGATATGCCTCTCGGCGCTGATGCGCCTCGACCAGCGGATGCTGCTCGATGTCCAGTGGAAATACACCTGGGACGAGGTGAAGGCCCTGCCCGAGCAGGTGGTGCTCGCTGAGGAAGTAAGGGTATGTGAAGAGCGGATGAAGCTGTTTCTCTGCATGGTCCGTCGGTTTGACAAGGACATCATCTTCAACGAGCTGCCTCGGTTGTCCGGAGACGGTTTCGGCTGGGCACCGTCCTCCTTTCTCGGCCAGACAGGCGAAACCAAGTTCGTGGATCCCGAGTGGTTTCACAAAATCACCGTCGGCATCGGGCGACGGGCTCCCATCTTGTTTAGCGACACTCTTGGCTCCTCAAAGGCCTCGCGGCGAAGGCCTGAGGATGCGCTCGGTCTCCTGGTCACCTTCCCGGGTATCATGCTCCACCCTGTCAGTAGCTCTCTGATCTCAGCGGGTACGTTCTATGTCCGCGAGAAACGGTTCAAGCGGTTGCTCTACAGGGTAGTCTTGCAGGGATCGCCTCCGCCTCCCGATCCCGAGCATCCAGCGGAGCAGCACGCTCTCGTTACCTTGGGTGCTGCTACTCTCGATAGGGGAAGTAGTCCAATCCCTGCCGTATTCGGCGTATTTATCGATATGATGGACGATAGAGTCAGGAAATTGCGCCATCGCTGCCGCGCCTGGGTGACAGTGATGAAAAAGAAACGGGAAAGGGCTAAGGAAAAAGGAGAGAGCGTTAAGGTGTGCGAGAATGAATTTGAGGAAGGCGAAGGCTGGATGGATGACGACAGCGACAGCTGGGAATCTGCTAAGGACAATCGGCGTGAGAAGAGCAGGGAACAACGATCAGAAGATGACAACGAAGATGTGGATAGGGGAGAAGTACAAGACGTTGGGAGCGCTCCATGCGATCAAACGAGTGAGAGAGGCTCGGAAGTTGGTCACGTGGGTGAGGTGGTGAGTGAGGCAAATGAGGGGAGCGAGAACGGTGGAAATATTAACCGAGAGATGGATGTTGATGATGACGGCGGTAATGGCAGTGATGATGAGCAGGATGGTGAAGATTATGATCTGAATAAGTATGGCAGCTATGCTTCAGACCGTGCTATAAGCGCTGGCGAGGAGCATGAAAACGGCTTGGGTGTGCAAAAGAAACGGCATGACGAACCCTCAACTTCCAGCTCTGATGATGACTCGAGCGAAGATGCCGACTCTGCTGATGACGATTTGCACGTGAAACGAAGAACTGATGATGTAGCTACCGCCAATCCTAGCCCAGAGGAGGTGGTGTATGGGAAGGTTCTCTTTATGGATAAAAACAAGTGGTGTATTATATAGGTTGGAAATAGAGATTGTTGCCGTAAAAGCTAGCAGTGGAGTGTAAGATATAATAACCTATACCTATGTATGCTATATTAATTGAGCTGCGTGGTTATATAGTACAATAAAATCTAAGAGCTATTGATAATTTTTACCAAATAATTCCTCGGCTTAAGCCACTTGTCCAGTTGCTATCAATCGCCAGAACGGTTGCTAGCTTCTCAACCGTAATAGTCTGGCGGCATGTCATGCTTGTAAGTTCGCCTTCAGTAAAGCTGTCTTCAGTCAGGTCCTCTCCAGTCAGGTCCTCTCCAGTCAAGTCCTCTCCTGTCAGGTCGCCGTCGCAACGGTCATCCTTATCGCTCGCACTACCCCACTCTTCATCACCCCACGACTTCGTAGCCTGTCCGATTCCGTGATCGATATTGTCATTGTTAGTCGCGGCCCTATCGTCAACAGTCTCAGCCACAAAATCGATGGCGTTTTTTCGCTTGTCCATTGCCTCTGCTTCGGCTTTGCGGCCCAGGCTTCTGTACAATCTGCTGAGTAGATCCATGACGTTTTTTGTTTTCACGTGCCCTGGGACAAGTGCAGCCTCATACCCTCTTAGTGCTTCCCTTAGATACGTTTCCTTCTGATCCACTTCCGCAGTGCTCCTGGGTTCCATCGACCCCAGTACCGCTATTGCATCGATGTAGAGTGGGTGGTCCTTGTCAAGGCTCTCACTCATCTCTTTCAGGATACCCATGGCGCCTTCTCTATCCATCAGTATATGGGCAAGCAATATTTTCGCCCTGGCAAGGCCAACGCCGCCTCTCGGTTTGATCTTCTGGAATCGCTGAATCGCAGACCTGGCTATTAGCTCCGCTTTCCTCGACTTGTTCTGTCTCCTGTATAGATTTCCAAGCTTCATTTCCATCTCCAGCCCAGCGAGTGCTCCATGAAGTCCCTGAATTTTACTATAACCCACACGGGCTTTCTTATACATCTTCTTAGCATCTTCCAGGTTCTCTTCGGCCTCATATACCGTCCCCATCTCCGCGCTGGCATCGATATGCATCCAGTTCTGCTTCTCGCCCTGCTGCTGACACCACTTCAGCACCCGGTCTGCCGACTTACGCGCCTTTGGCAACTGCCACTGGGCTAGGTATACCAAGCCTAAGGCACGTTCCGCCTTGATAGTGGTATGGTCATCCTCTCCACAGGCTTTCACGAGACCGTCGCGCGCCAACTTGCATAAGCGCGCCGCCTTCTCGTAGTTCTGCAGCTCCAAACACGTTAATCCCAGGTGGCTGGCCAGTCGTAGCGTTGGGGGGTGCAGCGAGCCATACAGGCTCTGATAGCTCTCAAATGCTTGACAAAAGATTTTCTCTGCTTTAGCCGTCATGCCTTTGGCTCTTTTCCGCTCCTCTTCGTTTTTGTTAATCATCAGGTGTTTCCCCAGCTCTACGCGCACGCGCCCTAGCCGCTTCATCACGCTGAGCGTTAAGGGAGAATCCGGACCGATGAGGTGCCGGTAACCACGCCGAGATTTTTTGTATGCGGCTTCTGCCAACCAAAGGGGGTGTTCGCCTTCATATTGCTTACCTTTTCGATGGTCGTCTTCGTAGAGCTGGCCCAGGAGAAAGCTTGTTTGGCACAGGTCGAGGTCACTATGGTTGGCGCATTGGAGCTTTGATTCAACATCTTTGAGAATCTCTTTAGCACTCATAGATTTTGTTTTCATATACGTTCGCGCCGTCCCGAGCTTAGCACAGTGTCTAAGCCTATTGTATAGGTTTTGGTCGCACAGCCCCTGAGGGTACTGTAAGAAGTTCTCTACCAATTCGAACTGCTCGCGTGCCTTGTCTTCGGGGCATGCCTTGTCTTCGGGGCATGCCTTGTCTTCTTTGGGGCGTGCCTCGTCTTTTTTTGGCTCTTTCAAAAGTAAGTAATGATTTCCCAACCCCAATCGCACCATGCAATCTGTAATACCTTTTATGTTGTCGTGATTGTTATTGCTCAATCTCTTCTCAAAGCCTTCAATGGCTATTTGATGCAACTTCCCCGCTTCCTTCCACTCGACACCCCGCTTATCTAACAGGACGGCGAGATGGTGGGCAGCTATGAGCACCATTGCGTGCTCCTTCCCTAGCGCACATTTGAGACCATCGTAAGCGTCCCGCAAGAGCTTTTCGGTCTCTCTTTCTCTCTCTCGCTCTCGGAGGACCAGGTTGATGCCCCGATTGAGGATCGTAATTAGTGTTAGAGCATGCTCCTGGGAGCCACGGCGTAGTATGCTGTTGAACTGCTTGAACGCGCGCTGGTAGACAAATCCCATGCCCTCGTTTCGTTTCTTGCGTTCGCCAAACGGTTGCGTGGCGTATGTATCCGTGTGATAGACGAACGCCTCCACATCTTTCGAAGGCAGAGGTTCGCCAAACCTCTTGATAGCCCGAACATATGTCTTGGCGGCTTTAGCCAGATCGCCTTGGTCAGCATAAAGGAGGGTGAGGTCCCCGATCGTGTCGAATTCCAATTCCCGCCAGTCTCTCTCGTTGTCTTGGTGTCTGGATATTTGAGTTTCCATGGTGCTCCTATGTTCACCATTTCTGCTACCAGGGGCCTCCTCGGGGTTTCTCCTGGATTTCCTCCATTTGCATCCGCTTAAGACTTTCTGAAACAGCTTCTCTACATCCACATCCTTAGGCCGTTCTTCTTCTGCAATTTTCATGCAGGCACTGCCGAGGGCATATTCGGCCTTGAGTATCTGATAACATCCATCTTCCAGTACCTTGCCATAGCCGTCAATGGCAATTTGGTACATCTCAATAGCGTCGTTCACGGCACCATTTTCGACAAGCGAGTCACCTAGAGTATGAATCCCGGCAGACGCTTCCTTGCTTTGCCCATTACCGTTTAATTGTTGCTTTTCTCCAACTCCTAACCTAACCCCTTTGTCGGTGAGGTATTGAATTGCTTCCTTGTTGGGCTTCCGTACAACGGCAAGAAGGTGCTCCGAACTGGGGGGGGTCGCGCGCGTGACTCTCCCTATCCTTGTATTCAGCTTCTGCTAGTTTCTGTTTTAGGAGGCTTTTTTCCTTGTACCATGCCACCCCATCTTCCGATGCTGGGATGGGAGGGACTGGCGGAGGATCAAATGCTTCGTCGTCTGATAATGTAGCTGTGTAATCAGATAGCTGAGGTATACCAGGTTGAATTATTACATCCGTGGTGTCCTCGACCCCAGGCTCACATTTGTCCACAACATGCAAAGCACGGCGGGCGTGCACCGGGCGCTTGTTTTGATCGTCACCGTCTCCGCCGATCTGTATCGAGACGAGCTGTCGCACGTCCTCATCGACCCCGCTCTTATCTGGGGCCCTTTTATTATTCACCTGGTCTTCTTTGTTCAGAATCACAGCTCCGACGTACCGGCATAGCAACATAGCGTCAGAACGAACTCCTATCACCATCACAAGCAGCACCGGATCCAGGTCGTGGCGGTCCTTGGTGTCCCATAGCAGGAGGCAGCCCCGCCAGCGAAGCAAGGCAGAGGCAATCTTGACGCTAGCAGCACCCCCGTCACGGAATGGCTTGAGAAGTCCACCACTACCGTCAGGTCGTGGCACGTCATCCGATCGGACTGGGCGTGCCCACCAGTGACCCACGGCGCCACCACCCGTGTCAATATGCACCTGGGCCGCGGCCCGGGTATCCTCACCCCCGCCCATATTGATGACAACATCAACAGGCATGTCGTCAAAGCTGGCCGCGCACCAAGAGAAGCTGCCCATATCACGCATTGTTGGGTGACCATGCAGTAAGGCGGCGGTGGGTATCTGACCAAGGTGAGACAATATGGCGCGCGTAATCTCGCTTTCACCAGCCGTGAAGTCACAGTCTGGCACCTGTGCGAGAAGCGCTGCGATGATCAGGCGGTCGCAGCACCGCTAGCAGATCCCTTGCTTCACGAATGACAGTCCTGCGCAGTCGCTGCACGAAGACCGTCGCGAGCCAGTGCCCCCGCGATGAAGTCGCCGGGGAGGTCGCTAGGATATCTGTATCAAGGTCCTTGATAAGTGGGATGTTGTTCTCCGTATCGGGGTCCCGGAACAACACCTTCACGGTCTTACCGGACATGATTAACTCGAGCGCCGTCCAGCCACGAGTAAACCATGATGAGAGAACGAGAGCGAGACAAGGCCCACCCTTATCGTCCCATGGGAAGTTGACAAGGTATTTGTCGTGGACAACAGTGCAGTGAGCCTTGTAGTAGTCGTAGTGCATCCCGTTCAGCGCTTTACTCCGCGCTTTCGGCTCCTGCGGGATCGATATTGCATCCCACCAAATTGCAGTACAGTCAAGCCGCTTAGCAATATCAGCAAAGTACCTAAACAGACACTTGGTCACTGTTCCGGGGGGATGCTGGCCGACACCTGTACCATCGGCCCACACGTGCGAAATGGCAATGTAAGGCTCGTCGGGCTTACTGTTTCGGTTAGTCTCAAAAGACCAAGCCGTTCCCCTATTGAGTGCAAGGGATGTCTCGAGCAAATCGACCGGAAATATCTGGAGCCCGCAGTCCCCTCGCCCACCGCACATGTGCAATTGCTTGACTTTACTGCTGTCCATCTGCGCCAACTGGCACTTTGATGGGACACACTGCTGGTGACCTTCATGCCGGAACAAGTTGGTACTGTCATCCGGGTTGACTCGTTTGAGAACAGCTATGATATCGTGCAAGTCTGCCTCTTTACGATCGCTAACATCAACAAGAGTCCAGACGCGATTCTTGCACAGATCCAGATGCTCGACTTGACGCACCGCCTCGTCGATTGATGGCATGATGACGCGGGGAATTATAAGCCGGCGATCCCAGCGTTCGATACTACGGGGCCCAATGCCAGCCTGGGTCTGAATTGTTCCCATCCAGTATATTAGGTTAACGGCGCCGGCAAGGTCAACTTGGGTTAGGTGCCCGTCGAGGAAGCCCACAAAATATCTTTCTCCCAGCCCTTTTTTCTTGCTTAAAAATTCTTTGAGCAAGAGACAACAGCTGGAAGCGGTGTGGGCGAGGTGGGTATGCCCTACGGAGAAATCTCCCTTTTTAGCCATGGCGGCCTGGCAGGACATGGCAACCAAGGTCCAATCTCGAAAAGACTTCCAGTCACACTTGGGGGCGCGCTCGTGCATCGCTTCCCTTAATTTCTTGCACTCTTGGTCCTCACAAATGCGGACCCCGGATGTGATGCAAAGATAGCTTAGCTGCGAGAGAAAACCCATCTTGACGGAATCAATTACGAGCTTCTGATCCTTCAGCCACATGCCAGCGCGAGTTATCGAGTTCGGACACCCCGTGCGTTGAAATTCAAGCAGTAAAGAATGTTGTGGTTCGATCTTGTATAGCTCAGAACTATCCAAATTGATAATATCACGCTCCAAGTCGTCATTACAGGCAGGAACGGATGGGTTTTGATTTGTGAGGAGTATTGTTCCGTGGTATGAAGATGCACGTCGGGCCGTAGAAGTAATCTTAGGGCGGGTCGTCATTGTATGCTAGATTTGAGAAATGACCATAATATCTTTGTGCTAGGTCGTAGAGGGGAAAAGAGGGAGGGGGGAGCAGTCAAGTCCTGAAAAACTTGTTTGCGAGAACATCCCTAAGAGGAGCCAATCGGTCGGCGGATGTAAAAAGCTTAAAACTGTCCAGCAAAAACAGTAAAGCCGTTCCAGTACCAATGAAAATGGGAAAATGGGTTTCCGTGAGATTGCCTACTCTGGTGTCTCCTCCTCGCGTTAAACCCGAGCGCAGAGCAATAGTTACATCGCAGATATCCAGCGTTAACCTAGGTAGAGCTCCCCCAAGTGGAAGTATTAACCGCTACATCGATGCTCACAACGTTGATAACAAACAATATATACTCGCCCTAATAAGACTTTACCTTCCTATGGTATTCTTGTCATAAAACACGACTACAGCAATACACCGTTAAACTACCAAAAGTAGAACGTTGTCTAGTCCGGGCACTTGACCGTCTACAGTGCTTATATAGGTGCGTACTATGGGAATGCTGTTTAATTCCTCGTTAAATGCCTCTACATTCCAGCCAAACTTCATTTTATTTTAAATAAGCGCAGTTAGACACCTTCCTCGGCCTTCCACCACATATTTGCACCCCAGAAAATGGCCTGACAGCCTGCCTCCTATCGGTTGAATCCACCACCACACCCAATGCTGCGAATTGGTAGTCGCCTCAACCCTAACCCGTCACTGTGACTTTGACTGGACAGATGGCTGTCCAATCAAAGGTTCTTGCTGGGAGGCTTTGTAGGCCTCTCGCAAAACAGTTGGTATCACTTGGTGTGGCTGGAGGAGTTGCTGTAGCATTTGCTCTCGCCGTTCAGGGGTAAACCCCCTTACCAGTCCATTTAGCAACTCGCTTCGAACAGACTTTTCTGCGAGCTGGTCTCGCTGATACTGCTCCATCAGATGCTGCCACAGTTGCTGGTCTTGGCTAGATGGTGGTTGCGTAGGTGCCAGTTGCGCTTGTGGCAATCCTGGTGATTGCTGATATATCCATCCCGGCGGCGCTAGATGTTGCGCCGTCGGTGGAAATACGAATGGTGGTGGTGGTGGTGGTGGTGGTGGTGGCACATGTGCAGATGCATGAGCCGCTGCTGGGAGGGGGGAAGGTGCTGCTCCTGGGGAAGGAAAGAAGGTTGTCATTTGTCCGGTGACTTGCGAGGCTGGGGCTCCAGGAGCTGGGCCCGGAGGATAGGGATAAGGATATGGCTGCTGTGGGTAATACGGATAAAATGGATAATAAGACATTTTTCCAGTCCAAGATATTGTATAGAGCAGAAAGAGAAATCAAGGGAAGGCACGGTTGATGCTCTGCTTCAAGTAGGACTCAACGAGAGTGAATTTTTTTCGATAAGCACCCGAGGTGCCTTAAATTTATGAGAAATTGCAGGTCGAGCGTGTAGTTTGCCTAGCGACCAAGTGAAGAAATAGCTAACCTAGCATCTCTGCTTGACGCTGTCTGTTATCCATCCCCTAACTTACCTGCAGCTGTTTCGGGCCTCATTTCGGCCATCTAAACAACAAATCATGCGTAAAATATGATTCAATATACCTGTTTCCTGTCCGCGGCCACGCGCCAGCACGTACCAAGTATTATCGATCTAAATCACCCAATAGCCTTCTCAATGAGTCCGTCCATGCTGTTACAGACTAGCTGCATAGGCCATAAGTAGCATAGTGTGTTCAGGTGGCATGGGCCATTCTTCGTATCCATGGTAGCCGTATCGTAAGCGCGATTTTCCACTTCGGGCAGCTGCACTACTGGGTTACGCGAACGGGTCTGGCCCCGTGTCTCGCCCCCTATGGCCGTCAACCGCAGACTCAAGTTTTGTTCCCCAAACAAGCTTTAAATATGGTAGGCAGGTAATATGAGGGAAGGTAACGCTGGAACCAAGAAATGCATTTTGTACCATAATTTTAGTGTCAGTAAGTACAACGAGACACTATATAGTATTACTCTCTTCGAGGCCGCGCCTCTCACCAAGCCCGGGGCATCGGGCAGGCCGGTGTGTCGTACACTAAACCAATACAGCGCACGTGTGTACCGTTAGATGTGACGCCCATGGGTGGGCCTTCTTAGGTTTCAAGCCCTACATGTCTAGAAACGGAGAACCAACCGTCAACATCGATACGTGTAACCACGTCACAATATTAGAATCCCACGATGCTCCTGCAGTAATTACAGTGATATCTCGCCGACGTCCGGCAGTTAAGAGTCTCATACGCCCAAAACCGAGCCAAGGCCGGACCGCACCACTGCAAGGCAGTCGTGCCTAAGGGTATGTGTTCGAGTATAGCGCAACGTAATCTAAGCGGCTAACGATGTGTTAGTTGTACCTCTCCTTTGGCCTAGTGGTAAATCCAACGTGCGCTCCCTTACAGGTTGGGCAGCAATGTAAGGCTGAGCTGCAATATTATTGGTTGTCTACCAGAGCGAGCCGCACAAACCTTCAGTCCCAGATATCTAGGAAAGCTGGTTCGCTGCAGGGGTTCTCTCAGGGGGGTGTGGGAGTCCCTGGTTATACCATGTACGTTTTCTGGGGGCTAGAATACATGCAGATGCCAGCGATCGATGTTTTCGACGAGAAAAGGGCTCTGCATATTGAGGATGCCAGTACCCGTCTCTAACCAAAACGCCATCTCCGCTTCTTAATTCGGTAGGGGTAGAGCGGCAATTATAGGAAGCCTACGTTTTGTAAATCCTACCGGCCCCGGCTACGGTATGCTAGTTATCGAGTAAAAATGCCACGCCTTATCTTCGGAGACAACAGAGATCTTTTAACATGATATTTACCAATATCTCATCCAAGACTTTTTCAGCTACCACATCGTTTCAAATATAAACCTCCTAGGAAAGAGTCATGAATCCTTACCAACATTTCCAACCACCATATCCACATTCATCAATACCTCAAACAGCCCAATATTGGGCTCAGCCGTGGTATTATCCTCAACATTACATACCACCGCCATCGTATCCACCTCAACAGGCTCCTCTTCACGCGCCACCCTGGGCACCAACATCATCGTATCTTTCTCATCAAGCTCTTCCGGGATCAACTCACCAGCCAGTATCAACATCATCACATCCATCTCAACCGGCTTCTAACCAATTGCGAACTTATATACCAACATCAAATCTATATTCTTTACAAGAGCAACACCTGGCAGCACTTTTAAAGATGTTTAAATTCAATGAGGATGAAGCCCGCGAGCTTTTTCAAAAGTTGAAGGAGCAGCAACTTCGCGACCTATTTGACAAAATGCAGCTGGGTGATCAGAAGGCATTAATCAAAGATATTACTAAAGAGGAATTGCAACTCAAGGTACTTGAGAACGATCCAGAGCTATTTGGGAAGTTTATTAGGGCTCTACCCCAGGAAGAAAGGATGGACTGGATCACAAAGCTGACTGGAGCCCAGCGGGACAAGGTCGCGGCTCAATATGAGAGGACGGATAAGAATCGTGTTGAATAGGCCAACACTTAATAACCTCCCCAACGAGTCGACGAGTTAGATTGATAGTGCCTCCCGCTTCTTGGACTATTGGTAGTTTGGGGAGATCTGCGAAGGGAATCGTCTAGGATATAATGCAGGGTTCGGCCTTGCGCAGTTTGCTAATTAAAGGAGACGACGGTGAATAATGCTTTGTTAGGATAAGGTCGTGAATATCGAGATCATGTAGGAATATCATCCGTCCTACCATACAAAGTCATATGTTGAGTTTGTTGATTCATTCAACCCAGTGGCAATACAGTAAACTATGAACCCCACAACTATAGCGAATAACTTGACGTAGTCTAGGTCTAGATGAGAACTCTATGAATACTTCCACTCGGAGGTGGCTAGCACCTCAGCTAGATCATCGGTAAGGGATGTAGTGAGCATGGGGTAATTGAGAGATTGATAGTGCCAGGTTATAGGACGGTTCATGAATCGAAAACTCTTCTAGGAGTTCTGTTCAGCCCAGACGATCAAAAACGTCTCCTATAACGCTCTTGAATCAGGTAGCGGCCTGATGAAACCGCGATGAACATGCAGCAGTATAGCCATTGCGTACACAACTTGATGTGTCACCAAACAAAATCGATCTACTCTCAGACTATCAAGACAACGCAACTGGCGGGTAGCGGGTGCATGCCTCGGGATCCAATTTACACAACTCTTAAACAAGGAAGCGGCAGATGCTTGGGCTTTCGTGTACTAGTCGCTGTCCAAGCTTCGTGCCGTACATTGACACCACATTCTAAACTATCTGGCATGCTCAGCATTCTCCTTGGCAAGTGGCATGCAAAGGAACATGAGCTCCCGGGCAGTGCACTCATTTTGGAAATTTGCCTCACTTTTTCTTAATCGTCTATTGGTAACTTTGGTAAAAATTATTGATCTAGGTTAGGTGCTTCACTTTCTCTTCTGTGGTCAGGCTCTCCCAGTTTCGAGGTTCCAGACAAAAATCAAAATAACATGTACAGTATGTACTAACCTACCTGTAGTATAAGCTACTGCGGGCGGCTAGTTAAGCGCCGGACTTAACAACATCCTGCTTGTCGTAGTGCAACAATAGAGTGCAGCCGTTCTATTCCGCTACATGACAGCTCGAAACGTCAAATACAATAACAAGTGCTCCTTACTAGTAGGTTCCTGCGTACCTCTGAGAGTAAAGAGTTGTTATTACTAACTACATATGTAAATGCTAGCGGCGCGGAACTCATTTTAGTTCCGATGCTGTACTCTGTAAGAGCATACCGATCTCTTGCGATGGTTACCCCCGAGATAGGGTACTTTAGCTGATACACCCCTGGCGCTCCCCACACTCTTTGGCAAAGCAATATTGTCCTTCGAGCTTCCTGACGCCTCGTTATGTTACTCCGCTTAGGTGAGGTAGTATTAAAAACATTGTGAATAAATAGTACGCCTAGAGCTATAAACAAATCCTCTTCGCTCTCAGCAAGTACTTTTACATTGAATATAGAGCAGAATATCTACTACTGTGACTTATTTTTTTCTTTTTTTATTCTTAACACATCCGTACATGGAACTATTGCCTGCAGTGGTTTGTTGTCTTCCTTGGCAGATCTGCAGAGGACTTAGTTTTGTGGAGAATGCGTACATAGCAATCCACGTTTTAATACCTACATGCTTATTACCACTTACTTGACCTTAGCCAACATATAACCCTATCCAGCGTTGCCCAACAGAAAGAAAGTTGACGCGCCAGCCTTTGTGGTCGCCACAAAAACTTATGCCGCCGCAGACCATGATTTCGCCCACCCCTGCACTTGCATACCAACCACAGAGAACTGCAAGACCATATTTTAGAGGCCATATAGGCATACACTTTGGACCTAGCAATCACCAGCGGCAGTAGAAGCTATAAATCGGCCCTTGTTAAGCAATAAGTTATTTGTTATCAAGTAAGATAATCCACAGCATAAATGATACACTAATGTCTTTTGTTGAACATGGTGTTGTAATATGGCTTGTTGTAGGTCCCTCTTTCGCAACTGTTAACAACGCTATATATGTGCCGTGTATCGTGTCGTATTATCCATGCTATCACAATGACATAGAAGAAGGGCTTGGGACTGAAGCTGTTTATTATGATCTGTAAGGGCTGCAAAAGTCTCTTCTGTCTCCTTTTAGCCTTGGTGGCTAACCTTGATCTTGACTTAATATATGATTGGCCATGACCGCTTAACCTCTTACACTCACCACTTCAATGCCTGTTCATCACCATTGCCGAGTATATATATTGGTAGCATGTATGTTAAATTCAACGTGCAGTAGATCCTCAAGCTCTGATAAATATACTCATTTCGTCCTAGTTCGGTACGTTAGTCCTTGCATGCCTCGACAGAGTTTTCGACGTGGCCCTCCCCGCCGGTAGGAATTGGTTGTTGTCATCTAAGATGAACGGATTAAGCAAGGGAATGGCCTCGTCCGGTTAAAAAGATGGATTATTTACGATGAGTTAGGCATGACTCGAACAGCAGCAATTGGCAATTGACGTCAACCTACCAAATTGTCAGTGGTTTAAACTGCAGGTCTGAAGGGATATGCTTGAGCACAGCCAGGACATTCGCCTACGTTTCTAGACATTTGCTACCTAACTTTAACATTAAAAGAGTCAGCAGACACCGTCAAGATTGTCAAACATCTTTAACTGACCATGCCAGTACAGAACACAAGGGATAGCATAATATAAGGTACGCAATGAGGGTCACCGATCTTTGAATTATAAAAAAGACTATATATCCCCAGCCTATAAAATACTGCTATGAGACCCCACGAACTTTGTCCAACACAGACTGGCACCGAACCATCTGCCCTCGATGGACCTTTACATGGGCATACTCCCTTGTCCTGGGAGAGCCGTGAGCCCTGTGAAATGGAGCGTTAGTTCTCATCGTTCTAAGAGGCCATGGAAACACTCACAGCTGTCGATGTCCTCATTAACGGTGTTCTGGATGGTGCACTGGTTGGCCTTGTCGACAGACTGGGTGGCGATGCCGTTGCTAAGCAGGGCCTTCGAGTCCATGGCGCGCTGGAGTGCGTCGCCCTTCCACCCGAAGACGTAGTCGCCATGCGTGCCGTACCCCTAAAAAAGACTAATCAGCCGGGATACATGGAGATTGCAATCTTGCAGGGAGGATTTGGGAGAAATTATGACTTGCCTTGCTGTCCTCATAGCTCCATACGAACGGTTGCGAGCCATCAGCAGGCCAGTCGGCCTTGTTGTTGAACGGGCGCGTGTCCCACATGGTCTCGTACGCCAACTGCGGCATGCGCACGGGGTGCGAGGCCGGGCATGCTCCCGCTGGGGTGAACGCCCCCTTGTTAGTGTTGTACATGTGGTCCTGGTGATTCGGGCTGTCAAGGTTCTTGCCGTCCCAGCACCTACGGTAGCGGGTAGGCAGTCAGCACGGGCGGGAGACCGATAGAGAGGAAGGAGAGCGATCTACTCACGCGGGGAAATGATGGATGGCCATAATACCGGCGGGACATGCCTGCTTTGGGAACTCTGCCGTCTCGGGGAATCGTGTGTTGACGTTCTGCAGACAAGTGTAGCGGAGTCCGGGGTTGCTGCCGTCGCTGGCTGAGGGCGAGCCCACGGTCATGCGGAACCCCTGAGCATGTTAAACTGCCTGATCTCCCCAACGCCTATGAGTCGCACTCACCTTCTTGAAAGCTGTGATCTTCTGGTTGCCGTTCGAAGAAAAGTCTTGCTGGATGTAGTAAACCGTCATACCACCCTTGATATTACCGAGTAGCGAGTTCGGGTACTGGGGCACGCGCTTGTACGTGCCATTGCGAGCCTTACTGGTATGTATAAGTACCGTTCATCAAGCCAAGTCTTGTCCCTTACGCCTAAGCAGCCTATGAAGACGGATTTTACATACTAAGGAGAAGTTAGCACAGATAGCGACATGTTTAGGGAACTAATACATACCAAATACATCACAGCTGTCCAGTAGTTGCTAAAGTCCTCCGAGAATGTGCAAGTTGTGCAAGTGGCGCGCTCAGCAACGTCGGTCGTCGGGTCCATGGTCGCATTAAAGCCATTTCCGCCGATGATCTGGTGCAGATGGGCTGAGGGAACGGCACCTGGTTCGACGAGTGGATCGAGACGCTGGACGCTGAGAGTAGCACATCCAAAGCGAAGGTATGCTTGAGAGGGCGTGACAAGCACAAGGGCTTGAGCAAGGAATGTAGTCTTCATCGTAACGGTATCAAGATGCAAATTGATGTCGATATTGATAACCTGTCTCGGATAGTACAGATTCACAACTACGCACCATTCAAGCAGAGCGAGCGGACATCGACCATCATATCTATAGAATGCTCATTCGTAACTATTACGACCGTGATGTGGAATTTCCTTTTACCGCGCCCGTCAATAGAGTAGTGCTCATTCCGAATTCATCCAGAGGAGTAAAATTATCCAATCTAAAGGGACTAACGACAAGGTCACACACCCACAACACAGACATATCGACTATAACGACGCGGCAGTTGAGTGATTGGGTGTCGTTGTTCATCCCCGGAACCGGTTTTTCCGTAGGCCCGGGTAATCCTCTGATACAACTCACTCCCATCAGCCGAGAGATGGCAATGTGTCCCTGCCTCTATGTACAGCCATAGTCAGCAGGACCTAACGCACTCCCGTATGCTTCGCCGGCTGTCGCCAAAGAGACAAAGCAAAAGTGACATTGCACGCTTGTATGCAAATCCTACACGCCTTGTAGCGAGAACTGCCGGCTTGGCGGCGGTGATCCTACGTACTACCGGGCTGCGGCCCCAAGTTGGCCAGTGGACCTAGCAAGCCAATAGCGACGACAACATCTAAGGCATCTATCAAGTCATGGCATCTGACTGCCTCATTGCATAATAAAACACTATATTGGATAATTACCTAGCGACCGAGACAGATCAACTCCAGGCCAGAAGTTATGGTCGTCGCCAGCTCGGTCCGATCCTGCCAGGAGGCAGCAGTCAAGAACTTGTGCCGGTTCTACCCGCGGTCTCCAAGGATCATAATTAGTCCATCTACAGACCCACGCCCCTGGGTATCGCACGTGGCACACCGTGTTGTGATGCGGTATACGTACCCAACTAGGCACGCATTGTTGTCGACGGAGAGTCTTCGAATCAGTCGCATGACAATCAAAAGGGTTCCCTCTGAGATCGTTCGCAGCATTGTCCACAGTGGAGTTGCACATTTTGTGCCTTTATATCGAGAGAGCAGGGGCAAGGGGAGGCCACTACGGTTGCAACGTTCTTTGTTCCCTGACGTCGGAAACGGGTGGAACAGGTGTCAACACCCGGACAGCAGAAGATTTCTTCACATGGATAAGCGGGCGAGGACTGATATTTGCCTTCCCATGGCCTGTACGCGTGGGTTGCGCAATTATTTTCCCGGTGCTGCTCAGCTTTCGGTTCGTGGATGCCGCCTTATGTCAGGCCCCGGGTCAGCGTTGGCCAAATGGGCGCACGGGACCTTGCACCAATCCGTAGAAGGTTGGATGCCATTACCAGGCGCCATAGGTCAGTGAGAAACGAGGCGGAGGCGACTTTTCATATTCTAGGTAGGGGTAAAAGGGGGTTTTAGAACCGCGAGTCTTCCATGGTGAACATATTATTATTCACCCTAGGCAAATTGTTCGCCTTTTCTGAACCCATTACCCGTGTCTCACAATCTTCACTTATTTCCGATGTACGGATTTATAGTTAGTCCTTTACTAAACGGTCACATTTCTTGAACCTACATCTGTTCTATTCCCTAGGTTCTTTTCCTTTGCCAAACCTTTTACTCTCGTCAACCTTATTATCTTTAATCCGTCTCGTGCCTGCTAACTCTAGACTTAGACTCATATTCTAGTAATGTTGAATGCTTTGCAGAGCTTGTGGACTTATTTAGCGTGCGTGTGTGTGGAAGAAGACTAACACTTTTTTCCCATTATAGAAATACTTAATCTTTGCCGCTTGTTGTAGAATCCTTTGTCTTCAGGACGACATGGTTGGATAGCTCGGCCCAATACGGCTCAGACGGAGGAATATCTTCCCATTCGTCCACTATTCCCTGCCAGCTCATGTCGTTCTTGAAGTCACGAACACGTCGAATGTCCTCTTTCTTATGCTCATCCGTAGCTTCATCGTCAAAGCGTGCCTCTTCGAAATCAATTACCATCATGTTGTCCCCAGCCTTCAAGAAGTTTTTATGGTGAGCGCAACCGTGAGCGATTCCGAGACGGTGGAGCTTCTTGACCAATTTAATACGGGCACCCTTGTCCTTCTTGTCCGTCGTCTTGGCTCCGTCTATCCACTCTAGGATCAGACCAATAACAGCGCCTTGGTAAGTAACGTGTCCGAGGAAGTGAGGGCTCATTCCAAGTCCTTGCAGCTTTTCATACGCTTTAGTTTCTTTTTCCAACGTAATCCGTGCCCACCCCGTAGCCCAGGGGGAAATTTTAACAAAAAGAGGCTTATCGTTGAAGAGAGGGTGTTTAGCATGCCAGAGCCTTGCATCCGTACAGCCCGGAAATTCGCTAACTAGCTCGAACTCCATAAAGTCGATCTTGGTAGGATGCCAGGTGTTGTCGATGCCCTCTATAGGCCTGCTGAGCGTCGTGGTGAAGTCAACCTTATCATCTTCAAGCCTAGAGATTCGGCCAAAGTTCCAAGAGCCACTCGGAAATAGGGGGAAAGTAAGAGATCTAATCTCTTCCATGGTAATATAAGACCATTCCTTGCCAGGAAAAACATCCGCGTCAATGAGCACCCATTTAAAGGTACCATCGTCAGCCAAAAAGAGGCCTCTAGCAACTTCTACTAGTCCACACCAGACAGGTACCACTCCAATGAGTTCTGCACCGACTGTGATTACCGAAGAAGTTGTGCAAGCTATAGAGCCCATGGTGGAGTGATGAGTATATTCAGAGATAAGTGTACGCTTGATATTTATTTGTTGTGATTGGTGTGCGTGTGCAGTACTTGTATGTGTCCGCTATACTTCTCAACTAACTCATTGCCCGTTGCCCTATTTATACCCAAAGAGCAAAGCCATCATGTTTAAACCAATCCTTTGTCTGCTAAAATCAATCCATTTGTTTATTTCTGCAATGATACAATAGCTATATTATAGAAGACGCAAACTGTAAAACAAAGTATAAAAGAATTTCTGTCAAAGAAAAACAACATTGTTATCCTTAAACGTAAGAACAACACTGAGAGTTAGCGATTTAATACTTAGAATATAATTTGTTAAGCCCTTCTAAAAATTTACCTTACATTTTAACTATAGGGGCGTTTTATCATTCCGAAACACCCACCCTGGCAGCCACCGAGCCGAGCGCACAAATAGGTCTCTTTAGAATTAATTGTGTAAGATTAACTTTAATCATTTCACATGGCGCGTAATGCCTTCCATAGCCTGGCTAGTCGCAGGTTCTTGACGAGAACTACTCCGCCATCCAAAGTGGTGTCATTCTCGAGCTCGACTCGACCAATGTCTTATCCTAAGGGGCTAAGTTGTTTCCTACCTATGAAGTTGGTGTCGATAGCGAAGCCTTTGATAATTGTTGAGGGCATCTCATCGATGTCTTCAGTGGTGACTCCCTAGTAGAGTCACACAACCGGCATACCCGCCTTGAGGTAGGCGGGGATGGCGTGCTTCAGGACCTGACTTGTAACCTGCGGCCAACGCTCTCTGAGGGTCCTCAGAGTGCTGGTGAGAGGAAGTGGTTTTGGAGATCGATAACGACCAGTGCGCTCTGGGAAGGGTCGATTGTGACAGCATCGCTCGTCGTGGTCAACAGGGACGCAAGGAAATATGGGCTTGGAGGGATGCTGTAGCCCGATGTGTAAAATCATAGCCGCTGTCTAGCGAATACAGCCGGAATTCTTCCCGTCGATGACTTAGCCAGGTGAGACAAAGACATTTCATTTTAGTTGTTGAATGTGGAGTGCTAGGAATTAAGGTGGCTGGTACATACGCCCCACGCCCATTGCCCACATAATGTACAGGTATCCTCTACATGTCGCGGTAATGTGGGTCTACAGGGAGCGGGGGAACGTAGTTCCCCCTGCTCCCCGTATATAAGAAGCATGTCACGCACTATTATGTAGAGTACAACTTCTTCAACAACACATCTGAATCTACTTCACATGATCGCATCTAGAGAGTGCACCTGGTCCACTTCCACTATTCTCCAATAGACAACGCCCTCCGCGAGACTACATACCTGACATTAGTCGCAACTTTGATTGGCTTGGAATCAGAAGGCATGTAATGATGCAAGACTGTAGGAGATTAAGTGCAATATAGGTGACTTCGTCTCACAGTTTACACTGCTGGAGGGTCCGTTATAGACATGTTTTTATTACACAAAGGAGAAGAGTATCAAAAGTTAGGTATAGCAGTGAACAGAGTTGCATTTTCAAGGATAAGGATGAAAACCAGCCTTCAAGGTCACTATGTAGGAAGTATTCATATATATAAATAGAAGGGGTGGAGTGCCCTACGTGACCCGTATTTCAACAGACAGATACCTTTAAGAGGCAGAGATTTCCTGTATCTACTTATACAGTGGTGGTCATAGTCCCTGCCTGGTGTCCGTGCTTCTAGCCGGGGCTAATCCGGGTCGGAACCGTGACATTCATTGTGCCCTTTGCTTGAGCAGCTTGGCCAGATATCTTGAATTTATTTTTGACAGGGTCGGCATATTGCCCGGCGGTGGACTTTGACTCCTCAGGCTCTCTGTTTGGTTTGATAAAGCTAAGTTAAATAATTAGTTAAATATTATATATTATAAATTTACTTAGTTATAGTCAACTAGTTATATAAATTATATATAGCTAGTAGAGCTATTTTAAAATAGCTTGTTTACTTTTTTTTAGATTTTATATTTTGATAAAGTAAGGTGCTTTACTAGTTCTTAAGTAGGTGGTTTATAGGAAGGGGTGTGAATATACTATAAAACATATAATTTTCAATTTACTATTAGCTTTTCCTACCACCACGTCACCGACCTGTTATCTGCATCTAGCAAGTCATCGCCCGGCTGTTCTACCTCTGGCTGCTCCATATCTAGCTGTCCTATGCTTGACTGCCTTGTGTCTACCTATTCTGGTCGATGTGATACTCCGCTCTTCCTTGCTTGGGCCATGAGGTGATCGCGGGCGCCAGCGGTATCAAGGAAGAAGGGCACGTCGTTCAGCACCCCATCAATCTGTCGGCCTAGCAAGTCGTCTTGGCAGCATCTGTGACGTTCTCCACCGTACCCCGTAAGGTCTACAGATTTAAGCCTCTCTGCTAGAGCCGATACACTCATCTGTACATCCGAAGCCTGCGGAAGGGGCCAAATCCCAAGCCTGCTAAGCGACTGGATAGCTTTACCAAGCATAGTGGCAACGCATAAGCCCCAAGAAGGATGTCTCTTGGGCTTTTTACACAGCCTCTTACTGCCATCGATCAGGTCCTCGATGAGGTTGTCCATAAGCGCTAGCAGCCGCTCAATCATTCTTGGGCGGGCTTCCTCGATGACGTCTGCAATAAACAGTTAGACGACGGGGTTGTTAGCCAAGAATAGGTGGGTGGAAGGGAAGGCGGAGGCTACAAATACACCCACCGTATATATTTAAGGGCTCAGGAACCACGTCCACCTGTAGGTTATACTCGTCCTTTGTAGAATGAGAATATTCTAATAGCATAGCCTTTGCGGCGGCTTCGAAACCTTCTAGGTCGCCGAATGTCCATGTGATCCACAGGGATTTCGGCAGAACGTGAGACCAGTTAGCCTCTCCGGAATTGGAGCGCTCGGATTCGTCTTGCATGTCGCGCAGCCAGCCTCCTGCCCAAGGACGTACGACGTGCATCATGTCGTACTTGTCGAGTAGCACGGTTATGCTGTACAAGTCATCGATCATCAAGGCACCGGTGAGCCGCCGAAAGTCATATGTCGGCACCCGGTCGAAACGGCCATGGACAATGTCGAGGAGAACTCCCATCGCTCGAGGATTGTCGTCGGGGAGCTCAATTATCCACTCAGAAGCGTCCCCGTGAGGGCGGTGTTTCTTGCTCTCCATGAAATATCCGTTGAGCATTCTATCCCAGACTGGAGAAGACCTCTCCAGATCTCTAGCGCACACCGCGAAAGATATCGTAGGGGACGTACCGACTTGGAGACATAGATCCGCTTTGGGGTCAAGAGACACTTTTGGGGGCAGTTCTGGGAGAAGGCTGTGGAAGACCGGATCCCATGTCCAATCTCCGGAGACTCTAGAGGCAACACTCATTTTGTCGATAATTGCAATCTCTTACCGGGCCCACGCTCTAGCTGGTGTGTGTCTAATTAGAGCTGTCTTGTCTCGATATAACCAAGAACGACACTACATGAGAAAGATAGAAAGAGGTTGCGACCTTAGCATATCTATATAGAATTACGTGATCATATTTAGGGCTATCCCTAGACACACGGCGTTCCCAGATCAATAGACGCATTGGCCATTGATATTTATTATATAACGTCTAGTGCTGTGGCCAGATGCGAGTCGATTAATGGATCCATTAATGAGATGGCGAACAAGACAAACAGCTATCCATTGGGAAGCAAACTTGCAGCAAACACTTTCGTGCAAATAGGCAAACTAGATAACGCGCAAATATCAACACGGCAACACCTTCAAACATAATTTACTCATTGGGTAATGAGCTCGTAGTGACTTGTATTGGATGGATTAATCAAAGATGCTCAATACCGGGTTAGTGCTAAAATCATTGTCACCTAGGCCTCTCCAGTGCACAAGACATGATAAACTTCCTGTTTCATTTCCAACCCTTAAAGGCAAGTGACTCGCTTACACGCTTACACACTATGAAAAATAAGAACATTATCTAGTTGCTAGTTCCCCAGTGGGAACCGAGAATCAGCCCACCCTGTGCTTAATAGCACAGCCAACTAGATAGTAATAGAGAACGTGTTCCTATAATTAGATCTATCTATGGTAATGACTGTCTCGCCCTCTCCCCCTGCCCTTATCTCCGTCCCCGTCGCGATGTTGAGGACGGGGGCGGTCCCGGCGACGAGGCTCATCCTGCCAGGAATTATGATGTCTGTGGTCCTCGCTATCTCTCCTCTGAGGCCTCTCCTTTCTAGGACTCCGACTCCGACTCCGACTCCGACTCCGAGTGTGGCTACGGGCCCTTCTCTGGTAATGTCCCCTTCCATAGCGGTCAGAATCTCTATTGTCAGCCTCCCGCTCGCGATCTCTGTCGTCCCGCTGCCGTTTGTGCCTCCCGCGCATCTCCTCTTCACTGTACACCATGCTGTACCGATCTTCAGGTTCTCGATCATTGTCATTCCTGTACTTGCGCCACTTTTCCAGATCTTCAACACCTCCCCAACCTCCACGACCTCGGGCCCTTCCTTTCCGTTTGGCGTTTTCCCCGCCTCTCCAGACATCGGCTAGCTTGCTGACACTCTGGCTGAAGTCGACGTGTATCCTCCGGTCGTCGATCAGGACCCCTTGCATCTTGAAGTAGGCAGCCTCGCACGCGCTCTTCTCCTCGAACTCTATAAAGGCGTATTGTAAGCTGTCACCCGTCTTCTTGTCGCGGATGACCTCACATGACAGGATCTTGCCGAATCGACTGAAAATCAGTTCGAGATCTGCGTCGGCTGTGACTGGGTTGAGCTTGCAGACAAATAAGACATTCTCTGGCGGCTTGACCTCGGCAAAAGGGAGATCGCCCATCATCTCGAGGGTCAGCGCCTGCGCACGGGCTTCCCGCTCGCGGCGGAGCTTCTCTGCGGCCTCTTGGTCTACCTCCTGATCTAGGTCGGCATTGTCGGCGATTCTGACGGTGGCGAGCTGGGCCTTGGATGGCTGTGGGGACTGGCTGGGCTCCCGCAGGTTATCAGGATCGGGGAAGGGGTCGTCCAGGACGATGGTATGTTTGATGCGAATGTCGACGAGTGGATACCCGTCCTTGTCGGTGATGGCGTTGTTGATGGTCTCGATGGCGTCGAAACCCTCGACGACCTTGCCAAAAACAGCAGCCTTGCCGTCGAGGTAGTCGGTGTTGTCGCCTAGGGTGACGAGAAACTGGCTCGCGGCCAGACGGATATCGGGATTGGTAGGGTGCGGCGCGGTCGCCATGGACACGGTGCCACGCTCGACATGTTTTAGCTTGGAGTGGACAGTAGCGGGGAAGCTCTGCTTGGATGGGCCGTCGAGAAGGCCCCATACTGATGAGCCGCCATCGGATTCGGCTGAGTTGGGGCCCAGGGGGTCGCCCGTTTGGAAGGAGAAGTTTTGTTGAATTGAGTGGACGGGCGCAAAGTTGTAGTATTTCAACTTGCACAGCTTCAAGAAGCTAGGACACATGATGAGTAGATGTGATAATGGAGGCGGTATGAGGCGGGCTATCGGAAGCACCCACTTACTTTTTACACTCGGTCGGCGCATCATCTACCAGCAGGTCTATGACAATGTCGCCTGCGCTGGTCTCGAGGAGGACGGACATGTCAAAGTTTGTAGTGATAATTGTATAAAGCGCTTGCTACATTTCTCCCCCACGGCAGGAAACTAGGATTGTCTAACTAAATCAGATTGGCTCGGTAAAGGAATCTACCTACTGTAAGCCTAGGGTCAAGCCAGACGCGAAAAGAGGATGGGATGACATGTGAAACGTGAGGCTCATAATAAAGTGCATCAGTTAACTGTGGGGAAACGCATGTAGGTGCTTATCTAGGACGTGGACGTACATAGGCGGGTCTACTTACCTGAAGTAGGTACATAGCAGTAAGACTACCTATACAGCTAACCTGCATGTAGTACTAGTAGTAGTAAGTACCTACCTAAGTACCTATCTAGTACATACAGTTGTACCCAAGTAATGTTACTAGGAGCTACATGTATGTATACAGCTATTTTTTAACTTTGTTTTTGTTTTCCTTCAAGTTGTTTTAACACAACTTTGATATAATGATCAGGTATTATATGCAACCGTTTCCAAAGCGTTTTTATGATTAGGTGGTTTGCTAAATTCTGTACCATCATGCTAGCTAGGAGTGTGACTAGAATACGGTTGCTTTAGACAACCTTCCCTTCCGGGCTGTAAACCTCATCGTTAGCGAAGCCCTCTATCTCACTACATTTTAGTGATCCTATTTAATCCTAGTCGACAGCCGCAGAGCTGTCAGAACTTCCGGAGCTTCGACGCCTCCGCCCTCTTCGAAGCTCCCTCTCCGTCTCTAGTAATCGAGTTTGTACCCAAGACCGTGTATGCACGTTTTGGCGTACCACGTCACAATTTAAAAGCTCTGTCAGCGCACGTTTAATGCCTTCGTTGACATTAGACAGCATTTGCTCGCCCGCGGCTACCTGCTCAACAAGGGAGTCGTTCACATCCGGGGTGACGCCGTCGCTGCTAGGACACGACGTTGGCGTGCGTGACGATGTAGTCTGTAGTTCTGGGATTGGTGGCTGGATCGATGGCTTGAATGACGGCTCGGTCGGCTTCACTTGAGAGAACTTGCCTCTATTCACGCGTGACCGAGACGGTGGTACTTTCGATGGCGGGCATAGCGCACTAAGTCTTTGGCAGAGCTCCTCGTGTTGATCTTGTAACGACTGGTATTCTCGCATGGTGAAATGGACGTCATGAAAGGTGATCGACGTGCCATCATGCTTTTCTCCTTGCTCCATGTCCATCTGCATCTCCATCCGGAAGTGTTGTGATTTTGAGTACCTAGATGGCGTCGGATATCATACCGGCGGTGAAGGTAGGTATGCAATCCAGGTGACGTGATCACCCCCTGGGGTGTACCCTAAGCACACAGTGTTTGCGCCTATAAGGGGGACTATTCTTCTTCTGATTCTGGAATGACAACAACGATGATGATGATAGACGAGTTCCGTTTAACCTGTTCGGCCCGAGGACAGTATGTAGCGCAATTACTGTGTCTGTGGCCTCTTCGCGCAATCAGTTACCGGCTAAGCAGTGAGCACCAAGTTTCGTCGCGGATGGGGGTTCAATGGTGGCAGTGAGTTGCTCTACCCGAGAATAGAGGCTGGTTCAGGATTTGAATTGGGCAACCGATGATTGACGGGAGACAAATGCAAACACAAAGACAATAATAGACATAAACGCAAGAACGCAATTATCTATGTAAAGGAGGAGAAACGTGGTCTAGGAAGCAAAATAATAAACTGTTGTCGTCACTTCGACCAGGATTATATGCACACCTATATATACCCACGTGGGTGAGAGGCTCAGTTCTGGAATTTCTATGGGATCAGTTAGCGATTCCTTAGCTAATATTGACGGTTAGCTGAGAACTAGCACTTGTAGTATTGCGGCCTAGCCGCCAACGGCCGTTGCTTGCTGAACCCGCTAATGAGTTATGACGACAGGATTCTAAACGTCGTATCGGTCCAGACCAAATCAGAACGTACCCAATAAACTCAGCTTTGCGCAAACATTACAGCCACCTCCTATAAGTAGACAGATATCTCGGTAATGTTTTTATAATCCAGCTGGTATCTTTCGTTTTCGAGGTGGCGTTCTTTTTCGGACAACGAAGTTAATATATTGTATTCTAGACTCTCATAGGAAACAGAAAAGGCACATACTAGTACACATTATTTCCACCTACAAATACATTTAGCCTAGCGCCAACGGTTAGACAGACTAATCTAACTAGGTTAACCAGGTACAAGAAGTGCATAGGGAAGTACAGATTAGTGCCCGCTTCTCAGCGTGATCCCCGCCTTGCTATGATGTACAGCAGTAGACACTACCGAAAATATACCCGGACTGTAGCTATTGGTAAGCATCGCAGGTCAGTCTAGGGAATCGCGCATCCACACATCAGGAGCGAGTAAAGCAAGTAAAACCGTCCACCCATTGTGCTTCGCGGTATTTCGTTCACGTTCATCTAGTCCAGTTGGGCGATTAATATCATACACTATGGCCTCTCCCACCTACAGGATCCTCATCTTCGGTGCAACCGGGGCCATCGGTAAGTACATATCTGGCGCCATTATATCTGCCGACCCTCCGGTTGGACACGACATATCCATTTTCACGTCCGATGCAACGGCGGGCAGCCCAGACAAACTAGCCCTTTTATCGACATGGCAGTCGCGGGGCGTTCGCATTCTGACTGGCGACATGGGTGATGCAGCGGCCGTGTCGAGGGCATTGGAGGCTGTAGACGTGGTGATATCGTGTCTGGGCCGAGATGCGTTGGCTCTCCAAACCGACCTGCTCAGGCTGGCGGAGCTGAGCCCAAGCGTGAAATGGTTTTTCCCGAGCGAGTACGGCACCGACATCGAGTACGACGCCTCCAGCAAGGACGAGACGCCCCACCAGAACAAGCTCCAGGTGCGCCACTTCATCCGAAGCAACATAAAGCGAGTCCAATGCACCTATCTGGTTACCGGCCCCTACATCGACATGTACTTGGATCTGGTGCCCAACTTTGATAAACTGGGCGGCTATGACGTTGGGTTAAGACGCGCCAACGTGATTGGGGACGGAAATTACGCTGTGGGGTTTACGACTATGCACGAGTATGTGCCCTATTCCACCGATATATAGCAAAGAGAACTGTAAAGACGGCAGTGATACCAGGGACTAACAGTGTCGATGCAGCGTGGGTAAGCTAGTGGTAGCAGCGCTACGAAACCCGGACGAGGCGATGGGTCAAGTGTTGAAGGTCCAGTCATTCGTCACTACACCACTTGCCATTTTGCAAGAGTTCGAGCATCAGACGGGAGAGAAGTGGACAGTCCACCACACCTCGATGCAAGAGCTGCGCGAACTGGAGAAGCATCTGTGGGACGATAAGCAATCCAAAGCGACGGCTGCAACATTGCGACGTATATGGGCAGAGGGGCGGACGCTCTACGAGGAGACGGACAACAAGAAGCTGGGGCTTTCGCCTGTGGACATGGAGAGTCTGAGATCGATAGTAAGCAAAGCTATTAGACAAGCCGGCTTGTACGACCAGACCGGTCCATGAGAAGGAGCTCATTAGCAATAAGAGCGATTACTTACTCATAGTTCGTACTACTTATATGGCATATCAATCCATCCATACTGTGCAGTCCTACGTGATTCCTAACAGTAGATATATATGCTTAGATACCGTATAGGACCAAGGTCATGGTAGTTACTTACTTAAGCTGTAGAAAAACTAAAGTAACGGAAACAGGTGCTTATCAGTACCTAGTATGTAGCCTGCCCCACTGAAATTTCTTATCAGCCACTGAGGTACTACATACATTTTCATCTTTTATTGCTCCTGTCGCCTCATCTAATTTCAACGTCAAATATCGCCCGTCTCTATGAGCCGTCAAGGTCTGCTGTACCTAAAGATATTTCGAATATTGTATCAAGGTTGCGAGGTCCCCAATACCACCGGTTCCCTCCCGACCCGACAACATGGGGGTAGTTAATGCCGAGATCATGTCGAATTCCTCCAAGGACGCATCCCGGAAGCGTTCCAAGGGCGACGCGAGCGAAAAAGGCAGTAAGAAGCGACATCGCGATTCGACAAGCACCAATGGCATCGAACGAAAACATAAACGCTCTAAGAGCACCATTTCTCCCCCCCAAGACCGGCCGCCCTCACAAGATCAAATAGATGAAAGCCATGCAGAGCCCCGAGGCGCCCAAGATATAGAAATCGACCAAACATCATCCGCCGTGAAGAGTAAAAAGAAAAAGTTAAAGAAAGAGAGGAAGCCTGGAGACACTGTGGGCGGTCACGAAGACAAGAAGGACGAGAAGGACAAGAAGAGGGAAAAGAAAAACAGAGAAGCGCAGGGCATTAGTGATACCCAGAGTGGACACCGCAAAGTTGTGGTAATCTCATCCACACCTGGGAAGCCCCCAGCCAGCCCCCAACCAACGGGGCCAGTATCCTACCAGTATCCCTTCTACACACAGACGGTCTCGCAGTATCTCCCGCTTCACCCATCCGGCGCCAACGACCCCATACAAGGCTATACGAATCAGCATCTGAAACCCCTACTCAATCGCTACGTACCCGGCTTCCGCGGCGTTCTCTTGGCCTACCGCAATGCCCGCGTGGGAGAGGGGCCCGGAAAGGCCTCCCTCACAGAAAAGAGCGGAGGGGACGAGACTATTCTGCTTGAGTCCATCAACGAACATGCCGTATGCTTCGGCTGGCTTACGGCCGAGATCGACATCTTTAAGCCGTCACGCGGTGCGTGGTTGGAAGGCATTGTGAACCTTCAAAGCGCTGGTCACATCGGAGTTGTCTGCTGGGGAAAATTCAATGCCTCCGTCGAATCTGAGCGGCTACCTCGAGGTTGGCGATGGATTTCTCAGCTAGGCGATAGCCGTGATCACCAGAAGAGCGACGAGGCGACTTCCCAATCCGCAACGCCCGAGGCCGAGGCCGAGGCCGAGCCTATGGGAGACCATGGGGAGGTACACACAACCGGATACTGGGTAGACCAAGATGGTAGCAGAGTCACAGGCGATGTACCGATACGATTCCGCATCAAGAAATACGAGATCCCTATCAGTGGCGATCATGGATATCTCATTCTCGAGGGCACCATGCTCACCGAGGAAGAAGAAGAGACCAAGATGCGCAACGAGGTGGAAGCCATGAGGCATAAGCTTCGACGCGGCGTCATGCTACGGAGGGATAAGAGGCCACTCCTAGAATCTAGTATAACCAAGTTTGGCGAGGATAACGACAAGGAGCGAGACGGCCAACGGGCGGACGTTTGAATAGCCCCCAAGCTCCTTCCGCGAGTGGGCTGTGGCTTCGCATCGCATACATGGCGGCCTATCGAATAGTATATATACCCCTTTAAACGTTGCCCTTCGCGTGCACCCAGATAATGTTTACTAGATGTGACATGGATGAAGCTACCCCACGGCGGAATTTGCTGTTTGCTAATTGCTAGCCTATTCACTAACTACCCTCTTGTTGGACGGCCCTAGCAGTCTTCACCCCGCTGCTCTTACCTTCAAGGGCGCCAGGTTCCGTTAGGTCCACACCCAGCCTCATAGCCTCGGCAACCTCGGCGGCAGGACCCGTGAACCATTTCCTTGCCCAGAAGAGCCAGGCGACCGTCGCACCGACGGCTATGATGCCAACAGCAACGACAGTGTAGTTCAGCGTCTGGCTGGTGACGGGGTTCGCGGTCGGCAGGACGAAGATGACAGTGATGGCTAGAATCCAAGAGGTAGCCACAAAGGCGACGACCCTGCTCAGACCCTTGAGGTCGAAAGGTCCTTTCATGGAAACGAACTGCTGATGCCAGACCAGGCCGAGAACAATGGGGATGCCATAGCTGATGTATAGGCCGATAGTTGCGATGCTCGTCGCCGCAGCGAAGGCGACACTACTGCCGAGGGACGGTAATGCCAGGATGAAGCTCAAGGTAGCCGCTAGCCAAACCGCTCGTATCGGGCTCTGGAAGCGCGCATCGACCTGGTGGAAGAAGGGATGTATGCCGCCGTCGCGGGCAAAAGCAAACATCATGCGCGAGTTGGACGTCATGCTGAAAAGGCCGCAATGCCACACGCAAACGATGATGAGACTGAACAAGACAAGCGCACCGTCCTCACCGAAGATGTCGACGAGGATCTGGAGCACGGGCTGCTCGTAGGCCGTATTTAGCGTGGCCTGGAAGTCCTGAATCGAGAAGAGGAAGGACAGCAGGACGAGGAGGCCGAAGAGGGCGCTGAAGCCGACCGACGACACGACGCCGATAGGGGCCGACCACGACGCGTTGCGGGTCTCCTCGGAGAGGTGTGCCGAGGCGTCGAAGCCCGTGAGCGTGTACTGGGCCAGCAAGCTGCCACACACGACGACATAGGCCGGAGAGGCCCTCTCGCCCCACCCTGGGCTGCCGTCGACGCCGGTAGCATCATTGAGGTAGCCGAAGACGAAGGAGGCGGGCTGGTGCTTGGGGGCCTTGGCGAGCACGGCGATGGCGATAGATGTGACCCCGGCCGAGTGCAGGACAATGGAGACATTGTTGAGGTACTTGAGGACGCGTACGCCGAAGGTGTTGACAAGGCCGTGGGACACGAGCACGGCGGCATAGATGCCGATGGTCTTGGCCGGCGTGGGCTCGTAGCCGGGGTTCTTGACGGTGGCAACGGTGGCAATTAGGTTGGCGAGGCCGAACGAGATGCCCGTCGTCACGGCCACCTGGCCGAGCAGGTTAAACCAGCCGGTGATCCAGGCGGCAAATGGGGACAGCCGGGGCGGCGCCATCAGGGCCGCCCAGAAGTAGGGGCCCCCGCTCGTAGGGATGGCCGAGACAATCTCGGCCATGGCCACGGCGACGGCGAGCGTAAAGAAAGACACCACGATCCATCCGACGCTCATCACTGCGTACCCGCGTTGGTTAGAATGTTAGAACCATGACGAGATAAGATGCAAGACGTACCGGCAGGACCACCGGTGCTCAGCCCATAGGAGAACAAAGTAGTAAGTCCTGTGATGACACTCTTTACGAGTCCCTGGTTTTAGTACGATGGCCATGCAGGAGTGAAGGCCGGCCAACCTACGATAATAGAGAAAGAGACGCCAAAATTGTGCGTCAAACCCTACACGTGGCCCCAACAGTTGTCAGTCAGTCTTCGTCCCTCAAAGGTCTACCCCTGAAGCCTAGATGAGTATGCACACATACCCAGTCACGCTTCAACTCCTGCTTGTAACCAAATTGGGCAAGGCGATCCTCGTCCTGGGCCGCAACGGCGGCTACCTGCCGCTCTATCTCCGGTTCAGCCATAACAGATTATGTAGGCAGGTAGAGGTCACAGCAAATAAGTGATGGCCAATCAGTGATACAGTCAAGAATTTCATTCCATCCATGCAGGGCATTACAGAAACGTTTCGTTATAAAGTAAGGATTGTGTTCATATGGCTTGCTCTGCTTATTATGCACTTTGCGCCACCACGCAGGATCGACTGAGAGATAAGGGGGGGAGGGATAGGGGTCGCTATCTACATTGTACTATTCCTATCACGGATCCCAAGACTTACATAGTACTTGTAAGATAGGCGTACTACTAGGCAGGTACGAGCATTACGTATCAAGACCCTGACTTTGCCTCTGATTGTAATGATAAGATAACTACATCCATACCTACCACAGGCTACCGTATATAATGCTACATGGGTTAGGTACATAGATAATGGATTACCACAATAAGCAAGAAATCCCCCCCTTCGCTTTCCCTAATTGACTCAGGTACTGTTAGCAGGAGTTGGCTCGGGGGGTTGGCTCCCACATCGTCCAGGGGGTTCGATTTATTGTATCATCGGGTTCGTATGAGATACTTCGCCCTCCTCGCCGTGCATACTTTAGAGTCCGGCGAGACTCATCCTCGCACCGGCGCCCACTCGTCGGATCGGTTAAATCACTCACGAACCCGACCCAAATAGATTAATTTAGAGCTATAGCCCAACCGTCGGGATCAATGTCGTCACGATGGATACCGCCTGCCTTCATCGTCCAGCAGTCCGCCCATGACTTCCCTCTCCGGTCTTCCGATCTCTTTTAGGGTTACATATATCTTATTACTTATCTGGCCTCTAGTTGGAATGGCTGACTTGCTTAACTACCTACAAGTCTTTTTGTATACTCATTGTGATATTGAATCGCCCGATCCGGAGACTGCTATGGAATGTATGCTAGGCATGCACACCCGTAGTCACATACTAAGCCTAGGCAAGGCTATCCAGCTTCCCACGCTGAAATTGACACCGAAACTAGCAACGGGAATGATGGTCTGTAAGTGCCTTCCTCATGCCGTGTTATCAACGAGCTAGTATTCAAACAGACCACGCCCGGCATTTATTAAGCATGCCAACCACCATCTTTCCGGGTTAGCCTATCTATGGGCCTTAGATACAAGTCACGGGACAATCAGCATGTCCAAGTATGTGATAAAAATGACGGCTTATAAATGCCGGTTACGCTTTATTGGGCCTTCAGTTTCTCGAAATTACAGCGAATCTGGGTCACAATAGCACAGTTCGAGCCAAGTATATCGACTACGTTAGTAATAAGCAAAGCGATCAGAAGAGGGCCTGCAAACCAACACAGTCTTTCATGACATGCGGGCATACGGTCCTTTCCGGACGCGTGAGTGCATATAAGGGAGTTGGATACGATCACGCAAAGTACATTTAGATGTGCTATAGAAAAAATCATACTCTACATAATGGTGTGTAACATGCTCCTTATATACAGGGACCGGGGGAACTACGTTCCTCCGTTCCCATGGACCCACACATCCGCAACACCTTCTCTACCTATGAAGGCTACATACCCAGTAACGGCCCCATTACTTTGCATCGCCAACAAATACCACCCAGAGTTAGGTCTCTGTAACGGGACGGGCAGTGGCGGCTTGGCAGACCAGCCCCTCAAGTCTAAGAGTAGGGTGCGTGTCAGGATTGGGCCGAGTGTGAGGGGATGTTCATCCTTTGGAAAGGGGAAATAAATATACTCGAGTTGTTCCCTTTTTCTTCACTTAGTATGTGAGCTACCTACCCAAGCTTGCCGTTTATCCTACTGTCCTAGGCCCAGCCTCGTCTTAAATCCTTTCCCTGATCCATATAATATGCCCCCCCCCCGGCGGTGTTCTTTTCTGCCCCGTCTGGGTCCTTGTGGGCACGCGCCCTCCCGTCTCTCTAGTTGCAAGAGTAGGAGCCAGTGCCGTGGTTGGGAGAGCAGAGACCACTGCAGCAGTTGTTCATGTCCCAGAAGCAGTCAATTATCAATGCTCATCCTTAGCGGCTTCTTTCAACTTTCGAGGAAACAGCTGGGATGCAACGCACCTCCGCTAGCAAGGCAGCGCTTCTCAAACTCGGGCAATGTGGCGGCCATGGTGGTCGCGACGAGCAAAGCGGCAACGATGACCTTGAAGCGATACATTGGAAGCTGCGAGTTTTCGAGACGGTTAGAGTTCTCTCAAAGACGTGATGGGTATGCCAGTGGTGGTAGTTGTCGTCCTCGTCTGTTTTTGCTGTCCGAGGAGAAAAGGAGAAGGCGATGATCTCGACGTTGTTTGTTTGAATTTTTCATTCCAGAACAGGGCGAGAAAACAACTACTACTTATACTTTTTCCTGCAGCCCGTCGAGAGGCAACGGGCAACATGCCTTGCCAGATATAACACCTCCGAGTGTCCATGTGAGGCTACCTATATTCCGGTTTGTTGAAGGATCCGGAGCAGAAGAGCACGACCCTTGTTCTCCCCATCAGCTGTTCAGTTGAGGAACATGGCGGGGGTCTTGAACCGTCGATTAGACCTTCTTCTTTCAACATTGCTACCAAGTTAATACTAACCAAGATTGGTCTTGCCATGATGACAACTTCAAGCCCTCGGAGCAGCAGGACAGATAAAAAACACCCCGTCCGGCCGATGGTAGACCGATGCTAGCGGTTAATATGCTGCCGGCAAGGCACCATTATAAGTGAAAGCGCATGCGATACACATATACGCGCGGCAACGAAGGTACGCATTCGAAATATAAGGCTGTATGGAGAAGGTTATGCAAATCCCGCATCTTGCCTGGACCGCCTCTCCCCGTTTGTAGAAGGTGGTTTCGATCCTGCGCAGAGTCCAGATCAGACCAGTACAGCATATATTAGATGCCTACTCTCCGGTGCTCCAGTGCTCCAGTGCTCCAGTGCTCACGGGAGCAGGACCGAACCCTCCCTACTACCTGGGTAGTTCTTCAGTCGTCCACATTCAGCCCGGGGTGTTCTTCAGGTCCCACATCTACCGGCAGCTAGACCGCCGGTGAAGTTAGATACACTAGGTAAGCAATAAATACACGCTTCTTACTTTGTCAACTCTTTATGCCTTTCAAGACAAGTTTTGTTTCAAGGTTAGTGCTTATCATGTAAGCACAACCCTTAAAGAGGAAATAATCTAGGGAATTACTATCACCAGTTTAAGGCATTCTCCTGCTTTCCCTACGCTTGACCACCTTCCTATTATGTTGATGGGCTACAAATGACAACGTTTCTACCTGTCTCCCACCCAGAAACATATTGCTACTAGACGCAGGTTATAATAAAGCATTAGATAAGTTGCAACACCTGCAGCTCGCACAGGCTGAGGATAACACAAGCAGGACTACTTAGATCTAGTGCGTGCGTGAGGTATGTAATTACCTTAATGTGTTTATCCACGTGATCCCGGCGGTGATTATGTGGTAATGTTTGTTCAGTTCTGATATGGCTAGGGATAGGTTTGACTTTATGCAATAAGTCATTTGTATATCGTGGTCTTGGTGTCGGTCCCGGTTAGCTGCAGAGGGCTCCAGGGGGGTGATAGCGAGGTCTGCCTGCCGCAGGTAGCCGGCACGGTCTCTTTATCTCTTTCGTTGGAGAAATGGGGACACCATTGTTCCGTTTGGTGCTGTTTCTCAGTATCTATGTCTCCGTCTTTCTATGTTTCTGCGTTTTGAAAACTTGGTGTTGGGTGTTGAATCAGCTGCCAGCCGTGCCAATAGAACAGATAATTAATATCAAGATTTGATAGAGCAATAATGGACAGAGAATCAAGTAGAGATGATCAAGCAGCAAAGTTTTAAAAAAATAAAAAATAAAAAAAAACCTTTAGGTTGAATCATTACCGTTAGTAGGTAATAAGGTTGAAACCCTGTTCTTTTTTTTTGTTTGTCTGTCCGTCTGTCTGTCAGTCTGTCTGTGGTGAGTAATCATGCAAGAACCTAATTATAGATATACCTATCCAGTTCCCTCGTAAAAGCGGCTCGCTTATCAGTTCCATGAAAAGATTTATAAGGGGACAAGAATTAAGAAAGGGAATAAAAAAATAAAAATAAAAAAATAAAAACATGCATGCCAAGACCCATCTCAGTAATTATATACTCGGATGCGTTTGCAGCAGCTCTTTATTTGTCTTGGTTTTTAAAGAGACACAGTGTAGGTATTTAAAAGATAATATCAATGGTAGATAATACTTGTGAAGCAGTATTAGTGCCTTGTTATTCTGGAATCGGAAAAGAAACGACTAGCAGAACGGTGATTGAAATATGCAAGGTCCGGCTCATCTTCCCCGGTCCAGCAGTTGTCACCGGTTCCAAGCTGCAGCAAGTCTGGTTTTACAGATCGAGTACATTTGGTAGATTAGCGGTTCCCACCCGATCTCGACATCTGTATATACAATGGTCCTAGGACTACGGGATAGGTGGATCGCAAGCAGGTGAATGTCTGGTACTGTCAGGCAAATCATATCAAGCTCTCTTTAAGATGGCCTGTGGCTGCAAACCGCCCTACTGAGCGTCTGCTGTGCCACCTTTCTGGATATAATTCCGGGGTTCATGGTTATCCTCACCCTGCCATGACCCGAGGATACTATCCTAATCAACCGCTCCGTCGACGACATCCAGCGTGCTCCTAACCAGCCGGCCTCAGTGACCAGCTTCCAGCTGCACATACACGCTAAGTACCGACCGGATACCCTGTCCAGGCAGTCCTAGTGCTGGTGCTGGTCCTGGTCCTGGTCGCCGTCGCACTGACTGAGAGTTCCTGCACGCGCCGTCACTGTCTCACATTGCGTTTGTACCATGGCCGCTGGGGTGAGACTGACGCCCGCCGTTGGCCCAAGCAATCCTCAACAATCTTCAGCAATCACGTCAAGTTTGTCTAGTTTGCTGATTGCACGCCTCTTATGCAGCCGCCAGGCACTGGCTCCCCTACGGCCTGTCACCTCTGTCGACCCCAAAGTCATGTACTTTACAAGTTACGGCACCTACCCACGTTCTGTCGTTCGACCAACGGAGGACACACTGCAGACAGACTAGGTAGGCAGGGAAATGATGCCAACCAAACCATCGATCTACTATCACACCACGTCAAGAACTGTCAAGAGTGCTTGCTTGCCATAGCGGTCACGCGTTTGGCCCTCAGAAGTGCCGCCTGTACCACCGAATCCCGGCAAGGGCATGCGTCCCTCTGGTTTGTTCCGGACACATCCAACAAACATGTCATCTCTATCACATAGCACCGCATACTTGGGGTCATATGTGTGATGATAGGGTGGAATCAGAGTCGAATAGGGCTAGGAAGGATGCAAATCAGCCCTTGAAGTAAAGGCCATCGGTGCGTCATTTGTGCGTGCATTATTTCCCTTTGCTCAATCTGTAATAGCGGAGTATCAATACACGTGCCGGTCGTGCTTGGCGTGCCAGGCCGGAACTCCAGAGGAACGCGATAAAGAATCAGAAATGGTTGGTCTCATGCTGAGACAATGAGAGTATGTCTACTTTGGTGATTGTTGACCAGCCGGCGTCTGGCGAACGCACCGTGTCAAGTCCCATTCGAGATCCCTGGCAAAGTGCCACGGCCGGATGCAGTCGAGACCAGACCTATCGGGCAGCATTGGGAGGAGGCAGGGGGGTAGTACGAGAAAGCGCGTGGGTCTTTTTGGGAGGGGGTGTAGGAGGGAAGAGGAAGAATACAAAGGTAGAGGATAGGTCAGGGCATGTGAAAGGGTAAGAAAAGGAAAAGGAGAAGGAGGAGAAGACAGCACAGGAAGTTAGCACGCCCTGCAGTCAGACAGGCACATGGATAGAAATCTTCCCTCATGCAAACAGTATGCAAGTGTCCGAAAGGGACGGGAAAATACAGGGCCATGCCAAGCTCGTCTTTCACGAGCACTTGATGTGACACGCAACGACTTTAGAGACCGTCCCTGCGAGTCCGGGGGAGCGTGAGCCAAAGAGAAACACAGAAAACGGAGAACGGACCACTGCTGGTCACTGCTATCTCACTAGGCTCCAGGGGACGGCCATTTGCGATCCAGCTTTGTACTTGCCCAAGACGTGTCTCGAATTGTCGTACGGGGTATAACATGAACAAGAGATTTGCAGCATCCCGTCCTCTTCCTTCCATATTGGTTTCTCACGCGATTATCCACCTTGGGCCGCTGGGAACTGGCATTCCTATCCGCTGTCTTGAAACACTCGAGTTTAACAACGACAGAGACCTAACCAGAAGAAGCCCGGCCTCAATCTAGCTGAGGTGCCTCTGGTCAAGGCTGACATAGACGCACGGAGAGAGACAGCCAATTGTCACAGGGACCTCGGACCCCAATCTCTATTGCAGAACGAGAACTGTGTCCTTCCTCTCCCCCTCTCCCCCCTCTCACCCCTCTGACCCCTCTCCCCCTTCTCATCTCTCTCGCCCTCTCTCTCGGACTCTTTCGGACTCTCTGGCTCTCTTTTTGCCCCTTGTCCATCTTGTTGCTTGCTGCTCGTTTTTCTCGCTCAGCAAAACCCGTCGAACGATATTAATTGCTAGACCGTACAAGCCCATTGGCTGGGGAAACGTATTTGTCTCTCATATCCCAGGCCATCGGCCAGGGCCTCATCAGAAAGGGAACAAAAAAAAGACACAGGGGACATCATAGGGAGGAGAGGGGGGGAAAAGAAAAGAAAAGAAAAGAAAGAAAAGAAAGAAAAGGGAGTGGGGGTAAAACTAAGAGAAGTAAATAAAACGAGGCAATAAAAGGAAAGACGGGAAAATGGTGTCTCCGACTTGTTGTGCTCCCAGCGAAGCTGGAGGCAGACGATATAGCCGTGCCTGTCCGCCGTACTCCTTCACCTACCCTGACCGCCGCTTTCACCTTTCCTCCCACGATAACCGAGCTATAATCATGACAGATCGAGAGGAGTCGGAGCAACCCCGTAAGCGGATTGCTGTTGCGGTAAGAGAATGAAGACCCAGCTCTCCTTTGTGCTGCTCCTTCGTAGTAGCCCCCATCATCATCACATCCTTTATGCACCCCCTACACGGTCGGTGCATCGCTCTTAGTTGTCTGTCCTCTGTAGCTCTTCGACACCTGAGCCCCTGACCCCGCTTCAGACATACCATATACTGACTCTAGAACCCGACTCGAAGTGTGGGAGATGCCGTAAGCGAAAAATCCGGTGCAGCGGTGATCCAGGAAACGGGGGGCCATGCAGCAACTGTAAGAACGCCGGCCATGAGCCATGTCTCTTTCTGCGAGTACGTGTACACATTGCAAATTATCTTCTACGTGGTTCAGCGACTCCAGCGATATCATAGTCCCTCCTCAGAGCTGGTTCCTGACTTGTGACACCGTCTTATCCAGGTCTCGTCCCAAGAAACACCCTTTATTAAAGATGGCGGCGACTACACCTACAACCTCGATGCAGCACGACCATACGCCCACCAGACCCGAGGACCCGTTTCCCCCCTCGGCTCTCTTCCGCAGTATACCCACGATATAGCGGGAGGGGATGCGGTGGCCCCGTATCGCCAAGGCGCATATCCTTACAGTAGCAAGGGATATTATCCTGCTATCCCGGGATGGACCAGTGCGTATACAGATGATGGCAGCGTCGACTACAGCCTGAACTACTCCCCTTATCAGATGGTGAGCTCGGAACCTGCTTCTCTCGTTCCAGCGTATAGCCAATATGGTGGTCGGAAATCGGTCTACGTGGATCCCGAGGCATCCTCCTACTCGTACAGCAACCTGGTACACCGGGCAGCCGTCAACAACGACACACAAGGTTTCTCCCTGTCGAGCATGGCGGCGTCTCTGCCCAGCACGTCTGACCGCATACTGTCCTCGGATAGGCTACATTCGAGCGTAAACCGAACTCTGACGAGTTCGTCCAACTACCGAGCGGACGGACTCACAGCTCATTACTCCAACAGCAGTGGCAACAACGGCAACAACACTGGAAGCGGCAGTACCAAGGCCCCCCCAGCCAACAGCATGTCGGACGTGGCATACAGTAACCTGCACCCCTCGTTCGAGTCACCGTACACGACGACAGGTAGCATCGCATCGAGCATGGCGCCGAGCATGGCGCGGCAGCAGCAGCAAACAGGGAGTCTATCAGGACATGCCGCCGAAACATCCGCCTACGCGGCGGGACCGACGACCGCGGCGGACCAGCTGTACGCGAACTCAGGCGACCAGCAGACGATCCGAGCAGCAACCGAGGACGTCGCATCGGGCGGGTTGAGCTACGTGTACAGCGACGCTAAGCTGGACGAGTCGCGACGCGAGCCACATTCCCATTCGGGCGGCGGTGGTGGTAGCACAGCCGGCGCCACGACGGCCACAGGGTCTCTGCTCTCCAACGGCCATGTCTATGTTCCTAACTCGCACTCCCATCCCCCACACGCTTCCTCCCACAGCTACATCATACCCAGCAACACATCCGGCGCACAGGTCCAGGCACGAGGTAACATGGGAGGATCTGCTTCGTCTTTAGGTGCTGGCGCTGTCGATGCTAGCCGTGGCAGTATCGCCGTCACCGGCAGAGGGAGTGGAAGTGGGAGCGGTAACGGAAGCGGAAACGGAAACGGTGGCGGGACTGGAAATGTGAGAAGTGTCAGGTCCTCGCATGGACCGTCGGACAGTCACCGTCGATCTGCGGGTAGCCTCCGTGGGGGGTAGATAAAATGTAGACCGTTTCGCCCCAGAAACGAGTGGCCACATGAACCGACTGGACAATTTCATGTCCCACGTCCCACGTCCCATGGTCTATGGGCTGGCCGGTCGCTACGCCTGTCGTACAACATATGTCCTGGAGGAGGGGTTGGCGTTTCTATGCGTGTCCAGCCTGGCCTGGGCTGCCCTAATTTGGCTATTCCTATCCGTCCCCCTTCTCCTTTATTTTTAATTTTTTTAATTTTATTATTTTTCTCATTTAAATTGCTTAGAGGTTCAAGTTACGGGCTCAGGGCTTGACCTCCGGTGTGAACATCAACGTTGGAAAAGCATTAGATCCATCCCCCTAATCATATGCTCTCTATTATCCCCATATACCTTTGTGTCGCTGTTTCTCTCAAAGACCAATACACTGTACTCTGCCCGGCCCCATCTCTTTTTCTCATCCTTCTCGAGCTTCTGATGCATCCAGTCCTTAGCACCAGTGTCCTAGCTCATTCGCCATGCGGGACCGGGGTCTTCCGGCAGTCAGCAACCTCGTTCATAAGTCAGGTGGCTTGGTCCGTAGGTTGCATCCTGCGCCATGTAATAGTTTGGCTTGCTTGCTTGCCGTTACGATCGATTTGGATCTTCTGGGCCGATCCGTCGATCGACCTGTTTCTCTATTCTCCCCCAAACCCGCAGTCTACATATCCTTGCACACTTGCTTCCGACAAAGAAGCCATGACGGGCCCGGGAGGAGCTGTTCAGAAAAGCCAGTAACTTACTTGCAGCCGCAATCCGAAATGGGGATTCAATAGAAGAGTGGAAGCCAGGGACGAAAACGACGACGACGACGACGACGAGAAACACATGTCAACGAAAGAAGTTTTCTTTGCCATCTTCAGCCACTCATTAAAGCATTTCTGAGTACGGCCAACTGGCTACACCTACGCAACGCATGGTCGGTTATAGAAAAGATTCTCATGAGCAGTCAATCAAACCAAGAAACCACCTATGCACTAATTGCGATGTCAAACGACTTATTGGGGAAGGAAAGGGGTTGCAAGATTCAAGGCCCCCTACCCCTTTTTTTTCTTCCTCTTTTTTTTCCATCGTCATGGTTGATTGCCAATCACCATGGCCTCGCTGTATGTTTATCTCATGTTTAGGGCCCGGATAAAACAGCCGCCTGTGTGTCCGTATGCTAGTGAGCGGTCTGGATCCATCCATCCATCCATCCATCCATCTATCTTCACCTACACCTTCAACAGTTTCTAACACGCTGGTTTTCCTTTTTGCATTTGACATCGGTCTGCACGAGTACGTTCTATGTATGTCTCTATGCATGTTGTTCTTGTAATTATTGTACCAAGCCTTGCATTTAGTTATCCCGTACTAATCTGACACACAACGGGCAAAGGCCTACTTTGTTGATGGCGTGCTACAAGCGCGGCACAGAAAAGAAGGGACTGTGGGTTATTAATTCTGGCGCCTGAAGGAGGATCACGAGAAATGGCACTCTACGGTTTCCCGGCCTGGGGTTGGGTAGTTCGCCAATTGGAGACTCTTACGTTGGTGACAAACCAAACTTGGTGTGTAATTTACCTAGTCAAGCTTTTAACTCTTCTTGAGAAAGAGAGCAAAATAAACCAAACCAAACCAAACCAATAATAGCAGTTTACTATTCGCGTTCTCTGCGTTTGAGCTACCTATATCGTATATGTCTATATCACCTGCGTCAGATCCTATACATACCTGCCTATAGGCCAGTACTAGTACAGCAGTAAAGATCTGTCTACTATGAGTACAGCGTACTTCATGTGGTTTAACTACCCAGGCTAGTAGATACACCCCGGGTGGAGACGTCAAAAGAGACACAAGCCACAGGGCCCCATATTATGCTACAACAACCAATGAGTAGCCAGAATTGGTGAAGCAGGAAGTCGAGTTAAAGTATTACCTGTGCTATGCCTAGTAAGTGATACCTACCTTCGGGCTATCATCCACTGCAACGTGAAATTACCTACCTACTACTTGACAACATTTAACTCGGAGCAAGGAACGAACATCACGCGAACTCGTCTCCCTCTTCTCGTCCCTCTTCCTCAACCGTCACCCGCATCCTCTCGGACTGTATATAAAAATCAGTAGCTATGGGTCTTTTCAGCAGTGCCTCTGAGGCGCCAGCCAGTACGTCCGTCCATTCGCTCACCCACCCTTCCTTCTCGCCCTTCACTGTGAGGAGAGAGACATACGCATATCAAAAACGGAAAGGAAGAACAGGAAACTGACCAGCCCGTTTTTCTCGTCATTCATAGAAGCTACGCGCGAGGAGATGCGGGAGGCGAAGCTGCCGCTCGCCTACCGCGACAGCTGCGCTAATCTATTGATTCCTCTCAATCGATGCCGACAAGAGACGTGGTACCTGCCGTGGAAGTGCGAGGTGCGTTACCCCTATACCCATCTATTTGCCCAGCCTGCATTTGCCCAGCCTGCCTCCTTGAACACCCTCCCTAGTTACTACCCAACTGGTTGGTTGGCTCTCTAGCTCGCTGGCTACGAGATTATGTAGAGAAGAAGTGCCCCGTTGCTAACACTGGAAGCGGACAACAGAACGAGCGACACAGCTACGAAAAATGCCAATACGACGAGTTCAAGAAGCGGGTGGCCAAGATGGACGAGCTGAGAGCGTCCAAGGACGGAGCGCGGAGTAATTGAGATATCTTCTCTTTCCTTCCTCTCCAAGAAAAAAACAAATAAACTAGAATCCATCCTCTGGTTGTATAATAGCAGCAAATGCCAATTCCAATACCAACCCCCCAAAAAAACATTTCAAAAAACCAGCCGACCGAACTAAGAACCAAATTTCTAGCCCTCATTCCAAAGATTGTTGGTCTCCGATTATGTGGCTTCATCCTCGAGCAATTGATCAGGTCGATTGCGTTTAGCTGTGCATTTTGCCTGGTTTGACCCACTCGGACTCAAACCCAGTTCATCGTAATGTGCATAGTCTCGTAATAGCGCATTGCAATACCGTAATACATGGCACCCACCAGGTAAGTAGGTATCTACCTACTTGGTCCATGACGGCCTAGCCACTGAGCACGGCAACCCCAACTCCAGCGAATAGCCGGGGCACAAATAAAGCAGCGATTGCATTGATAAAGCAGGATAGGATAGGATAGGATAGGAGCACCAACGAGGAACAAGGTAAAGCCTGTCAGAAGTGAACAAAGACTACTTGAGACAGGACAAGACGAGACGGGAGGAGACGACACAAAATATATGGGCTATAGCTATTACACGCGAAGGTGAAGACATGTGGAAGGGCCATGCCATGCCATGGATGGCTCTATTCGTCGAAACTGTCGGTTTAACACCGTGATGGCATCGCTAGTGATAAGCACTGGGCCCGATCCCGGAGACATACGTGATACCTACGCGCCTACCTGTTGATGTATCTAACCTCTCGTCTTGCGCCGATATCCGTCCCTTTTCTTCTTCTTTTTCACCCATCCCTCTCCGCTGGGTAAGCTATTCCTGCTCAGGTCCGGCGAGTACGTCCCGTCGACATCGTCATCCGCATAGTTCTCCGTATACATGGGCTCTGAATCCGAAGACAACAACTCGACCACCTGCGACCCAGCCGGGATCGTGAACGGTTGCTTCGGCTTCTTCTGGCCCGATGACCTCCTTCTAGGCAGCGGTGGCGATATGGATTGCGCATTCCGGCGTAAAAGACTCAGCTTTTCCCTAGGGGAAACCCGCAACGAGGGGAGTTGGAACTGTGATGAAGACCCCTCTTCTTTCACCTTGGAATGTTTAGTTAAATTCTCGGTAGCATGCAATACAGAAGCCTGCATCAGATCATTATCACGATCAAGGTGGTCTTCCAGTTCGTGCATTGCTTCTTCATAATTATTGTCCTGGAGAGCCTGGCAGGCTTTTGGTGTGCTCATCTCCTGAGCGGAAGAGGACTGTTGTATTTTGGACGGGGTTTGCGTGCTGCGGGACGTGAGCGCGGTACACCATATTGAATTGAGTGAAGACAGAGACGACCTTGAGCTATGCGATGCCGCCGGTGAGGGTTTAGGGCTAAGACCCCCGCCAGTCTTATCGCCGGTCTTGTCCCCCTTGTCTGGCGTAGTCGGCCGGCGAGGGGTAATGGGGATTGACGAGTGGTCTGTCAGCGGAGGGCTGGTCTCTAGAACGTGGTAATCTTGGTTGTCGATTGGATTGAAAGAGTCCGATACGTGATCGTCATCGTCGTCGTCATCATCATTGTTGATGGCAAAATCAGGTTGTCGCCCACTCTGAACACTGCTGGTAGAGGATGGAATAACCGCCTTGTGCTGTAGAGCCTTTGGGGTCCCGGCAATAGCATCACTCTCGAAGTCAACGAGGCGTGGGAGAGATATTTCGGCTGTGGGCAAAGGCACGGAGCTCGAGGTAACTTGAGACGACCGCTCAACCCTCTCCAAAGTGGACGGATCATTATGAGCTGGAAAATCGCTGCTAATTGCCTGGCTGGTCGTCTCGTGAAGCTGCCTAGAGGGACTACTGATCTGGGAGATGTCGGACATGGACATGTCAGTTGTTTGTTGGCCTATTCCAGCTTGACAGGATGTTGAATTACTTGCGACATTAGCCGGGGGATCCACACTAGCATCTTCCAGTCCCGCACCTGTCAAGGCGTTAGACTTCTCTAGGCTGTCCGTAACAGAGCTCCCTGCGTTGGAGGTGGGTACGGTTTCAGGGATGGCTGACTCCAGTTCCTCGGTTTGCTTCTTGGTCCCAGTATCCGCCGAGACTGCCTGGGCAATGTTGGCCTCTTGGAAACCGACGTCAATCTCAACCGTGGGATCTAACGGTTGCTGGAGAATCTTGGGGTCTTGCATCTCAGCCTAAGTCACCCGGTGTTAGTATAATTGAGTCAATACAGATAGGACATTTTGATAAATTAACAAGGGAATTAAACTGAGCCCGAGACCTGAGCGTTGCTCTCTCGTACTGGCGCAGAAGCAGGCTAAAAGTAGGGCCACTACATACCCACAAGACACTCCTGTATCCTTCATCCACACCGTCGTCATCTTCATCGTCGAAATCAGGTGCTTCAAATTTGTTGTAGATACGCTCACCAGTCCTCTCGTCATAGTGTTTCTCGTTCCCGTCAAGGTAGCGGTCCCTCTTGGCCAAACACACATCGAGCGCGGCAGTATCCTCATCAACCCTGACGACAATAGCCGTAACCCTGGACAGCTGGGGCTGCCAACTGGTCGCCGAGGAACATGACCATTTTTGCCATGATATTACCATTCCAACCTGAGCTTGGCCAGGGTGGAGGGTGGGAAGAGCAGACACATCTGAGCGACTCAAAAAGTCAATTTGCCGTGCGCAGCAACACAACCAGCTCAGGGATTCAAGTAGAAGGCATGTTGAACGGACATGTGAAAAGTATACACTTAGAGAAGACGAAAATTAAGACAATAGAACAATGTTAAAAGCACGTACCAGTGGGCAGAGAGGGCAGATCATCTAGGTCAGTTGTCTGGCTCACCTCGTTCAGCGGCTCATAGCCACTGCCACCAGCACTGCCTTGGTGCTCCGGGCTCTCCGTGTCGTCGTAATTCAGGGTGACACCAGCCTCGGTCGCGCCATGCCCGCCGTCGTCGTAGCCATCGTCTACGCCCTCACACGAGTCGCGTCGTTTCCTCTTGCTGCCGCCGTCGTTCTGATAGAAGTGGGACTGGTTTCGCTCCTGCCGCTTACTTTGGCCTCCGCGCTTGTTCTTTTTTGAACTTCGCTGCTGGGGGTCCCATCTTTGCTGAAATGGAAACGGGGCTGGACTAAGTTCTATACCATCATGACAACATTCCACAGCTCGGTAGTTGATCTTGAGTTTCCACGCATCCGCATCTTCGTCATCGCCGGTAATGCCTCCTGTCGAATCAACTGCCTTAACTGGCGTTTCGTTCCTAGAGGCTTCTTGTAGGAGTACAGTTTGTCGAATATTGCTCTGTAGCTGACCACGCAGCTTATCTTCGTCTTCTTTGTTCTTAGGGTTGCGGAGTCCGAGCGCGCCAAAGACTAGACGACGGCCAGCACCAAGGTCGATACGACGTCTCTTTTCACTCACAGGTGTAGAAGAGTGATCATCAGGGGCTAACTCGTCGGCCGCTTCAGCTTCCTCGGCTTCTTGACTATGGTGTAGGCCAGCATTTGCGTCTTCCGTGCGCTTTCGTTTTGCAGGGCCTGCACCTGTGAAACCCCGCTCAAGTGCTGTTTCACCCGAACAACCGACTTCTATCCCACCTGTTGCAATCGCGTCAAGCAATGCCTTTCGCTTGGCCTCGAAGAGTACCCTGGCTTGGTCGACATCACTTCCATTTCCAGCTGATGCCACTTTCATCTCTTTATTAGCAGGATTACCAGCTTCGGCTTTCTCAGCTTCCCTCTTAGCGAGCTTGGCTGCCCTTCTTCGCGCATTACGCCTTTTAGTACTCTCCTTTCCAGCCCCGGGGCGGACAGGAATAGCTACTGCTTTGTTCCCCTTGGGCTCGGGTACAGACGATTGGACCTGCGACTCACGGGGCTTTGACACAGCGACACTGGCCGCTTCTCCTTTATGAACGTCGGCTTTGTCGCCAACTTCTGCATCCGAACCCGAGTTCGAGTCGGTGTCTGTGCTTTCAGCGTCAGAGCTCTCGTCGGACGATACGTTCGAGTCGCTAGCCTGCTTTTTAAATGAGGCAAGATTGTTTCCATCAACAGCCTTGGCCGATTGCTCTTCGGGGCCGCTTTCGCTATCGCTGTCGCTGTCACTGCTACTGTCACTGTCATTGTCACTGCTAGCTCTCGTGGCAATCGAGGTACGATAGGCCCCATTCTCGTCCGGTTCCTCGCTCTCATCGCTGGAATCATCGCCACCCTCTGAATTGGATGAAGCCGATCGATCAGAAGACATCGCGCCACTGAACGCATTCTCATTCGCATCATCAGATTCGTCGCTGCTCGTATCGGAACTATCGCTGCTACCACTACTTGAGGTATCATCGTCGTCTTCCGCTGACTCTTCCCTTGCTGCCTTCAATGTCGTGGACATGGTTTCAGTTGCTGGACTGGCTTTACAACTGCTAGCGAATGAGGTGGAAACCGCCGCCATATGTGCAAGCCCTTTTCCAGATGTGATGGTACCGGGAGGAAAACCGGTATAGTCTAAGATAAACAAGTTGGTCAACGTTTCTCGCGATACAAGGCACCCGACCTCCATAGGAGAGGGGGGTGTTCAGGAAAAGAGGACCAAGGTACACCAACCATATTTCCGCGTGAGAGCAGCATCTTCCTCGTGGCTCTCATCACCTCCTTTTTCTGAATCTTCGGCAGGTGAAAGCTCTCTTGCGTTCTTCTGCTTCGCAAAAGGAGCAGACGAGGTCCCCCGAGCAGGGAGTTGATCTCCCAGTCCTTGCGGCTGCCGTGAGCCCGCGCCTCGAGGTTGACTCTTAGGAGCCAAGTCGAGCACATCCCCTCGTGGCAGTCGGGGAGCAAAACACTCGGCCAGTACGTTGTACGTTATCTTCAGGTCGCCGTTGGAGGCCGCCAGTATTTTGTCACATGTCTCCGCTGGAGCCGTCGGAAATGCTGCTTTCAATAGACAAATTTGGTCTGTGACAGCTGGGCCATCCTTGGCTAAATCTTCTCCATGAAAATCTGTATTATCCTTTGCTAGGTCGCGTGCTTCTTGAGCTAGGTCAACGGTCGAGGCATTTGAGATGCACTCATCATCTTCACCTTCATCATGCCCTTCTTCTTCATCGTTTCCTTGTGCGCTAGGATGATAGCCCGGATTCACGCCGTCTGCCATATCCTCGTCCTCCCATTCTTCTTCGACTGAAGACTGATCGCTCAGGTTGCTCTGATCGGCAGTGTCCGTAAAATCGGCATCGTCGGAATCAGAGTCTACATCAGCGGTATCAAGGAGAGTGGGCGGGCGAGAGGAAGGATTTCTATCTATGCGAGTGTCACCGTTTGTAAGCATGAGAACAGGAGCATCTCCGCCAGTCTCGAGATCTTCCTCCAGGTCATCGTTAGGCTGAGCGTAAGTAAATCGAGCTCGTTTCCGGGGAGGTATGTGGACAACTGGGCGGCCGTTGGAGGCTCTCAGTCGTGGCCGCCCAAATGGCACACCGTCTATCAAGTGCCTTCCGTCAGAAGAGATCTGGTGGCGGCCGCTGATACGTCGGCGACGATGGTCGTCTCGCTCGAGAGCACGAATACTAAAGTGGTCAGCTCTAACCTGGAGGGCGGGAGCATGGAGGTGGTTTGCTCACTAGATTCGGTCGTCCGGTTTCAGCACGCTCCTAACTAGCTGGTAATGCAAGCATTCGAAGTCGGTGCCGTCATTGTCGTGCAGCTCAACCACATAATCTTCGAGACCCCAATCGTCACTTTCTAACGGAACGTCACCGTTGAGCTGTTCAAGCAGCTTGGCGATGGTGGGATTGCAATCTAGTCGCACGTTCCACATAAGGCGAATTTCCGGAAGGCCATTGCGACGCACGATGAGCCGCAATCGCATGTCTTGATCAGCCATGCCGAGTGAGTGGCGCTAAAAAGAGCAAGACAAAATAGAAGCAGGAAGCCGGTCGAGCTAGCCGGACAAAGAGCGTAACAACGCGGACAATTGATATACCAAGGGTTGTTCCCTAACTTAGAACAAGGCTGTTGAAACACTGAACGAGATGAGGCACTAGGAACCATTCAAGGCTAGGAGAGGGGGGAATAAGCAGCAACAGAACATAGGCGAAGTTTGGCATGTCGAGAAATCTTGTTTGGACTACGTAGGTACGAGACGAACATATCAAAGCTGATCTCTCCTATCGGACATCTAATGCATGCATGTACAGATTACTGCTGTAGAGACCTTAGGTAGTACAGATAGTACCCACTTACCTGATTGAGCTCTGATAAATCGATCTTATCGATTCCCATGTTTAGGTACGTTTCGGAAAGAAGAAAGCGAAGCGCAGAAAACCAATAGCGCTGTTAGGAATCGAACCCAACTCCACACTTATACTAACCTCTCTGGCAGACTATGTATTACATTCGGTCCCACGTGCCCTCGTTCTAGCTAGTGTATACATAGTAAATAAGACGCTAAGGTGTGGGTAGCATCTCCATTTCTAGGTTCAACATGGTATGCTGTAAGTGCACCGTACAGTGTACCTAGGCTGGTGCTAAGCCCGTCTGGGTAAGTATCTAATGGGTACCTAGAATAACTAGATACTTTCTGTACCTTCGATGCATTACGGGGAGACAACTTGACGTTAGACTATGAGAGGTACTAAGTCGATACCCTAAACGCAGACGCAGAGTTGCTGAAGAATATTAACCGCCTGGTATATGATTAAAAAGGCGCTGGTATAGATTACTGCGCCGATGGTCAAAGAATAGGCGCTAGATACATATGCGCCTTCTGGTCGGTTTCGAGATTCGCGCCGTGGGGACTGTGAGAAGAAACATGTGCTCGGACATCTCGATTTATTATGCGATTGTTTAGACGATGTTACTAGAGCTGAGCACAACAACCCTGCAGGCGTTGTTGAAGCGCGTTTGAATTGGCCATGTTTCTCGAGAATCGGGACTGTATAAAGCACTCATAATAGACATGTATCGCTTTGTCGAGCTCTTCTCACATTCCTCCAGAGAGTATTTAGACTGAAGATATAACGCCCGTCTATGCTTGGCTGTATTGTATAAATAGCAGGGAGATATAATGCCCGGATGTCTAAGGGTAGTATATATACGGTATACACAATATGGGTATAGCTCGATGTTAAAGTACTTTGGTCCGGTTTTCACGAGTGACCTCCTATATCTAACATATGGCCCATTTTCTCGATCTGGCGTATTTGGCAATGTTTTAGCGCGTCGGAATTCATGTGCATAGCGGAGGGAGGCAAAGCATACCTTGGTCTTCAAATACCCCTCCACCTCCTGACTTCGAAAGCCGCCTTTACCTTTCCAGCTTAACGGCACCATAGCGACGCGTTCCGTCACTCTGATCTCCCGGTTAGGCCCTTCCACAGCACGGATCTTGTCAGGATTGTTCGTTAACAACCTAATATCCTTCTGGCCTAGATCAACCAGCATAGCTGTGGCCAGGCCATAGCTACGTGCGTCCGCAGGATGTCGCAGGAGCAAATTTGCTTCGACCGTATCGGAACCTAAGTCCTGAAGGTTGTATGCCTTGAGCTTTTCTCCCAACCCGATACCTCGACCTTCTTGGCGTAAGTAGATGATAACACCCCCGTCCTTTGCGCTTGGAAGGGACATCAACCGGGCTGCCTCGTCCAGCTGTTCACCACAGTCGCAACGTGCGGACCATGCTGTCTCGCCCGTATAGCATTCCGAATGGATGCGCACAAGAGGCGTACCAATCTGCTCAGGCACACTACTTGATGAGCCCACAGATCCCTCTAACCCCATCATGCCGCTCTGTGTTCTGCCGGGATACAGACGCCCGGTGTATGCGCCTCTTACCATCCTGTCCATCTCCGTTTCCCCCGGTCTCGGCGCATCAAGTGACGTGCTTCTTATGTTGTTTCCGAAAACAATGGCGAGGTGTTCTTTTTGGTCGACGTTGTTAGTGTATAGGTGTAGAAACATCTCGTTGCCGTCAGTCGTCGGTATTCGCGCGCGGACAATGCATTGCACTTGGGGAAGAGTCTCGAGCAGGCGAGGCTTCTTAGTACCACAACCACCGGAGGGGATGGACGAGTCTACAGGTACACCACGGGCCTGCTCGGTAGCCGGTGTGGCAGTCCCAGGGGTAGCAGGCGGTGTGAAGGCGGGGGAGAGAAGCGACGGAGGAGGAATCAGGTCGTCGGTCTGATTAGGGGTGGTCGGGCTCAGCGGCGCCGGTCTTCCGACATCTTGTGTATGCGATAAAGGCGACTCTGTGGATGAAGATATAGAGAAGTGTTCTTGCACATTCCGAGAAACCTCTCTCCCTCTCGAACTGGGCGCGTCCCGAATTGCCCGCGACTGTGGTGAATAGAAAGAAGGTAAATCAATTGTTTCTCGGTCCCATGGATTCTGGTTTCCCCCTCTCCGATCACTGTTATCGTAGATATCGGGCATTGTAACAAGACTGGGGGCAATAGGACAAGTAAGCGTATAGAGAGCCGGAATCGGGGGGGCGCTAACAGGAACTTCAGGATGCAGAGCACTTTAGACGGGTACAAGATATATGCGAGGTGGTGTATGGGGGAATAGCCGAAGTAACAAATGCACGAGGAGAAACGGATAATGATACTAAGACATAGCCGTCCAGACACTGTAGACGTTCAATTGGTAATCCGGGTATGTGTATGCAATGTTCAAATGTGTTTTGTCAGATTCCGAATGGCAAAGACTAGACCTAATGTACCTCTAGTCACGACTCATCAAGAACCTCAAGAGTACCACAGTAAGACAAGTGTATGTATGTATAATACATGGAAGCCCGGCATCCCTCTGTAGTAGTGGAGAGTGGTTCGGTCGAAGAAGGTGGGGTTACTTAGGTTAGTAAGATTGTACACACACATGTATCTATAACTCGAGTCTCACGTCGCCTACCTACCTTACAAAGTAGGTATGTACTTAGGTAGGTATGTATATAAGTAAGTATTCTTGTTACCAAGAATCAATGAATAGTACCCACCTATGTAGCTTGAGTGGCAACATTCCTCATTCTAATCACCAGGCGCCTTTCGGAGCCTTACTAGAAGGCTACCAAACGGGATAGAGACAACTCTTGGAGTGCTGAATCCACTGCAGCTTAGTCTAACCTATCACAGGCTCCTCCCCTATTCCGAGCTGGAGAATTTGATATCCAGCAAGACTAAGAGGTGCTGGCAAAGTCATCTTCATCCAAGGCGTACTTCTTGGCTCTTGCTATGGCCCGGACACGATATCTCGGAGAAAGTCTGGCTCTTGGGCCGCAGCTCTTGCAATGCCAATTCCGTCAACGTCGTCCTTAAACGCATCTGCCAGACCACTGACAGTCTTGAACCATCCCGTTGTATAAGCCTTAGTCTACTAAGAGTTAGTCTAAACCTAAGACTAAAACTTTTGTGATTTGCAGAGCAAATTCATGGAGCCCGCAATACCAAGTCATCTTTTACTCCCTGCGGTCAAGTAAACTCCGGGACTCTTTAGGATGTTACTGCCGACAGTTCTCTCTTTTCCGCAGGCTCTCTTTCATGCGAGAGTTGTGCCTGTATCAAAGTGCCGTTCGCTTTGGCTTTGGACGCAAGGTCCCTGAACGCTTCCAGCCGTGGTCTATGAAATGGCGCGTCCACAGATATCACAGTATTGCCCAGCCATTTGAGTGAGCCGGATCGATCATCAGATTCCCGGTGTTATCTGACACCCGGCGTTCCCGTTCTCGAACCGAACGGCATCCAACCGCTTCATGAAGGTAGCTATAACCGAGAGACTGGCTTCATTCAACAAAGCTGATTTCACGTCGCGTGATATAACCTCGTCAAAGCTCATCGCAGTATGTGAGCATCGGGGCAAAAGTGGCTGGGGTTCACCAAGAGATGCCAGATCGACCTCGGCTGACTCGAAGCGGTAGGCTCTGAGTAATGATTTTCTCCCCCAAGACGACGTTCCCCATGCCTTATACCCTAACTTATCTATGTCTATTTAGCAGAATATTCTTAATAGACTGATATCTATATCGGCGGGGTTAAGCAAGTACCCTAATTGCCCCGTCAAGAGCAAGGAACGCCGTGGGTTTCGGTGGAAGGCGATACCGTCCCTGTTCTCCGTGGTTGTCAACTGCCACGCCCCGCCTGCGGTATTATAATGGGCCCATGCATCTTCGCAAATTGGCCGCAGTCGTCCTCGTGATCGTCGTGCGCAGCTGGAGAGGGTCTCAATAACGTTTGCGCTCCCTTTGGAAACCCCTCCGCCCCGGTAGTAAGGGTTAACCCAATCTATTTTGGTACCTCGACACTTTATGTGACAATTAGTCATTCTACGACGAACGTAAGTACCAGTCTGGAATTGAGGCAGAATAGATGTATGGGACCGATTCAACACAGTTGGAGAGAAGTCGTGCGACTTTAACTGCTAGGTAACTTAAGACCTCGGTTTCCAACGCCATGTTTGCGTGATAATCTAGTATACAACCTCGAGAGAGAGTTGTCTTACACAACAGAAATTCGAATACAACTTGAAACTTATTAAAATTCTATCCTATCACTCTTCTTTCGATATTCGAGGTACGTATATATGTGACCCGTTAACTTGCCGGGTCTGAACATAAAATGTCCGTAGGGGTTCCATGGTAATGCTCCGCAATCAGGTCTGGCCCCGCGCTTGTCAGATGTAGTGGGCGTCTTAAGTACATTAGGTACTTAGGCAAGTACCTACCCTACCTACATAGTGTTCCCCGGACGCAGATACAGCAGTAAGTACTTAACTTAGTACCTACCTACCTAGCCTAGTCACAGTCATCTATATCATCACTCCACCACAAATCGGACTAACACAGATACAATACACACTTACCTACCTGCTACCCATCTCAATATCGTCGCGCGAACTTAACTCGGCTGTTGACGATCTAGGTGTTAAAAGGCAGTAGAAGCCCCGTCCCGATAATAGCCGCGACGATGGTGTCCACGACGTTGCGACAGTGTGTGAGGGACGTCTCTCCTGTCCTGTTCTTGCTCGTCATCATCAGCACGCTGGGGCCGCTACAATTTGGCTTTCATCTTGTAAGTTCCCGACCCGACCATCTTCCTTCCTATCTCCACCTCGCCCGTCTGTTCTCCCATGAAGTCTCATCGCATATCAATAACTGACGTGACGCCCCTGATTAGGCCGAGCTCAACGCACCACAAGATGTCATCACCTGCCATGTCGAGAAACCGTCCGTATCGTCCAGACTTTCAGCCGCATTTTCTTCCTGGACGTCCGCAAATCATGCTACCACCACTTCGTCATCGTTGCCCGATTGCATTCCCATGGATGATACGCAATTTGCCGTCGTATCCAGCATGTTCACACTGGGGGGCTTGATCGGTGCCCTCGCAGGCGGACCTATTGCCTCTGCTAGGGGTCGACTCTTCGCCATGCGTCTAACCGGTATATTCTTCTTCGTCGGCTCTATCCTCCTCACGCTAGGCGCATCCATCGTCATGATGTGCATCGCGCGAATCCTCTCCGGCATAGGCGCGGGAGCAGCCACCGTCATCGTGCCCATCTACATTAGCGAAGTTGCGCCTCCCCGCGAGCGAGGCACATTCGGCGCCATGACGCAAGTCTCCATCAACGTCGGCATTCTGGCCACTCAGTCGCTGGGCTACTTCCTCAGCCATGGATCTGCTTGGAGGTGGATTTTCGGCGTGGGCATCATTGTCGCCGCTTCTCAGCTGCTCGGTCTTGGCGTGATACCCGAGAGTCCGGCATGGTTAGCTACGAACAAGAGCGTGTCCCAGGCGAAACAGACGCTGCAGCGTATCCGCGGGAAGAACTTCGATATCGAAGAAGAGACGGCTCTCTGGGGCTCGGCCGCCTCGTCGCCCGAAGAGGAGGCGCTTCTCGACGAGTCGTCTCCTACTGCGGCGGCTCATTCCGGCTCTAGAGGAGCGTCAGCTTCGAGCAAGTTGAGCGGCAAGTCCAACGCCCATCTGGGCTTCTTTGACGTTGTCAAGGACGTGCAATACCGCCCGGCTCTAGTTGCCGCAGCGGGCATCATGTGTGCTCAGCAACTGTGCGGCATCAACTCCATCATCATGTACTCTGTATCTCTGCTAAGAGATCTTCTACCGATTAACTCGGCCCTGCTAACCATCATCATCTCGGCCATCAACCTTATAATGACGGCCGCATGTTCGCCGTTGCCAGACAAATTCGGGAGAAAGGCCTGCCTACTCCTGTCGATCTTTGGCCAGGGGACGAGCGCACTCGCACTAGCCTTGTCGATTGTGTTCGGGGCTAAAATCTTCTCCGCCGTATCAGTACTATTCTTCGTGGCCTTTTTCGCCGTTGGTCTAGGACCTGTCCCCTTTATTCTGGCATCTGAGATGGTGGGTCCCGAAGCCGTCGGTGCTGTGCAGTCCTGTTGCCTGGGAGCAAATTACATCGCCACGTTTCTAGTAGCCCAGTTCTTCCCTATCATCAACGTCGCTTTGAACAATCGCTTTGGCGGCGCTGGTTGGGTCTATTTCATTTTCACAGGCTTGGCACTGCTAAGTGGTCTTTTTGTGCTCTGGCGGGTACCAGAAACCAATGGTAAAAAGAATGCGGACGAAGTTTGGGGCCGAATAAGACGTTTAGATTAATTTTGTTTTTTTTCTTATGTTTTTTTTTTTAATGTTTTTTTAGCGAGGGTAATTATTATTATACCTATACGTAATAGCATAGCGTTTTCCTTTTTTTTTTTGTCTTCTGTTTGCGTGAGTTCAATCAAGTCTTCTTCTGCCCAGGGCGTAGCCGTTGGTACCTGATCATGTGATCGACTTGCATGATTCCAGCTCTTACACCATCAACAACATGGAGAGTAGAATAAGCGAATTCATCACCTCGCTGCTCCTGCGCAGCTTCTCGAATAGTGTCTTCCAAGCCAGCCATTCCGGCGCAGCCCATGACGATGACATGGACATCGCTCCGGTCCAACAAGCGTTTCGTGGCCTTCTTCAACTTCTGTCTCACGACCTCCGGGTCGACACCATGATGGAAATCAGAAGCGTCAAGGCCCGTCGACTCGACGCCCGCGAATTTAGCATTGTTAGCCTCCGCGTCGGTGCCCAGGAATTCTTTAACCCCGTGCCATAAATGCTCCTCCCAAAATTTGCCCGTGGTGACAATGCCCCATTTCTGGCCCGGCTCCAGCAGGGACAGTGCGGCTAGGACGCTTGCCTCGAATATTCCCGTGACAGACGGACTTGGGGACAGGGATTGGAGTTCTGAGACTAGGGGGTGTACGCTGAAGCAGGCGACCACGATCCCGTCGTATGAGGCGGCGGCGTTGGCGTCGAGGTCAGACAGGACGGCTTCGACGCTTTGTTGGATGTCTTTCCCGTCGTTGATGCTCCCTGGTGAAGAGGGAGGGCCGGTATAGGTGTAGACTTCTGTTGACTGTGCGCATAGGAGAGGATAAGATTGTATAAGTAGGGGTGGTGGAACAACGCTCGTGAAGTGAAAGAGAATAGACAGCTGTAGTACTTACGTAGGACAGATCAACTACGACGTGAAATCATTAGTATCATCTTATTCAACGTAACGCCACGTTGTGAAGGGTGAGATGAGATGAGGAGCCATGATGATCTCTAGAGAACAGCCAAGGAGATATCCTATGGGATTGTAGTGTCTACTTACTGTTATTAACGACGTTCTTCATACCATCCGTCATAGACGGTGAAGAATTGGGATTCAGAAGTAGGATCTTGGTATTCCATCCCCTCACGAGGGTAACGGCATTTGTGGTAGTCTGCATGGTGGAAAGGGGATTGCGTATCGTTGTTGTTATTATTTCCGGAAGGTCTTTCTGGTCATTACGAGACTACCTTGTTTCTAAGATGCTACGAGTGCCTAGATGACAATAACAAGGAGGGGGAAAACCCGAGACCGAAAAGAGGAGAGGGAAGAAAGAATAGGATAGGTGTATCTTGTTGTATCGAGTATGTAAGAGTAATTGTCACGACTACGGTGAGCTGCATATGAAGCTTCGATTAGGTAGATCGACGATGACCTATGTTAAGTTACGTAGTAGTGTGTACCTACCTAAGTATATGTGTATAACACATACGCCAGCATGCAGGTACTTACTACCTTATAGCTGCTTCTACCTTAGTTTTAGGATCTCTCCTTTGAACAGAAACCTAACCTAGAATCATCTACTTGATAGACTAGTACCTGGGTGGTAACACCTACAGATTTTATGTTCTCCCTCCTACTATTTATTACCTACCTAATAAGTATAGGAAAGTAAAGGCAGGCTTATTAGAAGGTAGAGATCGGAGGGTGGTATTACCCGTAACGGAGGCGGGGTAGGACGTAACCTTTTTTGTAAGTTACTCAAGGCGGGTTGTCTTGGGGATGTATTACATAATACAGCAGGAGTACATCTGTACAGTGCAGATGTACATCCAATTAATGGGTACCTACATACATACATACATACCTTACCTTAGGTAGGTATGGTCTTGGCGATGCTACCTAGGTCAGGCACCTTCAACTTCCTGCTGCCTTAGTTACCATATTTGAACCTTCTAACGGGTAGACCAAGCACAGCCACATGCGGTAACGTCACGGACCGGGACAGCACCTGCAACTTGCACTGTTGGTCCTTGTCTCACAGCGTCAGTTTGGCTGCTAGGTCAACCCCTACTCTGATCAGCCGTTCTACCAACTGACGACTGTCTCGTCATTTGGTCCCCCGCCATCGCCGCTAAGTATTGTCCGGAACGTCCTAACACACAGCAACCTCGAACGGACTTTTAGATGTCCTTTTAGAATTATCCTCCAAACCTCTTTTTTCAAGACGCCCGTGGTGGCTTGTCCCCTCCATCTAGAACTTCTGGCAACCGTCGCCCAGTTTGCGCGTTAATACCACGCCAGTAGAGCAGCGATGGCGGCCCCTCCTATCGGTCAGTTCCCCGAGTCTCATTCATCCCTGCGTTTTGCTTTGTGTGTCCATGCTCGCATTTGCGCATGTACGTTGGCATATGCTAACCCCGACCAGTCCTTGACGGAGGCACTGGTTTCCTCAAGGTTGGATACGCTGCGCAAAATTTCCCCGAACACCAATTCCCATCCATCGTCGGCAGACCTATCTTGCGAACTGAAGAGCGAGGCGCCGACAATGACATCGTCATCAAGGACATTATGTGCGGTGATGAGGCCGCCGCCGCCCGCACCATGCTCCAGATCTCCTATCCCATGGAGAATGGTATTGTCAAGAAGTGGGACGACATGCAACATTTATGGGACTTTACATTCTTCGAAAAGATGAAGATCGACCCCCGCGGACGCAAGATTCTGCTCACAGAGCCTCCCATGAACCCCCTGAAGAACCGAGAACAGATGTGCGAGGTTATGTTTGAGCGCTACGAGTTTGGCGGTGTCTACGTCGCCATCCAAGCCGTACTGGCCCTTTATGCCCAAGGTGCGTTGGCTGCCGCCGACATGTAAGCAACGATTCCCGGTCCAATTACTATACTAAACAACCTACACGTCACTAGGTCTCAGTTCCGGTGTAGTGGTCGATTCCGGTGATGGCGTTACACATATCGTGCCCGTCTACGAGTCTGTCGTCCTTAACCACCTGACCCGGAGGTTAGACGTTGCTGGTCGTGACGTTACGCGGAACCTGATCGCACTTCTGCTACGGCGGGGGTACGCTCTCAATCGGACGGCCGATTTCGAGACTGTTCGACAGATTAAGGAGAAGCTCTGTTACGTGTCGTACGATCTGGAATTGGACAAGCGCCTGAGCGAAGATACGACGGTGCTCGTGGAGAGCTACACGTTACCTGATGGCCGGGTAATCCGGGTAGGGAGCGAACGATTCGAAGCACCCGAGTGTCTTTTCCAGCCTCACCTTGTCGACTGTGAGCAGCCTGGCATCGCCGAGTTCCTCTTCAACACGATCCAATCTGCCGATGTCGACGTACGCTCGTCTCTCTACAAGGCGATAGTGCTTTCGGGTGGTAGTAGCATGTATCCCGGCCTGCCATCTAGACTCGAGAAGGAACTAAAACAGCTTTGGCTCACCCGTGTTCTCGGAGGCAACCCTGAACGACTGAACAAATTCAAGGTCAGGATAGAAGACCCGCCACGCCGAAGACACATGGTCTTCCTGGGCGGCGCTGTGCTAGCTAATATCATGGCGGATAAGGAAAGCATGTGGATCACGAAAGAGGAATGGGCAGAACAAGGTCCGAGAGTATTGGAGAAACTAGGACCTCGTTAGTACGAATAAGTAGCTTATCTGCTTATATATCTACGTACCTTAGGTCTATAGTATAAATGGAAGCGGCATGTAAGGGAGCGAGCGAGTTTCACTAGAGCTCTGTAGCTTTTTGTCCTTGGGCAAAATTGAGAGAGTGGTTTCCAGGGCGAATATGACTGCTGGTAACAGCACAGCCTTAACTTGAACTTTCACCCCCCCTGCCCTGCTCTAATGGACGACTTCGATTGAAAGGAGGTCCGCGTTCCTGGATCGAAAGATACCAATAATTAGGTAAGGTACCTAGGTACCTGCATAGCTGGTCACAAATGCGCCACAGCACGTTTTTCTGTTTAATGCGAGATACAGGACGTACCTAGGTACCATGTACCCGCCCATCTGCTACGTGTGGGTACATACTTTTAGTAAGCCGCACTTCCTACAGTTACCAGTGCATCGGTATAGTAGAGAAAGCCCCCGAAGGTGTGAGAATGGAGGTAGGTGCAGGAGGAATGTGCCCTGTACTCCCCATGGACAGTGGCTTAGGACACCATATTCAGCCAGCTTCTGCTCTGCTGTGTCCCGATAGACTTCATTCGCTTCAAAGGCTTCTCCTCTTGGACTCGTCTCATCTATTTTAATATATTTTCTGTGACCTTGTTGCCCATTCCTCCGTCAATCTACCTAGAGCATACCTAGGCATCTCTCCGGCCCCTAATATCTACCAAGGTAAGGACTAGGGATCCGTTAATTGGATCGATCATCTGGTTTGCCTATTTATTACATACCTACCTACCTATCTGCATACGCGCCTACCCACGAAATATATCTTACCTAGTCTTTATACTGTGCTCTAACTTAGTAGGTACAGTTCTAACCTAGGCAATATCTCACCGACTCGCACCCACCTGAAAGCTGTTTGCCTTCTTCTGAGAGGTCGTCCTCTACCCCATACTCCGCCTTGGGGAATCGCCAGCCTACCAGCCACCAGGGCATCAATCAGAACCGGCATCTGGCTGTATGCCGCTGCTGCATGCTGCTGATATCTGCTGATTTTTGCTGATTGCTGCCGAATGCCTTACGTCTTGCATGGAACCATCTCACCACTGAGACTTGCGCCTGGTGTCGCTCACTACTCACTGGAAGCACTACCAGAAGCGCTTTAGGCGCTGGAAGAGGGCGTGCCTTCTGTTCCACCCGTGCCCACCCCGTTTCACCCGTGGCATCCGGGCTCGGCTTCCGGCCTTCCGGGGGTGCTAGTCTTTCTTGACCCTTTTCGTTTGCTCTGACTGGGCTTTGTGGGCTTTGTGGGCTTGTGGGCTTGTGGGCTTGTGGGCTTGACCGACCCAGCTCCAGATTCGCCTTCCCAGCCATGAGTCTCACCAACCCTCCCTCGGCAGCGTCGGGGCCCGCCTCAGCGTCAGCAGCATCTGCACGACCGCAGCCTCTAAAACGGAGTGTCCAGGCCGCCTTTGAAGGTACGATAGATAAAAAATTGCTAGCTACCCAGTTGTTTTGCCTTTCCCTTTCCGCTCCCCCCCTTCCTTCATCTTCATCTCTTCTTTTTGGCATATAGGCCGCCGCCTGGGAGGTTTGATTCATGGTAGTATGGTTACCGTCAAGGGCACTCGCGCCGAAGCCATGACGTCTCAGCGTGCACGACTCGTAGCATGTCAGCGCTTGCCTGCTGGCTTTGGGGGACCTGGTCTGTTGAGAGGTTTTGTTTCCCGTCGTTTGCTTGTCTCGTAACACCCCGTCCTTCCTCCCCCGCCTTCCTCCCCTCCACTTCTCCTCGTCTTTACTCCCTCCATCATTCCGGTAGCGACATGTTTGTATGTATCTTTGGTGGGTGCTTGGTCGCCTCGACATGACCTTCTTGACATAGTCACGCCGGCAATTGCTTTGCGGCCTTTCGTCATCTTCACGGTTCAGCATTCGTGGTCCAGCAAGTTATCCGCTATAAACAACTTATCCAGCAGATATGTCTAACCAACACCCGTATCCAGATCCCATCGACAGGGGCGAAAAGACAGGCTACCAGGCCAAGGTGAAGGTAGCGGACAAGTACCGCGTTGTAGGTTTCATTAGCAGCGGCACTTATGGCAGAGTCTACAAGGCTCACGGCCGCCAGGGCCAGCCGGGGGATTTCGCTATCAAGAAGTTCAAGCCGGATAAGGAAGGGGAACAGATACAGTACACGGGCATATCCCAGTCGGCCATCCGCGAGATGGCGCTCTGCACCGAACTCAGGCACGACAACGTCATCCGCCTGATCGAGATCATCCTCGAAGACAAATGCATCTTCATGGTGTTCGAGTACGCCGAACACGACCTGCTGCAGATCATCCATCATCACACGCAGCAACCCAGGCACAGCATCCCACCCACCACGGTCAAAAGCATCATGTTCCAGCTGCTGAACGGGTGTCAGTATCTTCACTCCAACTGGGTCCTCCACCGCGATCTCAAGCCAGCCAATATCATGGTGACATCGGCCGGCCAGGTCAAGATCGGCGATCTGGGCCTTGCGCGTCTCTTCAATAAGCCCCTGCATTCCCTCTTCAGCGGTGATAAAGTCGTTGTGACTATATGGTACCGAGCCCCTGAGCTACTGTTGGGGAGTCGGCACTATACCCCGGCCATCGATATGTGGGCGGTGGGATGCATCTTCGCCGAACTACTCTCCTTACGGCCTATCTTCAAAGGAGAAGAGGCCAAGATGGATAAGAAGACGGTACCTTTCCAGCGTAACCAGATGCAGAAGATTGTGGATATCATGGGCTTACCCAATAAAGAGCGGTGGCCCTTGCTCACGAGCATGCCCGAGTACAGCAGCCTGTCCACTCTGCAGCCGCCGATGCTGCACCCGAGCCATCATCACCACCACCACCACCACCACCATCACGGCAAGTCATCGGCCACCGCGTCCGGAAGCCACCTCGAAAAGTGGTACTATAGCACCATCAACTCGCACTCGTCGACTTCGTCGCCTACCTCTAACGGTAGCCTTTCGTCGCTCGGGGCCGAGGGCTACCGGCTCCTGGCCGGTCTCCTCGAGTACGACCCCGAGAAGCGGCTAACGGCAGCCCAGGCGCTGCAGCATCCCTTCTTTGGTGGTGCGGGCGGTGCCGTGAACAGCGGCAGCGGATCCATGGGTGCTGTAGCGGAGCGGATCAGCGGGAATTGTTTCGAAGGGCTGAAGGCCGCCTACCCGACGCGGCGCGTAAGTCAGGACGACAACGATATTAGAACGAGTAGCCTTCCGGGTACGAAACGGTCGGGACTCCCGGATGATAGTCTAGTCGGTGTTTCGAGACCGGTCAAGAGGGTCAAAGAGGCTTGATGGTTTGCAACAATAATAACACATTATTGTTGTTATTAGGTTTGGCAAGGTGGTGGGATTGCTTTACTGCGCGGCGTTCGGCGCTCGGGTCTGGGTATACGGTCATTAGGTATATACTTCGTGATTTGGTCCTGGGTCTGTCTACACGAACAAAGCATTTCTCGGGCGTTGGGATTAGGGGGCAATAGATGCATACATGCTGGTAACCATACACGTACCATTGGAACTGGAAGGGGCCGGTGGTCAGTTTGTCGTTGTCGTTGTCTTAGCCTTGGGAAGTTCCAAGTGATCTCCAAGATTAAAAAAGGATATCGCACCACTGCCGCTTAAATTCACTCTTGCCTTGACTGATTGAGATTGGGTTTTAATATTGGTTTATTCTTATTTGTTCATATATTCCCACGTCGCATTTCGTTCAAGGTATCTTGAGGCTAGAAAGGGAAAGAGGAAAACATAATTAAACAACCAAACAACTCGGAACGGGAAGGAGAAACGAAATGATGAGAAAAGGAGGCATCATAGCAACTCCAAACTTTTTTGTTGTAACGCATCTCTATCTACTTAAGTACTTATCTATCTAGGTAGGCAGGTAGTGCAGGCAGATAGATAGGTGAGGGAAGGAGGGAAAATCATCATATTCGCGCATACACAAGACACGGGAGACAGACAACCTCAGAGACAACCACCCAACTGACAGATAGCGAATACGCCACACATGCAACTGAGACGGGCCAAGTAAGAGTCGCAGAGAATAAGAACAGCGTTAGATATTAGGTATAAAAGGGCCTCGGTGTTGAGATAACTCGCTAAAACTCGTGGAATATATCACGCTTCAAGGTGGCCTGCCTGTTCGCGCGCACTTCTCGGCTCATCTGATTCCGTCCGTGTCCGAAACTCCGGTCAACCTTCTCATTAATCTCCGTCTTGCGAAAATAAAATAAAAATCTGATTGCGCGTCACCCACTTATCGCTAAGGGGTAAGCAAAGCCAGGAGGGTACCCGGAAAGACAAGGGTGACAAATGTGGCTGTGGGAGTCGTGAAACGGTAGAGATAGATATGTTCGGGATCGGCGATATTTTGGTGGTTGGGCAGTCAGTTGGTCGGCCGGTTGGACATGTTAATTGCCTGGGCTAGGAAGCGAGCGAGACCAAGGTAGAACAGCAATTCTGGAAAGTGAAAGCATAGCTCCCTGCCGAGACCATCAAGCCTGAGTGAGACTAAATTAAGCTGTTAACTCGTGTTTGGTCATGCTTCGTTGCCCGCCTCCGCCTCCGCCTCCCCCCGATGCGTGGAGGGCATCGAAGCTTCCTTCGGACGTTTTGACTTAAACCAGCCGACTCATTCATTAGAGACTTTGAAAAGAGGAGTGAATTAAAATTCGATGCAATACGGTGGCTGGTTTAAAGATTCCCCCTTTGAGCGTCGAGATTCGAAGAACGGCAGGCAGAGTAGATTGTCGCCGGGTGGATGATGCGTGGGTGGAGCTGTGCTTAGGCTCAAAGACTTTCTACTTTTTTACCGGCGCAGGCGGAGCCTTGACATTATTCGAGAGCCAGGCCAAGCCCTCAAGTAGGCCCTCACCTGTCGTGGCACAACTCGGCACCACATACCAAACCTTGTCCTTTAGCTTGGATAGTTGGAGGGCTTCGGTGACTTCCTGGGGTTTCATAGCTGCGGCGCGGAAGAAAGCGGGTTAGTCTGTGTGGTGTTGCTCGCCTGCTGGGGGGGGGGGGGGTTGTGAGGCTCTAACCGTGGCGACTTACCATCTCTGATATCCTGCTTGTTCGCAAATACTAACAGCAGACTATCCTTCATCTCGCGGTCGTTGATGATGCGGTGTAGTTCTTGTCTAGCCTCCTCTATTCTTTGCCGGTCCGACGAGTCGATGACGAAGATTAAGCCTTGGGTGCCTGATTCGTGTTATATGTCAGCGGGTAAATCTCACTCAATTGTCGCGCGTCTTCTCCCTCTTGTTCCTCCTCTTCCTCTCCCCCCTCCATAACCAGAAGACCCCGTCGGACAGGCCTGCAAGGCAACATGGCTTACCGCTGAAGTAATGTCTCCAGAGGGGACGAATCTTGTCCTGTCCACCCACGTCCCAGACGTTAAATTTGACGTTCTTATAAGTAACCGTTTCTACGTTGAAGCCAACAGTCGGGATCGTGGTGACGTCCTGGCCCAGCTTCAGCTTGTACAGAATGGTGGTCTTTCCAGCGGCATCGAGGCCGAGCATCAACAGTCGCATCTCCTTAGATCCGAAGATCTTGCCCATCATCTTGGAAAGTTGGCCGCCCATCTTGCCTCGATGTGCTCCTTATACGCGGTCTGTGCTGGGTATGGTAGCACAATGGACAGGTATCGTAGATGGTCCGAAACTTATATTTGTTTCTGTTTTCTCCCCAGCCAATGTCGACCGGGGGCGAGTATAGCAGTCGCAAGCTGGCTAGGTTCAGGTGTTTCGTAGTGTCGTGGTATAATTGGTCAAGGAGAGGTAACCGGAAAGTAAAACTTGCTCGAACCTAAATACGTGTCGAGATACCCAGATCCTATTATAGCAGAGTATAGGTAGCCTAATCTAACGAATCTGCACTTTGGCGAAGCAGAGAAGGGGTATGTTAGGTAGGTAATTAAGTGAACAAGAGACAGCTAAGGAAGGGGGAGGGAAATAGACACGGATATATGTTGACGAATTACGACAGCGCCCGAAAAGAACGACCAAAACGGTATGGACCAGTCTTCGAATATTTATGGTCTCAAGATTCTTGTCGGGAAGTCGAAAGATCGAAAGGGGGAAGATTAGACGCTGATAAAAGATGGGGAGAAATTGGGAAACAATTCATGGTCCACATTACTTTGTACAGACAGGACATTGTAAAATGGAAGACAGGGTACAAGAAGACAAGGGATTGGGGGGGGGGGGGGGGGGGGTAC
>Ga0247782_1000182_pt1 | contig 77028 bp, 66 predicted proteins | sample UWRJL019104C5_FD_179928 | JGI IMG/M metagenome (GOLD analysis project Ga0247782, IMG submission 179928) | Plant litter microbial communities from Arlington Agricultural Research Station in Wisconsin, United States - UWRJ-L019-104C-5 | ecosystem: Environmental > Terrestrial > Plant litter >... | reverse complement strand
ACTCTCCCCCCCCCCCCCCCCCCCCCCCCCCCCCCCAACATCATCGAGTTGTCGCATGCCGGAAATAAAACAACTGCTTTACAAGCCATGTTTCACCAACACAGATAGGCATCCAACAGTCCCATAGCTTTCAAAATCCCGGCCCCCTCATGTCGCAAAAAGTGTATGCTCCCCAGCCCAACCCACTGTGTTCTTCTCGCTATATCTAGCGGCTCTAACTCAAAACTGCGGAGAAATTCTTTCTCCGAACCCACGCGCATGGCTTCAAGCATTTTGGGCATTACTGCCTCTGGCCTCGGGAGTTCTTCGGGGAGCAAGGAGAGCACTTCCACGAAGTTTGCTACTTTTCTGTCTCGCTGCGACATATGCTGGCGTCGCTCTGCCCGAATCGTGACGCTGCGTTTTGCGATTCCTGAAACCGGCTCTTCCAAGAAGATTTTGAATATCCGTTCTAGAGCCCGGTCCCCTTCGTTTCGGTGGCCGTCATTGATGTCGTAGTGCCCTGCGCGCGCGAAGAGTTGGGCGAAAAGTAGGTCTTTTACTGAGGGTCCGACGGGGGACCCTTCATAGAGAGCCAAGCTGTTGACGTCTGCACCTGCATCGAGCAATGCGCGTACTGCGACCTCGTTTCGCGCCAAGATCGCCATGTGCAGAGGGGTATAGCCCTTTAGATTGCGTGCCTCCAGGTGAGACTTGCGCGGGAACATGGCCAGTGTCAATGAGTAAAGCCTGGCATGCTCATGTTTGTCATGGGCCGTGGGGCTGCCGACGACCGCGTGGAGAGCGGATTCACGTAGGTCGGGACATATGATGAAGTGTGGTTTCTGGTTGTGCTTCGCTGTCAGGGATTCAATAAGTTCCAGGCCCTCGATTATTCTGCCTACACTGCCATGCACGAGCAGCTCGCCAAATACTGTGCACTCCATTCCTATTAACTTACTGTTATGGGTAAACCCATTGATGTCGGCGCCTTCTCCGAGTAGAAAGTCCGCCAGCTTCCACTGGCCCTCTTGGAAAGCTGTAGCAAAAGCTGTGTTCCTATCTATCTGGTTGATGAGCTGTCCTCCCAGTGTCAGCATCCTTCTCGCAAAGTATTCATTTCCTGGGGCAGATCGAATTGCAAAGCTGAGGACATGGCCCGTAGTGGATGGCTGGAAGACATCCGCGCCATTCCTGACTAGAAGCTCGAATATGGAGAGCTTCCCTTTAGAGATGGCTAGTTGAATGGTCGACTTGTCCCCAACTATGACGTTGATATCTGCCGCAAAGGTGTTGGCCGTGAGAATATACTCGAGGATCTCTGCCGAGTCGCTGCAAACCGCCAGCTGAAGCGCGGTCAAACCGTCTTTATCCACAACGTTAGTGCAACCACGCTTCAGGAGCAGGTCGATCGTTTCTTGGAAACGGGTGTACAGATCAGATCCGTGTCTTGCCATCCTGTGGTGCGTACTCTGGCACTGAATAGCGAAACCCAAAAGACCCAAATCATTGTCCATCTCCGCGTTCATCGGATAGAGAGGTGCCGAATCCAGTAGTATCTCCAGTATTTCGGGCTCATGCCATGTACATGCGAGCTGAATGGGGTCCAAATTTGAACGACATCCTTTATGATAGAATGCAGGACCTCCACGCTGGAACACAGAGGCTCCATTGCGAATAAGTTCCTGAACCGCTCCTTTATTTCCCCGGGCTACTGCACGGTGTAGTGCAGTTCCTCCTACTAACGGATATGGTTCGTGGGGGTCGAGCGATGGGCTTTCGTTGGCGATAGTATTTAGATCCGCCCCTTTGCTTATCATGCGAGATACAATATTGGGTAGAGAAGAAGTACCGAAGGTCCAAATCCAATGAATCGGAGACTCGCCCAGGTTGTTTTTGATACTGCAATCAGCTCCATGCTCTATCAGAAAGTCGGTAATAGGCAGATTCCCCGCCCGACAAGCTATCATCAATGGTGTATCGCCGTCATCGTTTTTATTGTTGACTTGGGACGGATTGATACTCAGCGTACCTTCGATATTTGTAAAGGAGCCGTAAACTGTTGGGTCATGATTCGAACTTCCATCGCTGACTAGCGGTCGAATGCTCGATATGGTATGTGTTGTGTCTGGGGAAGGAAGCAGCCCATTCCTTGCCTCTTTGGAGAACCATGGACTTGAGAGAACATCCTCAGGTAGCGGAAACCCCAGAGCATCGTAGAGTCGCTGCAAGGACTCTTGGGCTGGCCGGTGTCCCACCAAGCAACATTCTTCCACAATGGCCAGATACTTGACGTAATCCTGTTCGACGCCGAAACCTAGACTATAGCATATTGCCTCCTCCATCGCCACTAATCTTTCCTTGGTATCACCCATAATCTTTTTCGCACGAGAAGAGATATCGGTGAAAAGCTGCTGCTGGAGAGAAAAGGGCAACCGACAGGTTGACAAAAGATAAAAGTCCAGATGACTAGACTGTTCAAATCGTTAGCAATAAGATACTAATATCTCCAGACGAACAGTCATATTCATACCGGTTTAGAGACCACGAATGGAGGCTTCAGTTGCGTGCTTTCATTCATCATGGCAACCCTATCTCTATCGGCCAGTCCACCAGGACGGTCGAACAATTCTTGGTGACTCCGTGTGTCTCTTGTCATCTAATTACATGTTCCTATATATCAAAATCAGTATTCTATGCGAGGATAGGTAGCACCTACCATTGAAGCGTCCGATGAGCTCTTTGGTTTCGAGCCCACCGCGGACCCAAATAATGATCCCATTGAGGAGAGCAGAAAGCTGAGCCTATTTAGAGCATTTCGAATCTCTATTGTTAAAGACCATCTTATTAGCATCTATTTGTATCATTATGCGAGTGTCCAACTAACTTGTCAGAATAGCAAGGTACGATGTTATCTCCATGCAGCTTGCTGCCACTGCCAACGCATCTTTAACAGCTGTCTTAAGAATGCTGCCCGACCGGTCTAACGCATCTTTGAACTCCCTTACAGAGTCAGAAGCTGTCATCTGGAAATCAGCTCCAATGGGGGGAACCGAACGGCCGCAGGACAAGTACACGCTCTCGACAGCTAACAGGAGATCTCTTATCGCTTCAGGCACCGGCGGTAGTCTCGACAAGCCAAAACCCCTGAAGTCCGAGTCGATGGTTCCATATTGGTGGAGGGTATGATACAAGTGGTGCGCCTTGGGAGGGATGGACCTCCACTGTGCCAGACCGTATCGAGTCCGCGAAACCCCTAGCATCTGTTTATTCTCGTTCTTAGTCGACTCTCGCAAGAATCGAGCGCTCGATGGGCTGAGGCCAAATGTTCGCTTTTGGAAGTTCCTATGACATAGCATTGGTTATCACAACGAACAGTATCTATAGATCAACATGGGTGACTGCCTTACCCCGTATTGCGCTCGATGGCCTCCAGAATATGACCGAGGTCCCTCTGCGTGGGATCGGAACTGAGAGCGATACTTAACACTTCACAGAAGGCAGCCGCAGTATTAGGTGAGAGCCCTAGAGCTGGATCGAGCACTTCATTTAGCGCAATGCTGAGAACATTCTCGGTGCCTTTTTCCTTTCGGATCAATGCATAGTCGTAGCGTTTCTCCCCGTCACCAGGCCTTGGCTGCCGATAACGCGGATGATTGAATGGGTCGCTTCCATCTATCGCCACCCTCCAGACTAGTATGCCATATGAGTATACATCTGTGAATGAGAGATGGTCTCGGTACACCATGCCATCTGCTTCCGGAGCATCAAAAGGAGGTGTTGATCCCTTGAGTCTTGTGTATGTATTTGGTTCGATTGAGTCGAGCGTCATCGAACAGCCAAAATCTGTCAGCTTTGCTATAAAATCGCGCCCCTCGTAGTTGGCGGCCGGGAAGACGAGGACATTTTCGCACTTAACGTCGCCGTGGATGAAGCCGCTCTCATGAAGTGCCTGAAGGCCGCGGGCCACGTCCATGCAGCATTCCCAATACGGACCGTCGACCATCCGAATAGGGTCTCTTATGAAATCCAGCAAACTTCCAAACGGTGAAGCATCGAAAATAAGCGATGGAAATAATTTCCCGTCCTTTCGGTGACTTTGCACCTCGAATGAAATTCCCCTTAGGCGAGTTATATGAGCATGGCTCCGCACACTCGCCGCCGAGAGAATCTTGAGTTCATCTACAACCTGCCTTAGGGCGCCCTGCTCATCAATTTTTCCGTCGGAATCGAATGAGGGCCGGACGCGCTTGTACGCCATGACGCTCCGGTTTCCCCAACGACGGTTAGCGATCTTGCGCGAGACGGTGGAGAACCCGCCCGCGCCAAGGGTATTGCTTATGCCTCCAGAACCCACCTCATCGATAGGGAACTCTAGGAAGATGCCGTTATCACTGCGAAGAAGATCCTGGATGAGAAGAAAGAGGTCATAATAAGTAGGGCTTTCTGGATGTTGTTCCAGGGACTCGGTTCTCTCAATTGTTCGGGTTGGGAGCCGAGTCCCATAGGTAGAGCGCGTGTACATGTATGTGCTAGTCTCCATGTCCAACGCATAGAAATAGGGCGAGTCTACGAGTAGGTAGAGATGATGATTTCTGGTTATTCTGGCCGGCATGCAAGTTATTATCTCAGCCTTTTCGCTTAGCGCAGGATTCCGTCTACAACATAGTCGCAGCGCCAAGGACGCCGGTGAGGGGTCTCTACTCCTGTAGCTGCCTAGGGGCGACCGTGATCTCCGCAGAACGATTGGTGGGTACAGAATAGAGCTGAAGCGATTTCCGTTCAGGTTGCACTCCGCTATTTCTCGTATCCTGGTCTACAAACCCTTGAAACAACAAGAAAATATCAGAATGGAGGCAGTAGGAGTCGGACTAGGAACCGTAGCCCTAATTTCTACAGTTCTTGACGTCTTCCGCCTGGTCACCTCGTTTCGGACGTATTCGGAAGCATCAGCCATTCTGTTCCGCCAGCTCGAGCTAGAGCGACAGGTGCTGCTACACTGGGCAACAGAAGTCGGTCTTCATCCCAAAGGGGATACTTCGTCAGGCTCTCACTCTGCCATCCCAGTTGAGCTGCTACCGTTAGTTCATAAGATCGTCGCAACAATCGGCACGCTGCTCACTAGAGCGACATCTGCCAGAGAGGCTAGGGATAAGTCCGAATCGGACGTCCAAGAGCTACGGGATACTCTCGTGACACTCCAAAATGAGATTGATGAGCAGAAGCAAGCTAGACAGCCGCGACTGCCAAGATCGTTACAACGTCTTCGGTGGGCAATCGGCAAGGAGGAACAACTAAAAGACCTCATTGCAACAATCCATGCATACAATGTTAGTCTCCACAATCTCGTCCCTAAGCCTCTACAGATCCGTCTTGATGGCTCTCTCATGCACCTTCTATTGTCGGAGAAGGACCCGGACCAGCTGCTAGAGATCCAACAGGCCAGTCTTCAATGGCGAAAAGCTATTTCCGCAGTGGCAACCGTGACGGCCTTTCAGCAGACCCGGTCTACCCTTGCACCCCCCTCGGCGAACCAGCTCGTACTGCAGCGGTCGAAGTTTACTTCTATCGGTCCTGACATGGCGCGATATCTTACCGAATATGAGCTCTATAGCGAGAAGATCCGTGTTCTCGTTGAATGGCGAGCACACAGGATACCACACAACTCAGAGAAGAAGTTCCAATATCTGAATACCTGCCTTGATCTCGCCCGACTGCTTCATGCTAGTCAAAACCTCGCCGCCTATCGCACAATGGACTGCATCGGCATCCTTGACGACCCTGAGTTCGGGCCCCATCCCCGGGTCGGACTGGTTTATCGAGTACCGGTCACTCCCGGTCCGCAGCCACGGTCTAGTAGCGAGGACAATTGCATCCAGATATACACTTTATACGACATCATCAACCGCAAAGAATTCTCACGTCCTAGACTAGATCAGCGCTTCGACTTGGCCCGGAGTCTCGCAACGGCCCTGCATCGACTCTTTGTCTCTAGATGGTACCACAAAAATCTCAACTCGAAGAACATTCTCTTTTTCGTACGGAACGGAACCAGCACAATAAAAGAGGGAAAGGAGGTTACTGCGACAGACGGGTATGTCATGCACCCCTTTCTCTCCGGATTTGACTATGCACGCCCGGACTCACCCGACGAAATGACCATCAAGCCGGAGGTTGATGAGTTCTGTGATCGATATCGCCACCCACAATGCACGCACCCAGATAGTCGGGAGGTGATTCGATACAGCCGCCGATTCGACATTTACAGTCTCGGTGTGCTGCTGATGGAGTTGGGCAGGTGGGAAACGGTTGATAAAATTCAGAAGGAATATACAGCCCAGAGGAGGAAGGGCCGTGAAAGGCCGTCAGCAACAACACTATCGTCTTGTTTGCAGGAGTTTCAGCGACACCTGCGAACACGGTGTGTGGAGTCTTTAGGGTTTCGAATGGGGAAAATCTATATGGATGCTGTGAGGTTTTGCCTAGATGATGGACACGAGGGCGGCAGGATAGGGAATTCAGAGCTGTTGGAGGATGCTGCGGCGGAGGAGCTGTTGATCGATGGATTCAACAACAAGGTTATTGCCGAACTTGCGAGATGCACGGTCTAACCCAGGTTAGACTACACGATGGCGCTTATGGCCCACTACATTTATGGCCGCATGGGCGCAAGTCACATGCATGGTGGCAGATCGGCAATTTCGTACCGTCTCTAATGTACAGAGAACTAGACTGGGTTAGACAATTGCGGCAGAGCTCTCGGTGACCGACCGAGAGCCAGTTCGCTTGATTACTGAACGAGGTTTCCGTTGCCTATACATTTCTGAAGAAATATGCGTCATGTATACAGCCGTGTCACCAGAGTCAAATGTGAACGTATCCGCAGCTAGTGTGAGAACTATGGTATTGGTAGCAAAAGCAAGAGAGCCACGTAGAAGTGCGGAAACCATGATCTTCTGGTTCAAGGTCCTTCCTTGCTACTAGTGGTTAAGCGGAAATGCAAAGGGAAAAAGCTATTGGGCTACATACAGTATAATGGCCACGCACTTTAGTAACTAATAGCGCCAACTACCTCATATTAACCTTCTCAACTGTAATTTGATGAATCAAGTACCTAATACTGAGTTCAAGGTATAGGTGTAGCTCAGAGACAATTGGACGTAGGAATCTGCAATGCTTTGAAAACGTCACAGGGAGTAGGTGAACCTGAAAGAAATACAACCGTACCTACCTAGGTCGCCCATGCTGTTTCCGTAGAGGTTGGGAACATCCCTCGCATCGGGGCGAGCCGAAGATATTCTACAGTGTGTGATGGACGCGGATTATTGGAGTAACAAAGTTTAGCTGTTAAGAGATACATAGCTTCTCCGCATCACTATGCGGATATACACGGATATTTCAATGCGGTCATAAGTACCTGGCCAACCCCCGCGTAGGATCCGATCTCCCAAATGATGAGTGTGGAGTAGGCCACACTGTACAGACTGGAGTAGCATTGGCACCCAGTGTCTCACCAAAACAGACAAAGCAATGACGTCCCCGAGTGGTCGAATGGGAGTTCAGCCCCTGCATCCCCGGCTTCTAGGCACCTATGTAATCGCCAATTCCAGGTACGTATGTACTGTAGGTAAGGGGTAGTTACTGTAGGCCTTCCTGCAAGATCCAGACCAAGCCACCAATGGCATTCCTTAGCACAACACAACATAGCGCAGCCATATATATCGAAGGTGCCGGAGCACCACCTCCCCTGGAAATGTGACCTTGGATTCTTTCTTTCCCTAGATCTCAGCTTAACATCGATCTTGCCGTGACTGACTCCCCTTTCTGATTTTCTCCTTCGCCTCCCATTTGCATCACATCTACTCTCGCTCAAATACTAAGATCACGATGAAGTCGTTCATGATTACCATGGGTCTTGCAGCCCTTGTCTCTGCACAGGCCGATAGCACCGGTTACTTTCCCGGCGAGCCGTCTTGTGCTGTGAGTGATCCAGCAGCCATCTCAGGCGTCAGAAGAGTGAGAAGGTAGACTGACCGTAATGTTCCACTATAGCTTCCTTGCCTGTCATCGGCGATCGCAGCTGCTGGTTGCCAACTGAGCGACCTCGCGTGCCAGTGTGGGCCGACACAGAGCGCCATCGCCGCCAAAGTAGCTGGATGTCTCACCACGAGCTGCAACGGCAAAGAGCTCTCACAGGCGCTGGGCGCCGGATTGGCCGTCTGCTCAAGCTTCAGCGCCGGCGAACTGAGCTTCACGAACCCCGGTGGCCCCATTCAGACCCCCACGCCCGTCCCTAGTTCTTCATCATCCGGCTCGGCGACCGTGACGAGCGTCGTTATGACTCTTCCGCCGATTCAGAACAGTACAACGACTTCGGGAACCGGTAGCGGAGCCAGTAGTGGAACTAGTAGTGGAACTAGTAGCGGAACCGGTACTCCAAGCATCACGCCCACCGCCACCCACACCGATACCATTGATATTTCGTCGCCCACCCTCACTGGGACTTTTAGCAGTGAGCCCTCAAGCTCACCTACGGGCGCTGCAGCAACTCCGGCAATGCTCGGTGCTGGCGTCTTGGCCGGTATTATGGGCGCTGTTGCACTGTTGTGAATGGAGTCCAATGTTCAATTGGAGCGTCATCCACGGCGTCATCGGGAGGTTACGCAACGCGATCCTCGACAATGTGATAATGAGTCTTCTTCTACGAAAAAGCGAATCTGTCTCCAACACCGTAATGAAAAGTTGTCTGTCGTAATGGGCGGGGTGTTGGGAGAGTGCTGTTTTAAGGTTGCGCAAACTTGTGTTTGACAGTTTTGACAGAAAATTCTGGTAAATCGTAGCTATGATTAATATGAGACCAGAGAATCTTACAATCATATCAAGGAATGACCCGATAACAGTTGCTCCCGAATTCAACCGTTTTGGAGCCCTGTCTTATGTACAGCTGCGATCATTGCTCTGACCAGTCTAGGCATTTTGATAACGAGCAATCTCACTCTCTATTTGCCTGTGAATGTAGTACGTAGTCCCATCTGCGGCTACTTTTCAGTCCTTGTCGCTTTCATTGCCGAGTGGGTGAACAACTTGAGGATTTCCGCGTAAGAATGACACAATGATCTGATTGGCCAATTCAAAGTGTGCACACTCGAAACACTGTGCACGAGGGACTGCATAGAGCAGCACATCGACGTCGCCTAGGTTGCGATTTTCAGAACAAGACACCTCTGTTAATTGGAGCCAAACGCATCTGGACAAATGATATTTCCTAAATCCGAGGAGTTCGAACGTTGAAACGCACTGGGTTAGTTCTTATTTCTTGTCGCTAAATACAGATGCACAGACGTATACTAACATTGGTAAGCGGCCCCACAAGCGGCATCCCATAGGACACCGTTAAACCCCTGGTAATACGCGTATTCCACGCGGTCTTGGCATCGAAGAGCAGCCTTAGTCACCAAAATGCGACGACATTACAAGACTATGCGCTCCTGCGAATGCAAGTCGTCGACGGAGTGTTAGATATGCCTCATTTTTCCGGTCTTAAATTCCGTCACTATTGCCATCGGAATACATGCGGAGATTACACTAAAGCCATAATGTTGAAAGATATAAAGCCTCAGTCTCAGACGGTGGTCATTTTATTCTCGTCTACCCACAGTCACCCTCACCACATCACCAGTTGTCTACATCGCAAGCTTCGCAGCACATACACCCTATCGAAACTGTCCTGAATCCCCATAGAGCACGATTTAAAAACAACAAAATGGCCACTGAACATGTTCTCGCCGGCGCAGCTGCCAAAATCCCTGTGAACGCCACCACCCCTATCTTCTCATACACGCCCGTCACCATCACCGTCCCAGGCCGCCCCGTCGACCTTCAGGTTCGCGTGACCGCGCCAGCTACGGGGCGTGGCTTGCCCATTATTCTCCTATCCCACGGGCACGGACCGAGCAACTGGCTCTCGTCCCTCGAGGGCTACGCGCCCCTCGCCGAGTTCTGGGCCAAGCACGGCTTCGCGGTGCTGCAGCCGACACACCTGTCGTCGCGCTCGCTGAGCCTTCCCACCCAGCCGGACAACGAACTCTTCTGGAAGTCTCGTCCCGCTGACATGACCTCCATCCTGGACAACCTCGACATCATCGAGAAGAGCGTGCCGGGACTTCAGGGCCGCTTGGACAGGAACAAGGTGGCGGCGGCGGGTCATTCGCTGGGAGGTATGACGACGAGTCTCCTCCTCGGCTCGCGCAACACCAACCCTCGCGACGGGAGCACCTTCCAAGCCCTCGAACCCCGCGTCAAAGTAGGCGTCATCATTGGCGGCACGGGAAATGGTGGCAAGGGGGGCGCTGATATGTCCGAGAATGCGCGGACGAACATGTTCCCCTCCTACGGTATGGACTTCAAGACCATGGCCACGCCTACCCTTGTAATCGCAGGCGATATCGACGTCAGCCCGCACCTTACGGTCCGCGGAGCGGATTGGCATTGGGACCCGTATATTGATGGGCCCGGTTCCAAGGACTTGTTGTTGGTGAAGGGCGGGCACCACGGATTTGGGGGTGTCAGTGGCTGGGACGCTGCCGAGACCCAGGACGAGAGCCCTGAGAGGCTTGCTCTTGTTCAGAGAATGTCGTTGGCTTATTTGAGGAGCAAGTTTTATGAAGGCGATAAGTCTTGGGAGCGTGCTTGTGAGGTCTTGGCTGGGTTGAAGGAGCTTGGTTCGGTTGAGAGCAAGAGCGGTTGAGCTTGATGACTGATGGGTTTACGAGTATGTACCTCTCTGCCTAGATGTAGGCAGCCGCCTTGGAAATGTTAATGTACGTACTCGTTGATAGATAGAACGCGCGTAAGAAGGTTGCTGGTGCTCAAGATCTGTCAACTACCTGCTTAACAAACTTCTATGCTCCCCGAATTTATTGTCTCCGATTCAACTATGCTCTGTGTGTCCATATATGAGGAAGACTGGACTCTACATGAACTCCATATGCATCGACGTCTTACCCTCTCTAATACTAATATAACTAGTAGCTTCAACGTAAGATATACAAGCCTCATCTATGGAATCAAAAACATAGCAAAGCGTACTGCTATGCTGCTCAAGCTAGCGCAATATCGCATAAATGCCGCTTTCTTTCTGTTTAGCTAGACGACTAGCTACGTTGTCACAGGATCTCTCGTCACAAATACCAGTGTTGGTTTCCTCCTCCCCGGAAAGCCAAGGACATTAAACCACGCTTGTTCAATCTCTGTACGCATTCTGCAGAGTTCCTACGCGCGTTTCCCCGCTAGCGTGGCTTCTACCACGGTCCTAACTTGCGCCTTGTCGGCTCTTTCGATTCCCACGGGACAAGTACATTGCCAGCCCCTAGTCTCTGATATTTTGGATGGACAGCGAGAAGTTCTAGAACTTAAGAGTAATGTAGTAATTGGCCACGTGTACTTAGCCCACATACATGCACGCTCTCTCTGCTGTTTTTCTCGGATCAGTTGATCTGAGTAAGAAATGAAAACTTACTGTCTATACCCTTCCCATTCGATTGTCTCACAGCCTGCGTTCTCGGCTTCACAGAGATAATTTGCTTTCTTGTGCAATAACAATATTTCTATAACGGACCCTCTGGCCGTGCGAACTGTGACAGTGGATAACTGCAGGTTGGTTAAACCCGGTATTGCAATAATAATAAAGCTACTCTAGAGGATTGCACACACTGGGATACCGAACCGCTCATTTACCTAGTCTCGTTATTAAACTATTTATACTCGAGCTCAATTTCACATAGGGGTTGGGAGAAGGGCCTTACCTGGGAGAAATATCGGGGGAAGGATAATACGCCATTGTCACGAGCAAAAGCCCAGATCAGCCGGGACCCAGAGGCGAGTAACCCCCCCGCATCCTAAGTCAGCATGGCCTAAAGCCATTTGGAGTTACAAGGCCTTCGTGATTCTATGTCACGGCCTCATCTTATAACGCCAAGTGGGGTCCCGCATTTATCTGTTTTACTCATCGCAACTTATGTCGCCCACAAGTCACTTTGTATTTCTGATTTCTCTGACGCTGCTCACAATTGTTTGGGTTTGTGTTAGATTCTTCTCTGTAGCCCATGATTGAGCAAGAATATATGTGAGGTCAGATGCTTGCCTAGAACTAGCTAGCGGCAGATGTTGCAACGGCATATCAAAAGCTAGTACGTTTGAATAAATATCAACGCTATTCTTAACATCCTTCCCAAGACCTCCTCCCCCCTCCAATAATAACTGGAGTATGAAGCGAAGGCACTCTAACGTACCATTATCCCACAATCCAAGAGATGAGAAACGCAACTAATAATGTGTGCATCTCCGTAGTGTGCTTGCTTGAAGAACTTAGTCACAATAAGGTTCCCGTTGAACCATAAAAGGTAAGTAGTCATGAAAAACTCTAATAGATAGTCACTGTTTATTATGTCGACTTCAACAAGACAGTTGGCTATTGTGGTCTTCCATGAACCAGGGCCATTTAAAGTTATGGACAGAACGTTAAGAAAGGGAATGTTCATTCTCGACACCTCTTGCCATGTTCAATTGTTTTTGGGCCATCGACAATCTGCAGGGGTTACATCGAATGAGTTCTGCTGCCTTCATTCGGCATCCATTCATGCCCCTTCTGTCCACTTTTCATGCAAGAACTGCAGAGTCAGGTGCAACCGGTCAAGGGAACAATGATCTGGCTAGCATTGTATTCGTGGCAATAATAATAACAACGCACAAGAATGAGCAGGCAAGATTTGTCTTGTTGATGTTGGTCATGATCGACACTAATGGTCGGCTCATAACAATAGTTCAGATGCCGTGTTAATCAGGTTATCAAGGCTTGGGAAAGATGTATATACTTGAGCAGTACACTTGCCGTGGCTTTCTCTTTCACGACTGTTTATTTTTTTTGAATACCGAAACACATTGCACGGATTACCGTAAGAGGCACCTGTTCTTGAAATTTCCACTTCGCTAACTGCCTGGACTTGCTTTGTATCAACTCAGCCTAGGATGGCTCGGATTATCAAGCCCGACGAGGCCGATGCTATATTCGACACCATACGCGCATCCAGCACCGGCAAACTTGATATCTGCGTGAGAAAAATTAGCCAGCAGAAGAACCTCCCTGTGGAAGTGGTATTGGCACAGGCAAGAGACAAGCACGGGTTAACAATATTACATAAAGCAGCGGCACACGGTGCAACTAGTAAGTCGTTCCCTTTGCCTCTCATTCTTAAAACCACCCTTATCCTTGTTACCGTCCATGATGCATCTCTGCTAACGCATATGCCGTTTCCTACGGATAGATATCCTCGAGTACTACGACTCGCATTTCACCTCCCAACCGACCCTCCGAAAGAGTCTAATGAACGAGCGAAACATCATGCGCGACACACCTATCCACATCGCGGCCCGGTACGACCAGTACTACTTCGTCAAGGCCCTGCACGAGCGCAAGATCGACGTCAGCACGCCGGGGGCCTTCGGGTTCACGGCGCTGCACTACGCGGCGCGCGAGACGCACACGGAGTTGGTCAGGGACCTAGCGGTCATGGGGGCCAACCTCAACGCCCAGTCCCTCTCGGGAGACACGGCGCTGCATCTCGCCGCCTACAACGACGACTTGGAGACGGTGACGGAGTTGCTCAGACTGGGCGCGTCCGCCTCCGTGCGCAACGCTTCGGACTCGACCCCAGGAGTCGTGGCACGGAACATTGGGGATGATTCGGCCGTGTATAAATATTTTAAGGAGAGCAACCGTCCCCATTGATTAGGGGAAAGGGCTAGTCTAGTTTTTTGAGCCGGGGTTGAAGCGCTGGCTCTAGGCTCTTGTTAATATGGTCACCAAGAGAGAGTGGACTGATACGCAAGGTAGTATATAGACTCCTCAAGCACATATCGCAGCGACGCTGTTGTCGTATTTGATGTATTCTTACTTGAGGGAAGACCTCCAGTCCGTCAGGATTAGACTTGTTGCAGCCAATCAACAGCCTAGATGTGACCCACAGGATTCAGATTCAACCAACCAAAGCTTGAGATGCAACGTATGTCCCAAAGTTTGATCAACGGTCTAAAGAATTAATAGGGGAAGAAACTCACCAATGTTCCTCCCCTCAATTATTTTCTGGCTTCTTACTGAACATCGTCTAGCTTCACGCAATAATCAGTGGGTCTATATAAATCGGCTTGTGAACTATCACAGTTAAGTAACATGTGTAATGCAAGTATTAAAACGGATTTCATGACCGGATATCTATTCCTTCATCCTTCACTGTATGATACACAGCTATCCTCTAATTATTCTTTCTTAGCCTCGTTGGCCGTAGTGTCAATTTCCAGGGCTTTCTTCAGACAGTGCCCAACTATTTCTCCTCATAAGACATCTGTAGCAATCCAACTAAAGCTGCGTCGTGCAAATTGGGTGCAACATTGGTCTCGACATGATCCTGAGTAATCTTGGCGCATCCTGTCTCCATCCAAATATACAGGCAAAAGATAACAATTATCCTTTTCTTCTCCAAGTTGTTTCCATTTCTGCATATTTCATCAATCATGGATGTGTCTGTTTTTCTCAAACCTTCCCTGTCGCACATAGTACACAAAACACCCCAAAATGCACCAAGAATCAATAGCTGTGCAATGGGGAAATTTCTCTTGCAGGTGGGATCACTCAGTTGCATAGACGTGGACGTTTATTAGGCACTTTATAACCGCGGGTTGAGGTCCTCTGACTGCGGCTGTGCAATTCAATATGTCGGTCGGTTACTTGTCCCGAACCTGAGTTAATGCGCTCATCGATAGTCATATCGATCTCCATGATTGATCGTAGACTCTCCACGGACATGGTTCGTGAGCTGGTGCGAGATAACCTGGTGACACCCACGACGTCCGAATCTGAATCGGAGTCGTCAAGAACTATTGTGCCTTCGACTAGGTTTATGGTTCTATTACTGTCCTCGAATGCGCCGGTAGGTGGTGATATCTCTACAACTTCGTCGTCGTGGCTCCCGATACTATTATTTTTCTCGGATCCACTGGGCGATTCTATCTCGATAACTTCCTCACCGTGGCTTCCGGTTCCATGATCCCCGGATCTAGTAGGTCGTGCTATCTCGACCACTTCATTGTCTTTATCGTCATCTTCGATAGGGATTACGATAATACCACCCGCACGATGTGGCTTGAATGGCACGACGCGATCTTGCCCCAACAGCCATGTACGAAGGTGTTGGTATAATATCTTAACGACGGCGGGCGGGAAAGCGTTGCCTATCTGCCGATTTATCTGCGTAAATGTCCCTAGAAACTTGTGCTCTTTAGGGAAACTCTGGATACAGGCAAGTTCTCTTAAAGTAAACCTCCTTCGCCCAGACGGGTGACACGCTGTCGACCCCTGTGTTGTGACCGTACCAACTTGTGTCCTGTCGTCGTAAGGTTTTCCTAAGAAGTTATCGCTCGCTCTAGCTTTCGCCAGCATCTGTTGTACGTTATGAAGAGGGTCATGACTTGACTCACTTCCAATCCCTTTGAACACTTCTCTAAGCGTTACTGCCGGCGGCAAGCCGTATTTGTCGTTTGAAGGGCTTGGAAACGGGGGTAGAACTTCTCCAGGGCAAGACGCAATCCAAATGAGTCGACGCCTGATCGAAGGAACACCAAATTGCTTGAACCGAAGCAGATCCCATGAAAAGGAATATCCAAGGGCTGTGTATTGCCCAACCAGAGCTGTAAAAAATTCCTGATTGCGGTCAAAAAGCAGCCCGAAGGTTTGCTCGCCTGTGGATATTCTAGGACATCGCAGTCTTAGGATTTCTTTACAGAGGTACAGTGCTGCAACATTTGCGCTGTCGTTCCGCCCGGGTATTGTATGTGCAGGCGAGAATACTTGGCAAGGTGGCGACAAGTGCACGAAATCGGCATGTTCTGTCGTGTTCTCAAGATCTTCGATCAAGTCTGATAGGCTCATGCGCTTGAAGGTCGCTTCGGGGAAATTTTCTCTGTAAGAGTTCCCAGCGGCAACGTCTGAGTCACATGCTAGGCCTATGCGAAATCCAGCTTGTCGAATCCCGCAAGATGCGCCACTAGCGCCGCAGAACATGTCGTCGACCACGTATTGTTGCTTCGGCTCAGCAGTCAAGACAGCCTCTTCCATCTCGTTGACGTCGACCATATCGACGGACGGTACACATATCTTGCCACCTTTATAAGACCCGCCACGAACAACCCCGCCACGAAATCTGCTTCGAAGCTTGTGGTCAGAAAACCGGAGACTAGGGTCGGTTATCTCCTCAGAGTCATATCTTAGACGAGTAACAGAGCCACACTTGGAGTCCTTCTTTAGCATGTCTTCGTCCGTATCCCAGTACCTGCGAAAACACCATCTCTGGACTAAAATGGCTTTGTCTTCTATCTCGCTGGAATCATTGTGATACTGCGAGGCATTAAATCTATGCTCTGGGAATAGATAGTTGGTCGCAATGAAAGCACGGGTCTTAATGACGTCCGTAATCGGGATCTCGACCGCTCCCTGGACGTCATCATCTCTCTCATCTGCTTTGACCAGATCGTATAAAGCGCAGACTTCGTTTTTTAGTCGGGGTAGAAGGCCGCGCAAATTTCGACTGCGTGTAAGCCTAATGCCCCGGAGTACTGTATTGGCACTTGGTCTTGACGTGGTTGGCTTAGACGAGCTTGAGTATATTGCAAGGACACGGAGGAATTGCCACTGTGTAAAGTAAGATGTTGTTAGATACTGGTATAGTGTAATATGTATAGCATAGGGAAGGAACCAGGCAGGGACGGGCTACATTCACTACACACTTGGAACTCTTCTGGGCACCTCTCGGCAACTTCGACGACAGAGCCAGGTCTTATGAGTCTTCCTTCATATCGAACAGACGGTAACAGTTGCTGCGATGCGATTGGAGGGTTACGCACAGTTATCTTCGCCCGAGCAGAAGATGTTTTGTTCGAGTCATCTAGCCTGTTTAGGTGTTCTTCATATTCTAGGACACTTTGATTGTCCTCCTCGCCATTGTTAAGGTCTGCGAGAGGTATATGATGATATATACGGCGAGCAGCCCGGAGATCTCGCAAACATTGTTCCAAATACGTGAGTTCTCCAGGGCTTACGTCGTCTTCATCTGCTAGATAAACACTAGACTCGCTTAGGGGCCCATTGGAAGACATTATTAAAGACTATTATTGCCCTTTGTGACGTCGGAAGTCGTACGGAATAGACGCAGCGACCAAGATGCGGCGAGATGCAAACGCACCTGCGTAATATTAGATTTCGGAGCCTAGTGACACATCTGAGAAAAGGACGGCCAATGCAGAAGCAGTTCAACAAAAAGAAAATAGTGCAATTTGACAAAAGACAAGAACACACGGATGTAGTTGGGGCGATGACAATTGTTCCAGGTAATTGGGTACGTTCGATTTCGATTCCTTAGGCCGCGGCCTTGGTATGCACTTACAGAGACGAGACACAAGAAGTATCGGTCCGTGCAGAACTGAGTATTCTCGGTAGCTCAGAAACTTACATCGCCGGCACACAAAGCTTGTGTGGAGTGGCCGGCTCTTATGCAGTTAGGTTGCTGGTTAACGCGCTTACCTCTGCAGAGCGGTATCAAGGTGAAGTGGTAAGGTGGTAAGGTGGAAAGGATGAGGTAGAAAAGTAAAAAAACAGATGTATGCAGGCAAATAAGTACTTAGAGGTAAGTACAAGTTAAGTAGGGGATTAAAGGAATAGAAAGGGAATGGTGCAAAATACTTATAAAGAGCGGCAAATGAACGTATGGAAGCATCGTACCTCCCATATCAAATTGTTGTAGTTAGGCAGATCTATTTTTTTGCTAAAAAGAACTGTAAGACGAATTCACTACCTCATCTAGTGGCGTACGAGTACATGTCAAAATCAAAGCTTGCTATAGAGTCACGAGAGGTGCGTTGTCCATGTATTATCCACTTATTGATGTTGCTTAAAGGCAGTCCAAAATTGCTCAGTTTAGCAGTTGCTATTTTATTCTAGCTAAATCAGCTTGGTCTTGCTTAATCAAGGACCTGTAGAAAAGGCGAGTGGTACTGTAATAATTCAAGAACATAGTATCAAAATCATAGCCCTGGAGTATTAATAGTGCCGCGATATAAGAATTACGTAGCCTTATTATAGCCTCACTTCCACTCAAGCCTAACACATTTTTAGAGGATCTTGCAATTATAGAAATAACATAATAAGCATAGGTCATTCTCCTGTAGTACTATCGAAGTTCGTGACACGCAACCAATGAAGCCTCCTTTCTACGGAGGATGAGTAGATGGAGCATTTGTATGAGCCAATTGAGAGCCCAATCGGGGCGCGGCCGAACGAAGGGACCAATCGGGACGTGGAGGCTAAAGGTCAAGGAGGCCTCACCCCCACACGAAAGGGGGCCGAACAGGCGGCGAGTCTGTACTATGTATATAGGGTCTGACGTATCGCCCACTCGTGAAAGGAGGGCATGTTTTCCCTATATAGTGGAATAGGCCTAACGTTACGATACTACTTCTCTCACTCTACAACTCCCACCTCTGATGGGATCCTAGTACTAATTAGAGATATTATAGGCGCTGAAAATGATACCCTCAGCCGTACCCATTATATTTGCTATGAGGTCGAACACTTCGTCAAACGTTTTATAAAACCACAAGATATCTAAGCTAAAATATCATGTTCTTCGCTTCTGTTAATTGTCAGTCTTAAAGTAATCACAGCCCATCAGCTTCGGATATCACAAGCTGCGGTTGCTTCAAGCCGGGGGAGATTCGCATATTAACGGTCTTGCACAGTCCTTCCCGCATTTTTATTTATTTTTAGTTTTAGTTTTATTTTTCTTTTGAGAAGTTTAGTATAGGATAATCTTCTATGGGCAAGAAATATGCTTGAATTACCGACTGGACGTTCCAACGGTGCCTGTTGCGGCGGTTTGACATATCACGTGCTTGCAATCGAGATGTATCCTACAATCAATATACAATAATACCTAGGACTTGCCCATTACTGCCCTTTCAACTCCTGTTCCTGCCTCTAACAAAACATACAGTGGGGCGACATTAATATAGCTTTAAGTGTCACGGCAGGTGCTTGGCGAGGCCGAATAGTGAGTATAGGAAACACTAGTTAATTATTAGGTAAGAAACTAAGTACGAACTATGAGTGCAAGGGTGAGGGCCGTAGGCCTCACTATATAGACTTCTGCAGGATTCTGTCAGGCGGTGACCCAATTAGTCAATAATGGTGACTAAGCCATTATGAATGGGTGGCCGTACAATGGTGAATGGCTGCCATTGAGGCAAGCCTACATAATAGAATGCTATGTACGGAGTAGTATATAGGGCCTGAGGGCCCACTACTCCATAGCATTAAGCGTTAAAAAACGAGCAATAAAACCTTTTTATTATAATTACATTTTTTTTTTCTTTAAGTCTCAAAAAGTGTAGTAAATTTTTTTTAAAAAATTATTATAATATAAAGTTGTTAAGATATTAATTATTATAAAGTGTAGGTATTAGCTGTTTTAGGTGCAAAATCACGGGGTGCTCGTGATTTGTGTCGGGCGACTGTAGTAATTCAGCAAGAGCTAATTGAACTAGGCAACAGTTTAAATCTGCTTACTTATGTTTTTCAGGGCACAAAAGCGGAGCCAATCGTCACCTAACTATGAGGCGGAGCAACCGGCACCACTTAAATTTTTCAGAAGCCCGCTTGCTGGCTGCTACCGCCCATCGGTAAGGGGTAGGACCTCAGGGATTGGGTGTTTCAATGTGGAATTACAATGCATAGATGGGACAGTGCGTCCCATCTAATAATATCCAGTCTAACGAACCAGGTGGGCGATAGGTCAGATAGACTAGAACATCTAGCGTAGCAAGAACAGGGTGATCTAACCTCAATACCTAAGATCGGCAATTAAAATATTTTCAGTTTTCCAATAATTCTATCGGCACTCGTCGTCAAAGGTGTGTGCGTGAGTGAGAGAGAGAGACACCAATAAAAATGGTGCTCCCAAGCTCGCCCCGTGCCAGGCGAGTGATCAAATACCTTATAGCCCTCCTCATCCTTGGTCTCGTCCTGGACTTCACGCGTCGTCTCTACAACTTCGCCAACCTCTTCCGGTTCTTCGACCCGCAACCGGGGGTAGTTCTTCAGCAGCGCGAAGTCCTCGACATCTATAACGCGCGGAAAGAAGCAGTACCCGTTATCCCCAAGATCTTGCACCAGGTCTTTCACAATTGGAGCGACCCCGAAAGCACTACCATAGCCCTGCCGGAGGACTGGGAGCGAGCGCGAAAGTCCTGCCTCGACCTGAACCCGGACTGGGAATACAGGCTATGGACGGCCAAATCGTCCCGCGACTTCATCGAGGAGGAGTTCCCCTGGTTCCTTCCGACGTATGATGGGTACAAGTTTCCTATCCAGCGCGTAGACGTTATTCGATACTTTGCGCTCCTTAAATTCGGAGGCGTTTATATCGATCTGGATAACGTAAGTCGCTTCCCTCTGGCTCTCTCATTAGACCTTGAGAGATATAATCAGGATCGTTATGAGACAAGGCTAACGTGGACCTGACACTGTAGGGATGCCTCGACACACTCGATGCCGTCACCTATTTCCCCGCCTTTACCACCGACGGAGGTCACGGTACGCTTAGCAACAACATAATAGGGGGCCAACCGGGGCATCCCCTCTTCCAGCTCATAACCGCGAACCTGATAGCGTGGAACTGGAACTGGATCCTTCCCTATATCATAATAAGCTACACCAGCGGCCAGTGGTTCGTGACGGCCATGTGGCACAGATATCATCGCCTGCTCTCACAAGATGGTACTCTGAAGGGCTTTGAGGGTAACAGATGGGCGCCTCTCCATCACATCCTTATGGACTCGCGACCAGGAGGCGAGCCATTCGTCTTATGGAGTCAGGAGCGCGGCGGTAGCTGGGATAACTGGGACAGCCCTTGGTTCGGCTGGGTCGGCAGCCATGTAGGCTTGGTCGTCTCGGAGATCATTGGCGTGATACTGCTACTCGTCCTCATGATTGCCGGCTGTGTATGGACGTGTAAGTGGTGTGTGTCTAGGCGACGGCGTCAACGTGGTTACAAGAAGGTCGAAACCTTTGATACGATATAGAATTACAGTGTAGAGTTAGAAATGTTAATGATAATGGCATAGTATTGTTAGGGTGGCATCGACTCTGAACTATTTGCAGCTGCTGGTTATGCCTCTATTACCACCTGCGGTATTTGTCGGCACGTACGTACAGCAGATGCGGCCGCGATTGCATTCTGCTAATAATTTACGCACAGTCTAGGTATGCTGCATAATCCTATCCATCACTAAGTAGCGCTACAAGCCCTTGGAATCTAACTTTCTGTGTGCCATTGTAGGGTGAGAGAAAGCTAACAAGTACTTAAGGTACACACGTTATAAGCGTTCTAGAGATAGCAACAAAGTGAGTAGAATTCGAAATACTTCATAGTTTATTGGCTACCTGGGTACAGCATACTTGGATTATATAGTCCCTCAGGTTTTAGTAGAATGTATGATTTTGGTACCAACTGGTACCACTACTGCTAGCGACCGCGACCGGCCCTAGCGCAATCCGGGGCAACAAAAGTGGCCGCAATCTGATCATCTTCTCTACAAGAGCGATAAGTCAAGCATTTAACTCGAGTGCATGCGATTTAATGAAACATAAATTGGCTGCTTCTCGAGTGACGGCTTTTCAGCTTCGTCTAATCAGCCGGACGTACCTCCCCGGGTTATTGGCAAGCGAGTAATAAGTGAACCAGGTATGCTCCCACACAGAAATCCTCCATGAATCATAAGACGACACCGATTGATTTTCACGACTACTGCTGTAGTAGTTCTCGCAATGCTACATTCAGTAATTGGCCTTCACTAAATGTGCACATGTAGACTAGCAGGGACGCCGACAGGCCAATTGACAACCTGGCGCTCCGATCTATCCGAACTTATTATCGCGTAGTCTAACTTGGGCCGTGGCGGCGTCTGACGCGCTTGAAGCGGAAGTCAAAAGCTGCTGCCTGATGATCGACAACGCCACATGAGAGTTCTACCATCATTCTACTTTACGCTATACCTCTCACAAGTCTGTTTATTTGATTCTGCTGGCTGAAATTTATTGTGATCCTGCTTCGCTAATCCTCTAGTAGGGAAGCAGATCTCATAACCAGAAACAACTTACAAAGCTTTCATGATCTGATACCTGCCTACCACACGTAAATTATATACAAAGTCTTCCTCCTGACGTGAAAAAACCCTATCGTCAAATTCACTGGGAAAATATTCAAGAGTATTGACTTTGTTATAGACTGGGTTAGTCGATATGAAGGCAGATCTCAACGGCTTATAGTGCAGGTTCCAGGAGAACTATATCTATCTCCTGCCGGAACCACCACTGCGCGTCCGCACCAAGCCGATGGAGGTCATCCGCGTCGGCATGCCCCGTCCGGGGACGGAGTCACTCTAGCACACCTTGCTGAGGCTTTGGTACGACCATACCTTCTACGGCTGGGATATCATTTTCGAGGACCCGAGTTACTGCCAACAACAGGTACGCCTGTGCCGAAAGAAGCAAGCCCCCCCTTTCTTATCTTTCGCATTGCATTCTGGGGTGACGGACTTGACCGATCTTATTCTAAGCCGGTATACCTGCATATAGATGGCTCGGCGCTTTAGACGGAGACACGTCATTCACCGCAGAAGACTTCGACGCTGTCCTCGGGCACTCGGCAGCCGTGACCGAGATGATCGCCGCGTACCCGGACGCGAAGGTGATACTGGACTATCGTAAGGACCTCAATGCCTGGCATCGCAGCGTCACCACGACGCCAGCTCGCGCTAACAGTCTGTGGCTGCACTGGATTCTCTCGCGCCTGAGCCCGCCTGCTTCTGGAGCTGGCAGGTATACGTGCGTTACATGTGGCCAGGCCTGTTCAGGGCCCCCGACGGTGACATAATGACGAGTATAGCGAGAGATGGAAAGTGGGTATATCTAGGTAAGATAGCTATCGTGATCAGACCGCCACATGATGCAGCTGTTTATTCTCAATATCGATAATGGCTGTGTGGTCATGTACCTGAGTCGCAATGTTGATATTTACGATGAGATGAGACGTTATTGGAACTTCGGGAAACACAGCCCTAAAATGCGACAAGTAGCTCAGGTATTACAGGTGCCCAGGTACTAAAGTACGTAACAGCGTAACCTGTACATCTATCAAAAGAGTAGAAAGTGAAGTTTAATCTCCTACAATGGGAGTACCAGGTAGCTCTCCATACGAGCAGCTACTCCTCGAATCAAAAAAGTGAGAAAGGCATTTTGATCCATCCTGCGCACGAGGGGGATTTCGCAAATGCTCAAGGTGGATTTGAGCTAGTCTGCCCATCAGGCAGTCAGCCCTTCGAGGCAATCACTGTCTCCGCCCTCCGCTCTGCTTCTCCTCCAATCAATCCACACTAGGTAGGGAGATTCCGTACACAGCCACGGCGGTGTATATGATGCCGCCCAACCAAGTCGCACAGCTGGACCCTAGAAAAAGTAATAAGGGGAACTCATGCGAGCCAATGGTCATAAGTAAGCTCTTTGGATGAAACCGGTCAAGTACGTAAGGACTTCACAGACTGCACTTGTGATTATTTGTTTGGGGGGCACGTGAGCATCTGAACGCGCTTTCGCAGAGCAGCCATACATGTTAACCCTTTGAATCATAGCACACTGCCACCACAGAGAGAAGGCAGGTGGAACGGTGCGCAATAAACAAACTCGTCCAACATTACTACGAACATCGTGGTAAAACCCTCATTCTCACAGTAACTCATTCTTCTAGTCCTTGGACAGAGTATACTCACGCGCACCTAGAGCCTTCGTCTTCTCGGGAAAAAAAATATATAAAAAAAATAAAAATTCAAACCGCGCACAATGTCATATACCGATTGGATGAAGCCTTGGCGTCACCAAGTCTCCTCGGACTTTTCTGGCATGAAATTTGCCAAGGACATTGAGGATAAAGGACTGCTCAAGACGATCTGTGATCTCGCCATCCGATGTTGGATCAAGCTACAGGCGGAACGGCTCTCGGAGGGCGAGTCACCAAATGCTTCCATCTTAGAAGAGGTGCCCGAGATGGGTAAGCGAAACATTGTCTACCGTATCCAGATGCCGAACGGCAAGATCTGGGTCGCTCGATTACGAGACGCTCTGAGATCGAGGGAGTACTTCGGCGATTCTCCCGAAAAACGCGAGATCGAACGGAAGATGCTGGAGAGCGAGCTTGCGACGATGAGGTTCATAAAGGAGAGAACCAGCATTCCAGTCCCCACCGTCTTCGATTTCGACCTCGGTTACGATAACCCTCTTGGCACTCCCTACATGTTTATGGAATATATGCCGGGAAAGCCGTTCCCTTTCCCTTTCGACACTCCGACTCGCGGTGAAATTAAAGATGAGGACCTCGAGAAAATCCACAACCAGTTGGTCGCCTTTCAAGCTCAGCTGCTCAATATTGGGTTCGACAAGATCGGGCAACTTTACTTCGACCCGGTAGATCAGGCAAAGTTTATGATCGGTCCCATCGTCGATCGTAACCATCGCCAGTACGGCCCTTATACAGATTCAAGAAGGTTCTTGATCGAGAGAGCCGAAAAGGTCTTAGAGGATGAACTGAATCGACCCGAATCCATAGTCTCGACGGGAGATAAGGGCCCGGATGACGTGGCGACGGCTCGCCGGCATCTGGAAGCTGCGAAGATCCTATCCGAGGGCAACTTCAATTCGGGTCCTTTCTTCCTGCAACACGTTGATCTTCAATGGCGGAATATACTCCTAGATGAGTTGTGCAATATTGTTGGGATCATCGACTGGGAATGGGCGTTGGTATCACCCCTAGAGAGCTTTCCACTCTTCGGTTTTAATTACGCAGCTCGGGTTCGACCCTGGAATGCCGAGCTCATTCAGAAACACGAAAAAATTGCGCTTCAAGCGTTTCAGAAGCGCTTAGAAGAGGGCGATGTCAAGTATAACGACGTCCAGCTCTCTACTCTTGTCTTTGACCCCGAATTCTCTCGGAGAAGAGACATAGCTAACTGCCTTGAGACCTATAACACGCGCCGGGGGCGTGAAAGCGGTTTCAAAGTCCTAGAAAAATACTTACGCTAGTACGCTGGAGTAGATGAGACGGATGGTACCAGTACGCAGTGCTAACGTTTAGCTGGAGGGGATGCTTCGAGCCTATAAGTGGGTGTTAACTTGGATTGATATTGAATAGAGAGGGGAAATAACCGACTTTCACGACCATAACCGTTAAATAAGGGATTTGTGTGTGACGCCTCGCTGATATAGCGATAGATTCATCTAGAAGTCAAGACTGCACCATATTGCTTCTTTCCTTGCACGCACTGACTCAGCCTAAGTGATGTCTATACCTCTCCTTCACCCAACCACAAGGCCGGTCAGCGATTATCGCCTCTTGCATTTCTGTCATCCGAGTGATCGGATAGTACTCAAGGGTGATGATGTCATACAAGATCAGAAGACAAGTCTTTGAGGCATGTTCGATCTATCCTGCTGGCCTTGGGTCGTGACTTGTAGGTTAGGTCCCAAATGCTAGCTCAAGAGGTTACTCTCACCCGGTACGCAGCAAGTAGACACCAATCCACTGTCCGTGTGAGCCATGTTGCTGGGTATGGACGCGGACCTCACCTGACATGACGAAACTGCTACCCCCTTGGTCACTTTCTTGCCTATTAGATCATTTGTGCTTGCTCTCATTAAGCGACTACTACAGAGACCACGTAGTAAGATGCATACTAGGCTGCCGTAATATTTCGCACCTTGAGTAGTTCAGTTAACGCAAAAATCAGGCGTGATACTCCTCCTACTACCACTACACTCCTATAGGGATAGAGAAATCAGCGGCTTTTGCGATAGTCGGTAGGTGATTGTACAACAAGTGAGAATAGGGATTGTGGCTGTGAACGCAGAGTGTGCCGGAACCAGTGTGAAGTAATACTTCGTGGCTGGGGCATCATTTCAACTACAATTCATTGCGCTGTCTAGGTAGGCCTGCCTAAATTGATGCGAGCGAGGTCGGGAATCGGATTTATTGTCCATGCGAATTACCCGCGAGGCGGTTTTTCCTATCGCTGCCAGCGGATAGGTCGACCTATATTACCCCTAATCTGCAGCTTTTATCGCTTCTACGCGACCAGGTTTGCCGCACCAGTCGTGTAAATGAAGTAGATCATATCGGGTTATTTTAAGAACGACGGAGACCGGCAGATCAGCACTTTATCCCAATACCATAGCTCATTCTGATTAATATTAAGTTGCACAGAGTTTACTGGAAATCTTGATCCCAAGATGTTCATCATTCAAAAGAAAAAAGCCTACCGAGGAGCCGGTTGACTTGCTTTACAACGCAGGATGAAGAAGACAATTCAGTTGTTGCTTCTGCAAGCCGGCCTCTCGCAGGCCGGTCTCAGATTCGGGTGCTCGTCTGTCTCGATTCAACGCTTGGACCCCGTTGTCGAGCCTGGCCGCATCCCTTCAGCACATGTTCATCAGATCGTCGGCGGAAATGCCTTCAACGCGACGATGCAAGGAGACATTGGTGAGAAGGGGAGTTGCACGACTTGCGCATACACCGAGGATTTCTCGAACTACTGGACGGCCGTCATGTACTTCAAGCACGAGAATGGGTCCTACAAGCGTGTCCCGCAGTACCCGAATGCTCAGCTCGGCACGGAGGGCATGGACGCACCAGACATCAAAGGCGGCATGACCATCTACTATACTCAGAAGGACTTCAACGGTAACGGCGACGAATACATCACCGCTTTCAAACCTGTAAGCTATCTACCCACCCTTATAGGGCGGTCATAATGAAGCATTTGAATCTCGGTTAACCTCGCAAGTTAAGGGCTTCCGCATGACAGTAGGGTCTCCCACAACAAACACTCTTGACGGCGCAGAGGCCAATCCTGGGCTCCGATACACTTGTCTCGAGACTATCCTGACAAGAGGGTTCGAAACGTTTGACTTCCCCGACAGGCCTTGCCCAGCTGGCATCATGGCCATCCATCACTTCCCCGCGTGTTGGGACGGCGTCAACCTCGACAGCCCGGACCACCAGTCGCACATGTTCAGCACGACCAAGGGGCAGTTCCGCGAGGCCGGTCCGTGTCCCGCGTCGCACCCTGTTCGCGTACCGCAGGTGGCGTACGAGACAATGTGGAACACAACGATGTTCGACGACATGTGGCCCAAGGACGGATCGCAGCCATTTGTGTGGTCGTTCGGGGACGGCTTGGTAAGTATCTCACTCTCACGTCGCGCCTTTCTTTCTCACTTTTCCTTCGGTTGGGGAAACTAGATAGCCGAGTACAACTGACATGGAGTTTTCAGGGCTACGGCACGCACGCGGACTACATGTTCGGATGGAAGGGAGATTCGCTTCAGCGAGCCATGAACTCCACTTGCATGTTCCACGCGTGTGGAAGCCCAGGCATGCAGGGGATCCTCAAGACACAGACTGTTGCCGAGATGAATAAATGTGCGGTTCAGAACACGGTTGTTGAAGATACAGATGGTTGGCTCACGTCTCTTCCCGGACAAGAGATGCCCATGTAAGGTAAACTGCAAGATACCACATATACTAATAAAAAAGGAGGAAGTATTGTAAGCCAGTAGAGTAGATATGACACAAAAAGTGACTCTACCATCGTTCGATGCCACGTGGACAATAGTGGTTTAAGTGTACATACTAAAGTGGATAAATCATTACCTACTTAGGTAGCCCTTAAACATACAAAATGCTAGTTTCTTGCCATCCAGAACGTTGACGTTCCCTTCCTTTTCATTAGACTAGCCACAGGAGGATAACTGATGACGCCGACGCAGGAGAAGAAGAAACGTAGGTGTAGAGAAAAGAAGCTTAACTAAGCCATTTCCGTGACGCGTTTTTATGCACTTCAACACCAACGGAACCAATAGGCCAATGCTAGTAGCCAATGTGGGAGGAGAGATGCATGCAACTTTGTTCCAGCGACCTGACTGACTGCCTGCAAGAGGTTTTTTTTCGAACCCAAGAGCTTCTGTTGGGTCACCTAGGTGATTATTAGGTACTTAAGGTAATAATGCATCGAAACCTCGTCCTTCGAAATATCGTCTTTGAACGTTTTCCTCTCACCAAAGAAAACAAAAACGAGGGCATAACACCAAAACTCATCATAATCGATCTAGAAAGCCGATAGGGGAACCACCAGGCGCCCGAGATTTCTCTCAGTGACAACAATAATACTGGTGCCACTGATCCAGAGGCCGCTGGCTGGTCCGGGAAATCGGTCATTTACGACCTGGACCATCTCATTAGGGGTATGGTATACGCCACCCATCCGCTGACAGACGTGATAGAGTGGCCCGTTCCGGCGCCGTTAGAGACGGTAGCTACGACTTATACACGCTCCCATCCGAACCAGAGGCTAGCTTGGATGAGCTTGCTGCCACGGTACACGGCATTGAAGATAAATAAGTGAGTAGCTTAAATAAGACCAACATCCTTGGCTAGATTAAAGATTGTTGGCCCACCGTCATCGAGGCTATAGCAAGGATCACGCTTGTGGTCAATATTAGATGTCTGATATCATGTTCACATGCATACCAGCTTCGAGTCACAGTCAAGAAGGAGTATAAACGAATCAATTTTGAACCTTTTAGGGCCTTGTAATGCTTAACCGACACAAGGAAATATGCGACAAAGCATGGATAGGCCTCCAGGAGACCTAGACACCCAGAAACCTAGCTAGGTTGTGGGATCGGAGAATACAACAATATCGAGAACAACGACAGAGATGTGGCCCTAGCCGTCTCTTTAGCGGACATCTGACACACAAGTGGATATAGAGAGATACAGAGGAAGAATATAACTGCAAGAGCATCTTGCTTTCTCTCGTTCCCTCACTGCGCCCTCCCAAACTGCAACAAATTCAGAATGGGGTCTGTCATTGTGGCCTCCAAAAGCTAGTTCATCTGTATGTAGAATTTACACCCCATCAATCTGAGCGCAAAATCGTCGCACGTGGGGTCCTTTTGCTCGTATAAGACCATCAGAAAAGTAAAAGTTAGGTTCGTACGTAGTACATTGTCGTCCAGGAAAATACAGTCGGAATGGGAAAGAATGGGAAACAAGTCAATGGGTATTGCTGCCGGTGTTGCAAACTCTGGAGAAATTCATAAAATGGAGAAAAGCATTTGTCGCTAAATATGCCGTGTGGTGTTTCATCTATGGAGCAGTGGGCGACCATGCGAATCCTGTCGCAATGCCTAACGGCGTCGATTCGCAGGGTTGCGATGCTTGAGCCGGCTAGTTCGCCAGCCCTCGTACCACTGTTCGCGACTGGCTTCGCGTAATTCACTGCGCCACTCGGAAAAGACCGCCTCCCGGAGACGAGTAAAGTCGCAGTGGTCTGGATCATATGGATTAGCCGTCCCCCAAGGGAATTTTCGATCGATGGCACCGGGTTCGTAGAGGTCGGGGCTGATTATGGACATGGGCAGGAAGGGCGTTTCCTCGATGGGCTCTTCTGAGATCTTGGGATTCGATCTTCGTTTGGACCCCTGGGATGGCTGGCGCTTAAGGTTGGGATCTTCATTTTCGTCTACCGGGCTCGAATCGTCATTATCTTTGGAACTTGGACGCTTATTTTCTTTCGATCTATCGTCATCAGATACGACTGCCTCCTCGTCCTCGTCTAACTCCTCGCCCTCGTCAATTCTGCTAGAATCAGGTGTTGACTCATCATCATCATCCAATCCTAACGCCTCTAGGGGGTCGAAGTTCGCCTTCTTGAGGCTAGACCAGACGGTCTTCTTGAGGTAAGCCATATGTGCCTTGGTGACCGTATCGGCTTTGGATATCACGGGAATTACCGTTGTCTTTCCTTGCAGGGTGCGCATAACTTGCAAGTCAAGATCCTCATCGAGGCCGCCAACAATGCGTCGCAGGTCAAATGTGGGTTTTCCACCGTTATTAATTCCAGGACCAGCTCGAGCAGCGGCTATGTTCCTGTCGAGACGAGCCGGGTCAAGAATGAGGAAAACGGCATGGACGTGCGTATCCTGTACGCCCGGAGACCGAACCACCTTCATCTCTTCAGCAAATGTCTCTTCAAACTTTCCTTCCAAGAACGTAGACATCTCCCGTAGCTGGAGATCTACCAGATTCTTGTCCAGGCCCTCAGAGTCCCATAGGGTCAACCCAACTCGCTCGCCATCAATCTCGCTTTCGAGGTAGTGGGGAACGAAATTTCCCGAGGGAGCTGCCCGGGATATCACCTCTTGTTCGATCTCTGTCGAGCGTGGAGACCTCTTCTTGGCCGGCAAGGCAAGCGATGTCTTGAGAAATTCGAGGAACGACGTCTTGCCCGAGCCACGAGTGCCGACGATCAGAATGCTGGGGAAAATAGGTAAGCGAGGGTGCTCCAACGAATTCAACGACTGAGGTTGATGAGGTTGATGACTTACTTAAAAGGAGTGGGATCTTTCCTTCTACGAACCCTTCTAGGGCTGTTAACAGTACTGATGGCGCTACTGGCATAGCTGTACCGGCCGCGATGCGTCATGCTTTCTGTGCGAGCGTAAGGGTCGATCCAAGCACCGTTGGGGACTGGTGGAACTGGCGGATTGGCAACAGACGACATGGACGGACGTCCAGGGTCAATAGAAGCACGCGGCGGGTAATGGTGAAACGAATGATCTGCTTTCCCAGAGGCAACGGGAGAAGAGTCGGGCTGACTATCACCCCCGAAAGTTTGGAGAGGTTGAGGTTGAGTGCCATTGTAAAGGGCCGGTAGACGAGGTGGGGATCTGGGAACCGAGTCTCTCTGTGTCTGTGAGCCTTTCCTTCCACTTCTGCCCAAGTCCCCGGACTTGGTGCGTCGAAGCAGGTTCCCGAAGCTGGATCTGCGAGGCGTAGGTTGTTGGCTCATCTTTCCAGGCTAGTGCTGCAAGCATGCACGTATTCAAGGTTAAAGGTAGGTGCGTGCGGTAATCGGAGAGCTAATTGCGAGCTACCACACCATGTAGAAAGCGCCAATGGCCAACAATGCTAAAGTCAATTGGATCGTTTGGCAGGTGTGTCGGGTTGATTGTTCTTGGATCCAGGATTATCGCAAGAGCAGGGTGCGGTGGGGCTGCCGTGCTTGCGCTTGGACGAACTTCTTTGTTCCGGTAGACAGCAACCAACAGCTTCTTCGTCGAGTTGGAAAGTACAGCAAGCAAAGTGCGAATTCCTTGGAATTTACGACAGGTACCTACTATCGCAAATATGCAGAATTGTATCGGTACGAACGGCCTAGCACTCCAAAGTAGCAAACTTGCGAATTTCGGGGCGTGGCTAGTTGGTATAATCTGAGGAGCATATGTCGCTGGCGGAAATGGGCTGTTCAGATACGTCTGCTACAATTCGAGGACAGGTGTTTATGGCGCGCAAGTTTTCTGTGTGCTGGAGCGGGCTCTGTGCGACTTGACTCTTTGTTCCTGTTCGTGGGTGCGGATATGCAATGCAATACTCGACGCAAGAATATGTAGCCCAGAATGATCTAACAAGCCAATGTCAAAATACAACCAACACCTGAAAGTCTTCACTGCATCATTGTCAGTTCGTGCCTAGGTAGCGGGACGGAAGAAAATCGAGAATCGAACAGAGGGATAAACGCCGGTTCACCCTATGGCCAGAGATACAGGTAGCAAAAGGAGAATAGTTTCCTAGTGCATTGTGCAACGATCATCAGGGGTCAGTCACACATTAAGTCTACAAACCGGGCTGAATGTAGCTTGTGGACGATGAAGGAATTCCCCGGATGACATCGTTCGCTCTGCGTAAGTCTTGAATGTAACCAAGCCGCCGCGGGCAGTAAGGCACAAATTCCCGAGCAAGGCCCAACTCATACCTTTGCGCTTCGTCATACGCTTCTCTGCACGCAAACAGGAGCGCATGTGTTGAAACAGGGCGCTGATTCCATACAAACCGTATCTCAGCTGAGCCACAGACAAACCTTCATGGGCGCATTGTACCAGGAAAAAAAAAAAAAACGAGAGGGCTACTAACCTTTAGGTTACGGGGAGGTGGATCCCGCCAACGTAAATAATGCGAAGGAGCTCGCGAGATGTGTATTGGTTGCAATTGATATCGGCGCAGGTCTTAGACACAGTCTCTCGCTTGAGAAGTGGTCGTGGGTGATGGGTCGCGCGCGCCGTTATTTGCTGTGTCTGTTCGAAGGCTTCGGATCGAGTTCTGGGTGAGCACCTAGTCGAGAGCTATCAAACAGCGGCAGGGCTCTGCATTAAACTTTAAAGCTAATAAGGGGAAGCGGATTCGGCTGTGACTGTGATTGGACCCTGTTGTTTATGCTGCTGCATGAAACAACCCTCCTTGCGACGAGGTACTACTGGCAATAGGTAGGACGTCGAGAGGCAGGTAGAATGATAGACGGGATGAAAGGATCGCGATCAGTGTGAAGGAAAATAAAGCTACAGGTACCACCAGTGACGTACAGCTATCGAAGGGAAAACGAGTGTGCGACGAACGGAAAGGAGAGAAAGAAAAAAATATGACAGCAACAACAGGGGAGCTCAAGGGACCAGAGCAGGAAACAAAATTGGCTGGCATCAATCGCAATGGAAAAGGAAACGGAAACGAGATACTGGAACGGGGATGGAGACCGTTAGATGGGGATTGGAGAAGGACTTCGCTTTGTCTCAGGGAAGCTTAGTGCTGAGATGGGGGAGCACGAACGTGGACTAGCAGGGGCTCACCAACCAAAATGGCCCAAAATGGCCCAAAATGGCCTAACGTCATTTCTCCAACGTGTTTCTTCGCGTGGGCAACGGGACTTGAAACAAGCGCTAATTCAGACATTAAATGGCTTGCATGGACACTAATAGCACGGTTGGTACAGAATTACTCGAGATGAATAATCGTACTGTACGTGCTATCCCCGGCACATATAGGTGGGTGTTTATCGCTTCATCATTCCACGGACTCGATATGCCTCTCGTAATTCATTAGAGTAGTTAAAGTACAATGGGGATGTATTACTGCTTCTGATCTCCTGTATTGTCCTAATATCCGCTGAGCCTGTTGGCATACGTCCTTTTGCCTGGGTACAGTGCCGTAACATCGCGTGTATCCTCCTATACAGCATTGCCATTTACCATTACTGTACCTAGACCCCGTCGAATATCACGGCAAGCGACCTGTACGAATGAGCAAGCTGCCGATACGAATGGATTCATAAGATCAATGCCCTGCTCAGTACATCCCGAATCGCCCAAGCAATCCCGACTCTTCCCACGCGCCCAAGGACCCTGCCATGTTGTACAGTTTCGGTTTGATTTCGTTGCGTGGCTTCTGTACTGCCAATCGATTCTGTTATAGTTGATGAGTAGTATTATAAGGAAAGCCCAGTCCAGTTGAGTTGCTGTTTCCTGTTAGTTCGGCTATAACGGCGATGAACTATGAACCACATGCATTTCCCGAAAATTAGACGGTATGTTATGTCCAGTCGCTCGACATCAAGCGCCACATTTCGTATTTGAAGGGCGGCAAATGCAGTTTGACTTCACTCTTTTGGCCCCCTCCATTGGACGGCAGTGAACCTTAACTTATGCTTAGATCTGCTGACAGCCATCCAATCAGCGAATAGTTGTACCTTTTCGAACAGATTTAGCCCCTAAAGATGACGTTGACACGGCTGAATAGGAGACAGGCATTTCGACAGTCGTGCCTATTGTAGTCGCTCCTTAAGATGCACTTCTACACCATAGCTTCAGGGGGACATCCAAATTGCCGGCGCCACGCCACAATGTCCATGATCGCTCAAGTGTAACGCTTTTTCGGCACCAGAGGGGTTCACCTAATTAGTTAACCTAAGTTCGATTCATAACGATGATATATGGCTGTTTGCCTGATGGCTTATATTTAGCTTGCGCTTTCATTGCTGGGACTTAATCCCAAATCGTACTCAAAGGAAGGTAAGACTAAAATGATGACAAATGTCACAGTCGCTTATATTAGTGAAATGGTATTCAGTAAATACACAGACAAATGTCTTGCCTAGGGCTCTATTTGTATATCTTCAACTGTATTCTATAGATTATACAAGAACCCATTCACGGGCCCTAGTCTTACTCGGTAGGCTCGGTACCGGAGGTAGATCTCGATACGGAGTGAGTCGAGATTTGTCTTCTTTCTATAATAATAAACCTTCTGTCCCCGTCTATGATATTTAGCATTTCTTCAACCCTCAAACACCTCATGCTGTAACTCAACGCCGAAATCCTTTGCCATGACAGCCATCCTCTTTTCTACTTCGTCCTCCATGCCTCCACCCCAACCAAACCACTGCCGCATCTTAAACGTGTAGAATGCGATGTCTGTGGCGAACAGTACCGTCTTGAACAGAAGGTGTCGCCACGCGTTAACAAACCGCTCCCGCATTGGAAGGTCGGGGTCCTGGAAAAGGCTGACGCTGGCCCAGTTGCCCATCATCTTCAGGCGGTTGACCGGCGAGCCCATGAACTGGTTGTTTCCTTGCACAATACGCATGTTCCGGCCAATGAACACAAGCTCCTTTGGCCACTTGTCCTCGTCGGCCAGCACGTCACGAATCCCTTGCTTCATGCGCTGTTGCATCTCGTAATGTCGTTCAGCCTGTGTCTTGCCAGATAGCTCTTTGGTCAAAGCATCCTTGGTTGTCCCATCGCCTCCGTCGTAAGGGCGCATGAGTGTTGCACTTGCGAAGAGGTCCGGAGATTTAATACCCCATTGTTCGGTTATCTCCGCGATTGTCTTGTTATCAAAAGTCATGAGGCTCTTCCAGAACAAGGCGTATTGCTGTCTGAACTTCGGTTGCATGTACACGTACAAGCCATGGTCGATGAGCACGAGCTCAGGCTTTCCAGAGGGTAAGCGACGAATGAAGATGTTTCCCGGGTGTGGATCGCAGTGTACGACGCCCCATTTGAAGATCTGTGCCGAGAATAGGTCCACCATTGTTGTCATGACATCTTTGGTCGAGAGACCCAATCCACCCTTGCCGTTGCGTCCCTTCCATTCCGTGCGCTCTGGTTTCAGCTTCTCTCTTGATTGGCTTTCCCGGAGTTCTCTGCGCGCCGCTTGCATATCTTCCGGGCCGAACTTGAGTTTCTCACCATGCACGCCGGCCGACCCCTTACCGTAGCCTCCTAGCCAGCGTCCAGTCGTAGCCTCTTTATCCCAGAGCCGCACGCCTTCTATCCATTCCGTAACTAGTACTCGCCTCGTGGTGAACTCCGGATAGACCTGGGGAATGTAAACCCTACCCTTGAGTACGGGTTCTGAATCGACTAACTTGCGCATGACCTCGGAGTTCCTCGCTTCGGACTCAAAATCGGTCTCGAGCATCAGACGCTCGGTAATGAACGGCACAATGGAGTACAGTGGGATATCAAACCACCAAGTGTAAACCCGCATGACGACCTTGAACGCCCACAAATCCCAGCCGACTTGTTTCGCGATCTCTGGCTTCTGGATCTTAAGCGCAACTTCCCTCCCATCCGGTAGTCTCGCCCAATGAACCTGCGCTACGCTGGCGCTAGCCCTCGCCCGCCGTTCTATGAGACCTTTTCCTTCTTCACCTGTAAAGCTCACGCCAAACACCTGCTCAGCATTCTTCCCGCCAAAGTCCTGGCGAATAACCTTCTCGATCTCTTCCCAAGAATCCTGAGGAGCATCGTCGAACATGCGGGCGAACATGCGCTGGAATTCGGGCGGTAGTACTGCGCTCTGCATAGCAATGGCCTGGCCAATCTTGAGATACAGGCCCCCGTTGGCGCGCAGTAGATCGAACAACCGCTCTGCGCTGCGACGGTGTAGATCCGCTATTGTACCTCCAGTGATCGGTTCGGGACGAAAATTTAATTTGTAGTCAAGGGCGACAAAAAGTCCCGTGCCGAAAGTAAACAGCGAGCGTCCCACACCAGAAGCGAATACATTCCGGTCGATAAGGTACAGACTCCCGGTAACGGCGCTGAGGATCAGTAAACGTCGCCCCCACCGTCTGGTACGGTTGAACTGTCTCGCCGCTTGGGGCTGGCCGAGAGACGACGGGGATGGCGGTCGCAATGGCTCAAAGGGTGTGTTTCTGGTTTGCATACTCCGCCGCAGTGGCGCACGTGCGCGTGTGAGGGCTATACGGGCTCCGGTCGTGGAGGTGCGAGGGCTACTATGGGGACGCCATGTTGAAGGTAAACGGTGAGCGCAGCGCCGCGCTATCGGCGCATGAAACATGGCTTGTACCGCACAATTGTAACTTATCGGCGAGGGAGGCCGGCGCAGATCAAGCGAGGTGGAAGACGGGGCTTCCGAGCCTCTTGGGGGTATCGCGTGGCAAACGGAGGGCTCGCGGAGCGCAGGATGGACTCGAAGTTACTGCCTCAGACACATACAAAGGAAATAAAGGGCTTAGCCTATTGCAATAATTATAAGAGGCTGAAGATTATATTACGACAGTGTAATCAATACGTGGTGAAAAAAGAATCATAGTACACGTAGAAGATAATATGTACCGTAAGAACCGCCGAAAATTTCAAGCTCTGGCAAAAACATATGACGATATTTCTTGTCCCTGTCGGCGTTGATTGGGTCCCGACCTTTGCAGCTCGGGGCCGATTATGCCCGCGCCTCTCGAAATCACGCGTGTCCTGTTCTTAAGTCCGCACTACGACGGGACATGCTTATGGCGTGCTTATAATGATACCAAAGCTAAGATCCATTGATCTAAATGTACATTTATGGCCATCAGACGATCAAAGCAGATCTCTTAAGTGACAGCAAATAGTAAATACTTCATCAAAATGAAGAGGTGGAAAGATGTCATTGACTCCCGTCCAAATGTCTGGTCTACTAGGTAAACCCAACTACATTTGGTGCTCCCTAGCGCTAGGTACATGTAGTTCGGCCCTCGTTAGGTATACCTACAGAATACTTAGCCCTGTTAAGCTTGTTAAAAAGGAACTGATGTGTGAGGGTAGTGTTTTCAGTCTTGTAAAATGCTAGACAGGATTCCTCCTGCAATTATTATGCGATCCTAGCCTAACCTAGACACTCAGGGTTGAGGCTCATATAGTTCATGCTGCCCCGAGAGTCGCAAACATAGGATATAAAATGTCGATCATATGTTTGACGCGTAGCGCTTATAGAATCCGAGTTCACACACTCACTGCGCGCTCTAGGTCGATTTACTTTGACCAGGTCTAACGATAGGTACTGCTGGGATGGTATTGCAACTACATATCGTTTATGCTAGGGCCGGCCAAAAAAACAAGAGTTTGGTCATAATGATCCAGCCTGCGTCAAATCTGTCGTGTGTTTGTTTGTGTCACTGACGGAACTATGCGACTGGTCAGCTATTTCCCCCTAAGTCAGCGCGAGAACATCCCACTCCCTAGTTTGACCTTGAGCACGAAATGTGGCTCTTGCAACTAGTGAAACAAACATCCATATTTCCATCTCCAACATGCCAGCAGGTACTGGTACTGTCCACGGCGAGCAACTGGTAGTAGGTAGGAAACGTCACTATCCCAGCGGTGCTACGGCGCCATGGGCGTTTCTCTACAATACCAATATACATGCGTTGTCCCAAGAAGCCAATTCTTCCATATACGTTGTTTTAGACGCACTCAAATCACCCATTCCTCTCATTCTGCCTTCAAGCTTAAAGCAGTTAAAACAGAAACGAATAGCAAAATTTGCGGCATTTGGACTAACGAATAAGATTACAATGATCTCGTGTGGCGCCTCTCCTGGTCAACTGTTACACAGAATGCGTAGGCTTTGGTTTTCGTGATGCAAATGGTAATGCGACCCCCAATGGTGACGTGGATCCGGATCAAGGGTATATGTAGCACCTTACTCTCTACAATGTCATATTCCAAGTCAAACGATGACTATCGTCTAAATACTATATTATGGTTTTTTCGTTGTAGTCCGAGGCCCAAACTTACCCGGTGTTCTGAATGATTGTTGAGCTGTCTAGATCTATGGATATTATCGTCCAGCAGGGCGGCTACCGTCATACTCGACGTTCTTCTTGCACCCTAATTCGATGAACGTTTAAAGATACATAGCGTTCTGGTCTTTTTTTGCTCCGCATGTCGTACTGCAGCTGTGCAGTGATTCTGAAATAATGGAAGATTTATGTCATTTGACAGCCGCCAATAAGAAGGTACACGCGTAAATATTACTGGTACTTTTGAGCTTGCATGCCTAGGTGCTTAAACTAGTAGTAACTCGGCCAAGCCACACAGCAACTTGGTTATTGAGTTTTCACCTATGGCGCCACGACGCCTGTTATCATTTCTTCTGGTCGAGAGAACAAACCTCTGGCTTTTAAGCTTCGCACTAAATACCCAAGATAAGAATTTCATGCCTGAGCAAGCACGTTGTCCGATCTTGGGGTGGGCCAACCAGTCTATCAGTCTCCGACATTCATTGACCTTCCCTTTGTAACAAGCGTTTCATTTCGGAACATCGCTAGCGGGACCGAGATGTACACACTTGTGGCTTACCTATTTCCCGCTCTATCTAGATCTTGTACTTAATTGGAACACAACCGATTAAGTAAAGGAAAGAAAAAGAAGAATCACATTTATCAGGTACAGACTGCATTCGATGTTAGTAGTTCTAAGTAGTTAGTATGTATATTCGACATAATATGGGTGTATGCACTTTCCTGGGTTCAACAAGCACAAGTACTCGCATCTCGACTCATTGGCGACGGTTCATGACCAGGTACCTAGCAAAGGGTATACAGTACTAGACTACATACCTGTAAATCTCCTGCAATCATACTGTACAGACCACAGAGACACATTATTCGTTACGCACTAGCGATATCATTGTGACGATAACTACCCTTCCATATCGTAAACAGGACTGTAGGTTTCGATAAAGAGATATGCAGAGACTTTTGCTTTTCCAAGCAGCATCCCAGACCCACGTGAAAACTAGGCCAGGCTTGGCGTCCTGCAGCTGGTGCTGCTTCTCCATCATCTGCCTTGCTTTCAATGCTTGACCGTTTTGGCAAGCCACTCATCGAGGGTGGACAAGGGATCCAAGCTCGTACCTGCTGGCAGAACAGACAATACACAGTGTTAGTACTGTAATCTACCCATTTTTAGCGTCTGAGTACCTCACTGTTTCCCGAGAAAGGGGTTGAATGGAGAGCAACAAATACAGTACAATTAGTCACCCCCTCCTTGCCCTATCCCCTAACCCCACTCGCTCAGTGCTTCGCCGCAACCTCTGTAAGTATCTGACACTAGATACCAACTCTTTACTGGGTTCTCGCTGCAGTTGTGCGATCCACTCCTCCTCATCCCCCGTCCTCCATCAATCACTCAATTAATCAGTCGAGGGCCGACCAATCCAGGCCCGTCTCCCCCTCAGACTATCCCAATCGCCCGTCCAAGACAGGTTGTATGTCGGGTGTCTCTTCATTCCTTTGAACCACCAAAATCGCATTCTTTTTGATGTGCAACCTTTCCGCTCACCTTGGAAAGGGCAACGCCAGGAGCAAGCACTGCCACTGAACGGTATCACACGTCCACGATTCCCATTCGTATAATCGTCGTTGTCGTCGCCAGCACTTGGTAACTGCCACTCGTTATTCGTTTTGTACAGTTCGCTTTTGTATTACCAGTTTCATAGCACATACTACCACCACTAGTACTACAGAGTACTACTACTGCATACTGCATACTGCATCTCCGCATTCATATTCAATTGTATTCGAGATACTCGGAGCTGAAGGTACCGCCGCCACATCGCCAATGCACCAGATTGAACAACCACATTCCTCTTCAATAACAATAATTGTTGTCGCTTCGACCGACCGACCGCGCCACTCGATATCCTATCAATCGCTCGAGCCAAGCTCTGCATATGCAACCACCGTCGTTCCTTGAGTATCTCGATTTCGTCCCTCCGAATCTTCGCACCGACCATACATTCTCTCGATACAGCACCATCATTTCGACCGATCCCCGCTTTTCTTCCTTGTCAGCTAATTTACAATCGCACCGCTGGACGGCATCTACCGTCGCCGCTTCCCTAGAGGTAGTGCGTGCTGACCAACCTTCATGATGTTGCGGCCAGCAACGCCGCTGGCTATATTGCTGTTCGTGGCATTTGCATTGTTGCTGCTTTCTGTTCTGTCGACCCCTATCATTAAGGCAATCCCCCTCGGGGGGGAAAACGTCGCAAACGATGGCTTCGTCAACTTCGGAGTATTTGGGTACTGCGTTAGAGATGCTTGCAGCAAGATAGAAGTAGGATACGACGCGTCTCGTTTTGCGGACTTCGATCTCCCGCCCAACACGCGCAATCGACTCTCCGCTATTCTCGTCGTCCATCCCGTCGCAGCACTCCTTACGCTCATCATGTTCATCATGGCCATTGTCGCCCATCTACATTCGCCCTCGCATTCGTCGCGCTATCTCTGCGGTGTTTTCATATTTGGAATTGTCACGTTCCTTGTCTGCCTACTGGCCTTTTTAATCGATGTTCTTCTCTTCGTGCCCCATCTAGCCTGGGGGTCTTGGTTGGTGCTTGCTGCCACCATTCTTGTTTTCTTGAGTTTCATCGTTTCTTGTGCTATGCGCCGTACACTTGTCGGTAGGAAAGCGAGAAAGCGGCGCATTGCGGAGAATGCTGAAATGAGCGGCGAGAATTACTATAATCGCCAAGCCCAGCAAGAGGCAACCTCTGTTATTGCTTCGAGCCTCCAACCCACCGTGCCAAGCATTAGTGGCGCAAATGGGCCTGCGGACAAGCTACCCGCCTTCGCAGCATATGAGAAGAAGGACGATCGCAGTAGTGATGAGAGGATCCCGCTGACGGCAGCACGCACGCCCTCCGACAGGTCGCCGAACAATGCTTCAGCAGATAGGAGCATGTCCGAATTTTCAAATATCGACCGATCGCCTTCTGGGTCAGCACCGCCGCCATTGCCAACAGACCAATATGGCAACCCATTGACTCAGCCTCCCGATGCCTATGGTATGCGACGCGGGCCTTCTATGGAACGTATGGACAGGAGGGGACGAGGAGGTGGGCCTCCAGGAGGCTACAGAGGCCGCGGTGGTTACGGTAGAGGAGGATACGGTGGCGGTGGATATGGCCCACCGCCGAATGGACGAGGTGGATATGGGCCGCCGCCAAATGGAAGAGGCACATATGGTCCTCCGGGTCGTGGGGGTTATGGTGCTGGACCACCCGGAAGAGGAGGGTATGGCCCGCGTGGAGGGTACGGTAACGGTTCAAGGGGTGGTCGGACACCACCTCCGCCGAGTTACACAGGTGGGCCTGCGCCTTACGATCGTAGAACACCTCCAGCTATCTACGGAGCCTACGGACCTGGACGGCGAACATCCCCAGCGCCTCTCGGAGGTTCATACGATGACAATCCCTCAATGCCTAGTATACCGGCGGGTGTCGCGAACACAGGTAAATATCAGGCGTACCACCCCGACGATTCTAATGACTTGCCCCGCGCGGAATCGCCTCCACCGCTGCCAGACTCAGATATCCCGGAGCCAAGCTCAGTAGGCCAGGCTGTAGAATTGGATGCTAAAACAGGCAGCCCCGCTCCCTCACCAGCGGGATTCGGTCAGTTCAACAACCACATAAGAGATAGTGATACGGATGTTGCGGGTATGCTGGCTTTACAGGAGGCGAGAACATCATCAGCGCAGCGTGTTAACTCCCACATGAGCGAAGGGAGCAAATATAGCCAAGACGAGTAAGTCTCATTGCTGACATCAGCCATGAGAGATTCTGACCACATCATAGGCAATATGTCCCGCCACGCCAAGCTTGGAATCAAGACCCGGGACGGGCTTCGCCGAGAGTCCCGTCGCCTCTTCATATCCCTTCTCGCAGTCAAGAGCCCAATGGCCAGATGCGACCTCCCCCTGTGACGCTAAATGGGGGCAATTACTATGAGGACGTAGACCCGCGCTTCGCCGAGCCTTCACCTAGAGGTCAACCGCCGCCTCAGGACGGACCGATGGTGTATGATGACCCTCATCTTGCTCCCGGCGCCCGTAGTCCTACTGTATCAGAACGATCAGGATTCACGTCAGTCTCACAACGCGGTGTGAACCCTCGCTGGAACCCCCCGCCAGGCCAAGGCTACAGCCAATCGATACCAATGAGAAGGCCAGCCAATCGCGATGAGGTTAATATCCTTAATAGCAACCCGGACTTCCAGCTACCGACGCGTCAAGGCGGTTCAGCCAGCCCTGCTAGAGCCCCCGCTGGCGGAGGAGGCATGATTCCCGGCAGCGCCTATCCCAACACGACATAACTTCTTCACTAGCATTCTCATGTTGCCTGGTTCACGTTCATGCATTGTTTGGTGATATCCATGGCCGCAGGATAGGGTCCACGGTCTACAGGATTCCTAGATTAAGGATGGAATGATTGGAATGATCGGGGGACATGTCCGCAACTGCAAGCGACATCTCTTCAGTTCCGATGATTTATATACCCCTGCGTGCCTTTCTAGCACTCTACACGATGGTGCTTTATTGAGGTCGCCGCTTCTTGTCGTTTAGGCTCATTAGCTTTTTTTTCTTTCTCAATGATAAGAATACATGTAATTTGACCAATTTGAATTGGACTCGTTGGGCTAGCTACTGTCCTCCGTACTTTCCCCCACTTTAATTCTTCTAGTGATGGAATTCAAAGGGTGAAGTTCTTATAGACATGTCTTGTCGAACCAGAAAAAGTAAGTACTTCAGACTGAGTGAATGTTGGGGGTCGCGAGATCTTTGCGTTGTAGTCCTGTAAACGCTTCTATGTAGGAACACTGAACTCGTGTTTCTGATCCTACAAAAGTTCCTCTGCTCTGTTAATTTTCAATTTAATGACAATGATATCAAACGTGTAGTATAAGAGCTATGAGACCGGTTGCCTTATCTGTCCAAGAAGCAGTTCCTCGAGTTAGCTATTCAGTAGATAGCTATGCTCATGAGCAAACGTTCAGACTACGTATGTTGCAAGGGAATGGAAAAGAACGTAATAATAGGCCTTATGGTTTGTTATTGACGCTAAGTGAGTGAGCGCTCATGTTTGAGTTGTGGGAGGGAGAGTTACTGGGGTTGGGATTGGATATATATATATGTGACTTCAAGTTTGCCCATATATGCCTAGGTATACAATGCAGAGAAATTAAATAGTCTATATAAGCATAAACATTTAGGCAGGTACTATGTATATAATATATGTCTAAGGAAATAGACAGGCTGCATAGCACATATATAGGAGTTTAAACAATGCATTGTTTGTTGCATGCGCAAATTGTATGTGCATAAAGCATGTCTAGTAGAATATGTCCCTTTATAGTGCGAGTGAACAAAACTAAGTTCTGTCTTCTGGGTTATCCCCTGTAACGTATTTTAAGCATATGTCTATTTTGTTTGGTACGCACGGTCAGCTATGTCGTGTTTAAACAGGTCACCAGTCGCGGTATTGCGGGTTATGTAGCTTAGGTAACCGCGATACATAATTTGTCGTTTTGACGACGGCAGAATAAAGTCTAAGCGTTTATCATCCTGGCCTCGTCTTCCTTCCTCTCCCCTCTTACGCTGCGATTCCGAGTTATGTCTCCTTCATCCTCTCTATCCCCCTTTCCCTCCTTACTCTTGTCACGTGTCTGCGTTTGTGTTGGTGCTTTTGTGCTTGTTATACTAATGAGATACTACGCCCTAACTATTTCAAGTGCGCGATATGCTCAAACATTGCTGTGGTACAGCAAAGACACGCCACTTAACGCCATCCGTCAACCGGAGGCGTACATAGGCATGGCTATGAAACAAACGCCACATTATTGTTGTCTCGGGAAGAGCTCTCCCTCTCTATATTGCGGCTACTTATTTCTGGTAAATAAAGGAAACTTACTCCCTACACTTTTAGTTCCTAAGCTAAGTGAAACCAAAACCTATCACGAGGCTTACATAGCATGGTCTCTCACACCGCCCACCGTAGGACCCGGGTATTCTGCTACTCGAGAGATATATCGCAAAATCTGACCCTTAGGTACATACCCGGCAAAGTGAGATGTAGATATAGAAGGCGGTAGAAGAACCGACTTGCCAGAAGAAAGTGGACTCTGGACTTGGAATAAGTTGGCGTCTCGGACTGAAATGAAGTCGTATTACATCTACAATACCCGCGCCAACCACAAACATACATGCATACATACATCTATACCCCCACCAAGAAATAATAGGGGCATGCATATTCTCCAGCCTCGTGACTCTGTGCTTGGCACAGCCGATGCATGTTAGCTCCTCTTGTTGTTCTCACGTCATACACACGTAGCATATATATGTTGGTTCTGCGCGCACAGTATAGTACCACGTAGTTATGTGGTTGGTAAGTAAGCCCGATTTCTGTCGTCAGTGTTTAGCACCTCGACGAGTTTTGTCGTTGCAACGAGGCTGTAAGCAAATGAGCCGCAGATCAGCTTATGGCTCTAACAGTTGGTTGGAATTAACATCGCAGACTGCATACATAGAAGGTTATTTAGTCAACTCTAATGCCGACGTATCATAGATTGAGATTGATGGCGCGAACAACTTCCTCTGTTGGTTTGTTGGGGTGGAATGACCGGCAAAGTTGACTAATTTCAGCTGGTTGGCGGTCCAGAATAAAGATATCATTACTCGAGTACAAGGGCAGGTCAACGCTTGTTCGGCATAATCTATTGGAGTGTAGTCTAATCAAGATCTATCCATGGTTTGTATTTCAATTAAAACCCGTTCCTCTCACTTTGCATGCATGCAATGCAACTCAGGTTCCCAAAACAACAGCTACCATACTATGCTAATAATCATCCGCTCATTAAGAGGGGTTTCTGTCGTTGTTCGTATTCTCATTCATAGTGCAAAAGAATAGGCCAGAATAGATGCATCAATATATACCTTAGACAGACAAGAAAGATGGTCTTCTTTTGTTTCATCTGTCCTTATATCAGTTATCGCGCCAGCCCAACACTCGGTCTCCGTCCCATCATCGTCTCTAGCTGGAGGAGGTCGAGGGCGTACTCGGGTTCGCCCTCGAGCGTCTCCCGGATGTAGTCGAGGGCCGTCATGGTCGTCGACTTGGACGACTGGCTGTCGTCGCCCGAGGCGGGCGTGTTGACCTGGAGCTCCACGTGCGGGTTGGCGCCGTTGGTAATGAGGGACTTGATGGCCGCGACCCACCGCTCGCGGTTTAGCATCAGCCGCTTGCTCGCGTACGTCTCCATCAGGTGCGACATGGTGGCGCTGCCGCGCGAGAAGTAGTGCCGCCCCGCCTTGAGTGCCTTCAACCAGACCTGCTCGTCCTCGCGCGGGTCCGCCCCAGCGGCGTACAGCACGTCCAGCAGACGTGTGTCCGGCATGTCGTGGTGGAAGTCCAGGTAGTCGCCGCTCAGGCTCACGCATGCGCTGAACCCTTCGCCCTTGGGGCTGACGATGTACACGAGCAGCTCCTGCGCCTTCTTCTTCCGCGCCTCTTGATCCAGCTGCGCCAGTTTCCGCTCCGCGTATTTCACCAGGTTGGCCTGCACGGCTAGCGAGAGGAAGTCCTTGCGCTTGGGAGATTTGCCCGCTTCCATGGGCTCAAAGCTCGCCCAGTGTTTCCGCAGCAGGTTGGGAAGCTTCCTGTGGTACCAGTCGGGATCCTCGACCAAGGGTTTGTGGTTGTTGAGCGCGGCGATCCAGGCGCGCTGGTTAGAGGCGTCGAGTTCGTCAAGAAGTTCGACATACTTGTCGACAAACTTTGTCAATCCGTCGACCCTCTCTGCATGACGCAGGGCGTTCGCGACTATGAGCCAGGCGTCGGGCCGGAACCGAACGTTAGGCCATGTGAGGACGGGAGGCTGGATAGTCTCAAAGGCCTTGAGGTGTCTTACGCAGCCACTAAGTAAGGAGAGATCCAGGTCGACGTCATCTAGCGGGTGGATGCTCGGCAGGCGGTGCCAGATATCTCTGCGTCCGACCCATTCTTTGGTTGTTTGGTGATTGAATACAACACGGCGGGCTGTCTCGAGTGTGTCGGGTGCCGCCTTTGTTTCGGCCTCTAAGAGGCCAACACAGCATTCCTGGAGATGGCGCTGCATATGGTCTGCCAGCTGTTGGATAGAAGTCTTGTCGAATGGCCTCGCGCTGTCCTGAGCGACCTTGAGCTCGTTGCGGTGATAGTCTATCCATCCTTGGTCGGCTAATGCGAGGGTGATAATGCTTGGCGGTTGTTGAGCTCGCAAGACGAGGTGGAAGATACGGCAGGCGTCGTTTTGGCGTTCGGGTTTCAGGTTCTCAATCATCCTCATATATAAGCCCTCGGTACCACCTAGCCGAGAGGGCAGTGAATTCAAAGTAGGTTTTAGGCTGCGCAGAGTGCCGTCCAGGACCATGTCAAGGGCAAGCCGTGCCCATAGGATGTCACCTTGACTCTTACGGGCCAATTCGTTGCAGATTCTTACGGTGTCTGAGAGACCAACTGCTTCGTTTTCCAGCCGGCCGGAGATATATTCCGCAATAGCCTTTTCCGTGTGGTCCTGTAGCCTAATGCGAGGATAGTCGGCAAAGGCTTCTTCGAAAACGGGAAGCTCACGTGAGCTAACTATAAATTTGACGACGTCCTTATTAGCCATACTATTTATTAGCTTGGCGACTTCAGTGTGTGAGTCCGTCCGCCACTTGCTCCGTCCCCAAGACTCGTCGCCTTCTTCCTTGTCGTATTGGACCTCGATCTCTCCAGGTTCGTAGTGGTCCTTCCGTTCCATTGTGCGGTACTCGTCGATTCCGTCGATGAAGACAACGAGTCTAAGCTTCTCCGACATGTGGGCAAACAATGAGTAGAAGCCTTGGTTAAGATTGGTTACGCTGGTGAATTGTACCGGCGGCGGCCATGGGCAATCGAAGAAGCTGGGGAAAGCGACTTTGATCAGATCCCGTCTTACTGATAGGATCTGGTAGAGAGTGCTTCGTAGGAAGCCTTCATATGTCTTTTGTATACGGTTACCACCCTCGAACATGAAGAATCTGGCCATGACAAGCTCACCGCCCCTGGCCCAGCCGCTCAGCAGCTGTTGCTTCGTGGCCTCCGATTTCCAGGTATATTTCATGAGCGTGGACTTGCCGGACCCTGCTTTTCCACTAATCCACAAGACAGGTTCACTCGATGCTAGGAACTGCCTGAGAGGCGATGACTCCTCTGACAATATCCATTTACAGGTCTGGCCATATGCTTGGTCGATACGTGATTCCCGCTCCATCATGGTATCAAAGTGCAAGGCATTGAGGATATCTTTTTCAACGGTTGATTAGCAAAGTCACTCGCACTCATACGGCTGTGGTCATCTTTTGGTTTGATAGTGCACTTACCTTGGTTACGAGGTTCTTGTGCCTCGATTTCTGCTTGCGAGGAGCCTGAAAGGATCTTCTGTATATGCGAGACGATCCGTAGATAGCCTGCATCGTCTTTGCTCTTGTATCTGCAGAGATCCAGATGGTTCGTCGGAATCTCATCTTTGGTTACGTTGAAATGCTCGTAGGATACCGAATCCTTCGGGACCATGGTCTGCATTGTGCCCTTCCCCAGCTCCACTCCATTAGCATCGTGGATGGTGTCAATCGACGCCGTAATTGTCGTGGGCAACTTCTCTCTGATGCAGACAACCTTAATGTCTCGCGATAACAGAAGAAACATGCTATGCTGTGTCTCAAGCAGCTGGTTGGAGTCTCGGAGCGCTCGTAATAATGAAGGCGAGGGCATAGAAGGTGAGAGGACAGCAGTAGCAGCGACACAGTCTCCCAGCGTCCGCTTTCCGCTCCTCGTATGAGGCGTTCCTAGAAAGATACATCCCACGGTAGGTCCGTAGACATTGCCGAGCTCTGCGTGAGGACCGTAAATTCGTGAGATTGCCGCAGTGCCTAACGCTTCCTTAATCAAGAGTCCTCCCAATCCGTGGCCCACAAAGATAATGGGCCGTCTCGTCCCTCTGCGAATATCTGAAATGTCGTTTAATAGCTGTTCAGCTTGGCCGACAAAAGTGTCGCCACTGCTCAAGGCGCTGGCCCATCCCCATGAGATAATACGTGCATTGGGCACGTCTTGACCCAGCAGGTCACGAATCCAGCAGACGCCTCCCTTGGTGTAACTGTTCAGACGAGAGCCAAAAAGACCGTGCACAAAGACAATGTCGACGCCCTCTTCACCATCCGATACGCCATCGTGAACGATGCATGGCCCTCTGCCGTCGGCGCTGTATAGAATCCTGTCACGGGAGCTCCCAGCTGAACTGCTCGTGCGACCTACATGAGCCAGGCGCGGTCCTTGAGGGTTATTCGTATTCCTAGAGTCGCGGGTGCTGGCACGAGTAAGGCGAGCGAGCGTCTCCCTAATCCGCTGCATGGTTCATTGTCGGTAAAATGTCGATGTGCTCTGAGATTGGAAACACGAAGCGACAGTTGATCAGAAATACTGTTGGATACCGCAGCACGAAGGAAGTCGAAGACGCCACAGATTTCGCTTATCCGTGCTGCTTTGGAAAAAAAAAATATGTGCGTTGTATTTGCCTGTAACCCTGTTGGAATAAGTGAGAGGCTTGAAACATGGAACGGGCGAGCAATCCGTTACAGCCGGTACAGGGATTTGACAAGGTGGCCCCCGGTCACCATAGTTTAGACGGACAGGGACGGACAGGGACGGACAAGGGCGGACAAGGGCGGACAGGGGCGATATGGGCGAAGTCGGATAACCCGTTCTCTCGCTTCAAGCTTGCTTTACTGCTATTGAATTTCAAGAACTCAACAGCTACGGTTGAAACGAGTAGTTGCCAGTAGTTCCCTACGCGGAGTGGCAAGAGCAGACCTTTGAGGCTCCAAGCCGTCGAGTCTGATGTGCCGCAACAGAAGAGGAAAACCAACAGAGGCACATGCCGTCCAAAGATGTCAGAAATGACCAGAAGCCATCGTAAATGACCCCTCAGTTGTTAGTTATTACTGGCTATGTACGAGCGCAGTTAGGTCGGCCCCTAGCTGCCCCTACTAGATCCTATCACGCTTATGTGCCGTGCCGAAGCTCGACACAATTCCAGCGTTGATTGGTGTTGGACTGACCGTCGTTCCACATCATGAGCGGAGAGGAGCCACAGACACTTGCACTTTTAAGGATAGTAGTTAGCAGACAGTGTTACGATTGCATGCCATATCGAGCAGGTAGGTTGGTTGTACTGCTGTAGGCCGCAAGTATTTTGGCCATCAAAAGAAAACCAACAACAGGAATGCTATGCCGGATGGTGCCTTAGTAAGTGCCCGTAATTCCTGGTAGCTCCCTCTCATACCCCGCCTTAGGTTAAATTAGGTTTACTTTTCTCCAGCACCTTGGAGGTATTCGGTATAGCACAATTTCGAGGGACGCTCTAAGGGTCTTATCAGGTCTTAATGCATGGAGCGATGAGGAACTTATGCTGTATGTAAATTATGTACAGCACCAACATGCATATGTACTAAAGTATTTAGCTTACCTATCTACATAGGTAGTCCACCCTAACCAGGGCCTTAACTTCCTTCTTCCAGTTCGGGTCTGGAAACAAAAAAGAAAACATGAGAAGGGGGAAGCGGGGACATATAAGCGGGTAGTGGCATGTCGTCAGCATCCCAACCCCTGAACGGCTCCTCTTCTTAACGTTGTTTTTATTGAACTTGATTCCCAGCTCATGTTTTCGTTAACCTATCAGATACCCTGCTCAGTTTCTAATACGTGCAATTCCCCCGCTAATTACCCAAGAAATAAATACGATCAATACTTTATGCTTGTGGTTAGTGCCAACTGTTGCAACTTGCGACTTCTCGTTTATGTTTACTATATACCCTGTCACATGATCGCGGGTGGCACTCGGGTGGCACTAGGGAGTTCAGGGTACCTAAGGCAAGTACCATCCCAGCTCTGTCCAGGTCCTACCTGGGTTCTCCTCCAACATTACTGGGTATTACTGGGTATGTGCACAGCCTAGAAGCGCTACGTGATTAGCTGCAGGGTTTTCTCGAAATTAGCATTCCCGCTTTGCGGATAGGGAGGCAAGCCGCAAAAGAAGGGATAAAACCCAAAAAAAACTGCGAAGGCTCTTGGCGGCAGACCATACTAACAAATCACCGATGGGATGTCGTCTACATAGGCACTTTTGAAGGGTTTCACTGCAGTCGACAAGCGAATGTCGACAAGACAAGACGTCGAAATACAGCCATAGGCGAGCCGTCCGTCTACCGCGCTGGCTAAGAGCTTTAACTGCTGCAGAACGCCACAATGCTGCAAGCTGCACCAACCGGTTGGTTCGATGGCAGCCGTGGTGACATTTGTTCCGGGCTGTTGGGAGCGTCGTGGTAATCAACGCAACGTTATGCGGGCCGGCCTACGGCTACCTATGTGCGGTATCAGGCGAACGGCCCGGCCCCCTCCCCTACCACCGCACTAATCAGATGCAGTTATAATTGTCATATGCAGACTTGCTGTGTAAAATGTTGAGATCTTACGAGCATCGCGGACAAGTAAGGAGGAATAATGAGCATCGACCGCTGTAGCTGACCAGGGCACTGCAGGGTAGTTAAGATTTTGGCCGAATCGTGCCCGTTTCTCGGGTCCAAAGGTGAAAATAGCGGTGTGTACGTTGGGATTGGCCACTGATTACTCTCTAACTACTCCAAATTCGGGAGATGATACATCAAATATTGTAACTTTTGCTCGTTGGCCGTTGGCCGTTGGCCGTTGCCCGCCCGTGGCGCACCTTGCGTAGCAGGCAAAGATTCCCTTGCCATGCAGGGCTACCAATTAATCTCGAGCCGTCATTCGACCGGATGGAACTTGTGCGCAGATTGTGCGGCTGTCTGCACAGCCCACCTATCAGAAGCACCCGATATAGTAAACTCTCGTTATTACCTATCGCTCTCCGGAAAGCAAGGCAGCAGGCTGAGGTGATGGCGACGACATGCTGTAAGGGAGTGCGTAAATATGTATGATCACGTACTTAAGCTTAATATTTTGCCTTTTCTGTCAGAGCCCAGAGTAACGTAGAGCTGCGCTACAAAACACATACCTTTGCATATTCACTGTTCACCTAACTTTGTACATCTGTACGAGTGCGCGACATATTACAGCATACCTACATACTGTGGCACCGTCCGCTACCCGGGACAGTACCTTGTACAGCAGTAGATTAACTTACACAATTTTTAAGCCCCCTTTTTCATTTATGTACTCCCCAGTTTCTGCCCGCAGTAAATTATCGCGATCCCTGTCAGAAAATGCATGCTATAATGGGTAGCGTTATACCAAGCACGCCGTTGCTGGACAGGGAAGGTTGCAGATACCATAACAACAAGCGTAGAAGCTAGGATGTTAGGGTGGACATACGGAGATAGCGTTCGAGATAGTATCGAGCCCAAACTGAAGAGAGGAGCTAAAGACTCAACGTTCCCTGCCCGCCTTCCCGGTTACTCTTCAGTCACAACGAAAGAAGTGACGGCTTCTCTAAATCTGGTCTAGAGGGTGTATTAGTTTGCACTTCGTGAGCTCCATCACCGCCCATCTCTTCATCTTCCCCGCGTGCAACTTGTACTATGATCACATACCTATTCGACATCTTGTCCTAAACCGTCAACTTGCTTGTGATCAATGGTTTCTCCTCTATGAGCTGCCGGAGGAGAGAACAGTATATATACCATAGTTGTTTGTCTTTGTCCCCGACCACTCGAGCATTCCCCTGGCCTTAACACTGTACACTATCGGTTTTACCAGGAAGCAACCAGCCTGCCCAGAGTGAGAAATAAGAACCTTATATGACACAGCTAGTCAGGTGTCTTGCATATCCACAAAACCCCCGGATCGTACGTCAACGCTTTGACACAAAACCTCCTTTTTGGATAAGCCACTTCTCCTTCCCGTCCCACGTGCCGAAAGTCTGATCGCGCCAAGATGAAGACCACGATATTACATATCGCACAGCGTCTGCGCTCCAGCTTAAAGGCATCTTTCCTTTACCATGACCATGCACCTCACCAGCCTATCAAGACGTCCACGGTATTATCGGAGGCGAAATGCGTCGAGCAGAAGCTTCGAGGAGAGGCCCTGACCCTGGCCACACAGCTGCATAGCAAGACTCTATACCTGTCCGACATGACCAAGGTCTTCGACGCCTGGCCGTCGGCGACTAACAAGTACACCGAAGAGCTAAAGGAGCTTGTCGATTCCCTGCTCGAACGGATTGTCACAAACGAGCGGAAGTTGAAAGCTCTGAAGCAAGCCGACTTTGCCAGACTAATGTCTCTGTAAGTGCTAGAAAATATTACACGCACCCCCTGACTCCTCCATATAGACTAACGCTTCATAACTCTTAGATGGTACCCAGACGCAGAATGGGAGGAGCTCAAGGTCGCCACAGCATATTCAGTGTGGATATTCGTCTGGGATGACGAGATCGACGCCGGCGACACAGACGCCGCCGCTAACGAGGAGCTGGCGCGGGAATACTACAAGCAGTCCCTCGCCTACATCCACCGCATGCTCGGGCTGGACGGAGAGGACAAGGAGGATATGCAGGCGCCGAACCAGAACATGACGCTGTTCGCCGACGTGGGTCGCGGCGTGCGGAAGGTCACGGACGTCCAGCAGCGGCAACGGTTCTTCGACGAGCTGGAGAACTTCATGTTGCAGGTCGGCGTCGAGCACTCACATCGTATGGCTGGAACAATACCAACGGTGGAGGAGTACATGAACATCCGGTCGGGATCGGTCGGGTGTGCCCCTCAGATTGCTATCACAGAGTAAGTGGCTAGTTTTCCGCCCTTGTAATGGTATTTGTAATGAACGTGCTAACGCGAATCGCAGCTACATGTTGAAGATCAGACTTCCTGAGGAAGTCATGGAATGCGCCGCTATGAAGGCTCTCTGGAGAGAGACGGTCTACATATGCCTAATACTTAACGACGTATATTCCGTTCAGAAGGAGATAGTAAGTATAGAGCTATGTGCTCAGCTCGGGTTTTACACCTACCTTCGACCATTCTCTAACACTTGCTATAGTGTCAAGGCTCGCTTCTAAACATCGTTCCCGTCATGTTCCACAACATGAAGGAAGAGAACAAGAGGTCGATGGACGCCGTCTCGAGAGACCTCGACGTCGCGCTGAAGGAGACGATGGAGCGGTTCGAGACTGCCGCCAAGGAGCTCGGCGAGATATCCCCCGAAGACGCAGAGCTGCACAGCAACATCCTTAACTTTATCCTCTGGTGTCGGTATTTCATCACGGGTGTGCTATATTGGAGTTTGGAGTCTCGGCGCTACGGCATGGCGAAGTGTGTTAATGCCGACGGCACTTTGAGTATCGTCTTATAATGGACTAATTGAATTAGGTTACGCCCAGTCACGATACGGTTTATTATCATCATTATGTAATTAGCGGATACTAAGCGGCCTCTTTTGCATCTGCACTTTTTATTAGTTATGAGGGGGGGCGTTTCGATTTATTCTTCCTACATAGCGCTTAGCAGGGTCATGAAATATAGCAATAACCTAATAAGTATGCTGTACACACTCACTTCTGGCTATGTAATCTCATAATCTCCACGTGTGAATCGTACCTTGTGAAAAGTACCGTTGGTTCTCTTGAACCAATATTACCTAGGTAACCTGCCATGTGCATGGCTGCATCTTGAACCAACCTTTTGAGCCGCGCCTCAGCACGTGGACGAGGGGTAGGATCCCTTACCTTAACTAACCTAAGTACGTACCGTAAGTACCCGGCTACCCGGCTTCCTCCTTAGAAGACCCCTTGCTTGCGAGGGCTAATTAATAGGAGGAACGCCTAGTTCTGTGCAAGGGGGTGACAGGGTACCTAAGCATCTTAACAGGTTTTAGTACTTGTATTTGCCTCATCCTCGTTTCGTTTTAACAGTGATTTTCGTTAGCGCGACACTAAACCTCGGGGAACGTTTGCTAACTGACACTAAACCCTGTATGTTACCAACTGCATAACATATGCAGCAACTAGGGTTGAAAAGTCCTACTCCTTGGGGAGGAACGGTGTAAGCACGGGTACCTAAGGTAAGTAGGTACCGTACAACTGGTAGAAGCATATTCGAGGTAAGGTGAGAATGGTTGTTTTGGCGATAAACAGCCTCCCAGCAGGACGGCGAATGGGTTCGCGAGAGCGCCGCAATCGGGTACAGATCCCGAGTGTCGGATTAATATTACCTCTGTTCTCATCTCATTAGTCGAATCCCCATACTTACGTACCGGAGAAGTTATAAATGCGGTATGTAATATGCAAGTGCCTACATACAAATCCCGGCAGCAAGGACACATCATCGTCGGTTTATGTCCTTACCTAACCTAGGTATTTTCTTGTCTGTTGGTTTCACCCACAGTTGTCTTAACCCCTCCCTGCATGCTTACTGACGTACCTACATCAAACGGTATTCGTCTCATTCGTTAAGATTGGACGAGACACACCCATGATGTATATCTAGGTATCTTGTGCTTATTTACATCTGTACACATGCATCTTAAGCAGAAGACTTCCGACTTTGAACTCCCGATTTCTCTCTCATCCCCATGCTGCCGTTAGGCACCTTGCTTTCGAAAGAAAAAGTTCCTCGAGAGGCATTGAAAAGACCCATAAATGATGATGCAAGCCGAGTAATTTTTTCAACGCTTGTCTTTGTCCACCCGAGCCAACTCATGTAGGTCCATACTTAATACTACTTACCCCCACGGGCTTCGATCCACTACCAACAACCAACAACAAATCAAGACAGCTTTTGTTGGCCCCGAAAAACTCTGGTGAAGAGAAGAAATACCTAACGAAAACAATAATCCAAGAGTGCCGAAGGTTACAACACAGCGTTACAGCGCAGCGTTACAGCGCAGCAACTTAGGGTCAAGTATGCATGCAGGTGTCGACACTATGCTGTACAGCTGTAGGTATTTCGATGATCTTCAACGTTCCCACAACACCTCGTTGTTTCCGACTTGTTCCCAACCCCTCCGGGAATCTAAGCAGACTAAGTACAGTAGTAGATAACTTGTAAAGGTCTAGGTTAAGTAAGAAAAGTGGGAGGCCAAAGGGATTTCCGAAAAAAGTCCATATGCTTTAAACCCTAAAACAGTATAAGCCGCGATAACTCGCCTGGACTAAGAATTAAATACGACCACTAGACTATAGGCATTCTCGTGAAGAAGCCGCTTTCGCATCGAATAAGTACAATAAACGCCAAACATAGCTAGGTATACGAGATTCTACACCATATAGTGCGTTGGTTAATCCTTCTTTACTCGGCGTTGTTGAGATTCTGTTGAAAAGTCGAGTCAAGTAAGAGTGTATTTCTGCATATGTCGACTGTTGAAGTTTTATTTCTCCTATTTTCGGTTAATGTTCGAGCCGCTGAACTCAAACTCGAGCTTTGTCTGTTCGTATGATGCTAGTACAAATCGATTACCGAGTTATTAGCGTAGGAAATCTCAAGTCTCTCCTTGATAACCATATCTGGACCTGAGACCACTGGGATATCTAACCAAGCAACTCACTTGGCCGCTTAGAAGGAGGCAAGCTCTCACTTACAATAGCCTTATGGTCGGCGAGGTGGTGGAGCTTCATAATGTCGTGATCTATACTAAGAATTTGGATATGTAGAACCCACCAATTCTCGAGGCTTAATGTTCGCTCCATCTCTCCTCACAGTGCAACTATACATACCTACCTAAATCTTCACGAACATTCGGAAGCTCACCTAAACTTAGGTATGTGATATATGTGAAGTATGTTACATAGTGCAGCAGTCGGCGCTTATCATATGCTTCGCTCGCGCCTTTCTGCATACTTACTAGTTTAGCAGCTCAACCTCTAAATATACTTAGCGAATGTGCCGTCCTAGATTATATAGCCAAGAACAACAGCGGGTGTAAAATAACCCTGTGAAATCAATCGTTTCGTGAGGAGAACGAATTTTATTTTAGCTATCTAGGTTAGATCTTTTTTTCCCGGCCTATACCTATGTACATACAACACATGTGAACACTCCTTCCTTCGAAGTTTCGAGTGGACATACTGTAATAATGCATATGCATTTGCCTCTTGATGAGCCTTATTACCCCTGGGTCTGATATACGTAGATACCATTCTAATATTCTAACCTTAGACAACTAACCTTACGTAAGTAGCCTACTATTCCCACAATCAAGTGCGGCCTACCCGTCCGCACTACGTAGATATACCTAGAAGAAGATCCTCCGGCTTGCGGACGAAGCCCCGTCGGGCTTGGAAGCTAGGTATGAGCACGGCTAGTTATCGACGCAAGGCAAGGTCTTTGTTAGGTATTCATCCAGACTTTGATATCAGCGGTCTACTTCGATACCCGCCTGTGAGCCAAACTAAGAAGGTCGTGTTGGAGCTGTTGTTACCGCAACTTGATGGCGAGAACAGTCCCAGCCGTTGATAAGGATACACTAACAACATAGTTGTCGTGCTAGAGACATGTGATATTGCCTTAGGAGGGCAGGGGTTCTTAGAGTCATCAGGACTGAATACCTCGATCGTTCTGTAAAGTCTTCTTTCCATACTTGATACTCAAATTTCTGTGGTGCGAAATATGAGCTGGGTAGATATATGTTGGGAAGAGAGCCGAGTTACACCTGGCTAAGCTCTCTGAGTCAATCGGGAGAAATCTATGCATCGTGATGATAAAAGACAGTACTTGCGGTCTACATAGTTCACTCCCTAGCCCCAGTGAAATGTATTCTAAACCTACAGATAAGAAACTGGTGATCACCTGGATTTGGGCGAAGTCATAACTCGACACTGTACAATATAGTAGAATAGCTAATTGGACCAACAGTTAATCCAGTTTTACATACATTATTCGAGGATTAAAGTTGCTCTACTACTTTTTTTAATGTACTGTGAGGCACGTACGCTACTGTCTTCACTACGGACATCTCTCGACTGGGCGGCTCCTCAGATAATTACGCCACACGAGAAACACATCAAAAACCGGGATGCTCAGATATAAACTCCAACTACGTCCAAAGCTTCCACGTACGACCATACCCACTAGAGAACTCGGGATCCCGTCCGCTCTCCCATAGATAAGCTAGTGAGAGCCAAATTAGTAGTTGGGTCGGTGACGACCAGCGAATCCTTGGTGTTGTACGTTCCTATCATTTTTCTCACCTTTTTAGTTATTCTTCTTTATTTTGGTTTTGTTTCTTCTATATCTATCCACATATGAGTGTGTCGGGCGAGACCTGCACGAGATAACATGCATCATGTGAGATCTTAGCAAATATATAAGTCACGAGGCTAGCCTAGGTAAGATATAGTAAAGCCTTTCCGTGATGAGTTGGTGAAAATATGAGAGTTCTAACATGGGTTGATTGAGCATTCCTCTTCCAGGTGTTCCAGTAAGCTTCCTGTCCTGTGATATTATCGTAGTTCTTTGAAGCAAGGAGTAGATACCGCTTCTGGTGCAGGTCTGCCTTGCTCTGGAATTCAATCTTTTTAATCGGAAATGCTCTTCATATACAGAGGCCCCCTGTAGAGGCTGTATTTACTATTAGATAATATCTAGGGCAACTTTTTGGTATTTGCTAATATTCAATGAATGGGGTCTCATTAGAAGACATATTAGAACTTATCTAGACTGAACTTTATATCTTTAAATACAACTTTGTAGAACGTATTCATGTTAAGGGGCCTTGGTCGGATTATAGGAAGATCCGCTCACGATGAGACTAATATAGGTTTAGGTGATATAACTTAGGAGTACATTTAAAATCTATATCACGACCTAAAATCACATCTTCTCTATGATATGTGTCACGATCATTAATTGGACGTCTTTATCACGGAGACGCCGATATCTTTAAGCTCACTAGCAAGTGAGCGGAGAATTATGCGGAATGGCACGAGAATCTCCGAAAGTCCTCCAATCAGCCGCTCCGTTTCAAGCAAGAATACAAAAACCACGGAACGAACCCGAATACGGCTCCCGGCTTAATTATATGCAGCTAGTTTTCCCTTGCCTCCTAATGGCTCAAGAGTAGAGACTGCTTCCGGACTCGCTTACGCTGAATTTCCTCTCCGCCGTTCACCCTATCGTCAAAGCACGGAAAGCCGTGACCGCAATGCCTATTCCGATCACGATACCGCTGGCAACAGAGAAAAATAAGACAGAAGAGGAAGTTAGCCCCGGAGGAAGAGCGGTGGCTAACAGCATTATTACGCGATGCCCTCACCATGGCTGAGCTATGCGTTAAAGGTTCACCCATCTTGTTTACCACTTTCCCAGCACGGCGAGCGGTTGTATTAGAAGATGACCCGTCTCACAAGGCTGCTTGTCCTAGGCGAGCTTGCGGCTCTCGTCACTGGCCAGACGGCTATCACGGTCAACGTCGGGACCAAGTACCAGCAAATAGATGGCTTTGGTTTCTCCCAAGCGTTTGGCAGAGCCAAGGAATTCCAGAATGCACCTAGTGCTACTCAAAAGAAAGCTCTGGACTACTTGTTCAGCACGACGACCGGTGCCGGTTTCTCTATCATCCGTAACCGGATCGGCTCAGGAGGCAGTGGTGACAGCGTCGAGCCGGTCGGTCCGGGTTCTCCGTCAGCAACGCCCAATTATGTCTGGGACGGGGACGACTCCGGCCAGCTGTGGTTTACCAAGCAAGCGGTGAGCTACGGCGTCAAGACAATCTATGCAGATGCTTGGTCGGCCCCTGGATTCATGAAGACGAGTGGCTCGGAGTCGACACCCGGGTTAGTATTCTGCTGAGCATATACTCGAGGGCAACTATCCAGGACTGACTTTACTTAGATATCTTTGCGGCTCAACCGGTCACACATGCTCGTCGGGTGATTGGCAGCAAGCCTACGCGAACTTCCTCGTGAAATATGTCCAGCTCTACGCCTCGGCCGGTATAACGGTCACGCACTTGGGATTTCTCAACGAGCCGGATTACCAGGTTAGTTATTCGCAAATGCAGATCAGCAGTAACGCGCAGGAGGCTATCTCATTCATCCCCATCCTCAGCAAAACCGTCAAGGCAGCGGGCCTAAACACGGCGTTGACGTGCTGCGACGCCGTGGGGTGGAACATGCAAAGCACGTACACCACAGCCCTCGTGAAGGCCGGTTCGACAGGCTACCTGAACGTCATCACCTCGCACTCATATAGCTCCGACGCCACATCGCCACTCAGCCAGACCAGTCTGCCGAAATGGAACACCGAAGGCGGTCCCAGCACGGCGTTTACCACGACATGGTACAGCAACGGCGGCACCAACGAAGGGTTCACGTGGGCGAACAAGCTCGCCGTCGGCATGGTCAACGCACAATTGTCCGCCTATCTCTTCTGGGAAGGGTTTGAGATCAAGCAGACGCAGTCGGCCTCGCATCTAGTCGACGCGACAGACGGGACTAATCCGGTTCCATCGGGCATCTTCTGGGCCTTCGCCATGTGGTCGCGACATATCCGGCCCGGCGCTCACCGCGTCGCAACATCCGGCAGCATATCCAACACCATCATCGGCGCGTTTCAGAACACCGACGGTTCTGTCATTGTCGTGTTCACCAATAGCGGCACTGTCGCCCAGTCCGCCCGTGTCTCTTTCACCGGCTTCACGCCAGGCTCTGCTTCCGCGTGGGTGACTAACCAGGGCAGCACGTTCGCTAGCACGACGGCCAGCTTGTCTGGCGGCGCTGTGACGGTTTCTGTACCTGCCAAGGGCGTGGTCACTGTCAAGTTGACGTCTGGTAGCTCGGGTGGCGGTACTGTCACAACGATGACCACCTCGACTACGAAGACGACGACCTCCGCCGCTACTACGAGTACGGGTACGGCCTGTTCGTCCCTGGTAAGCATTCTACTCCATATAGGATGCAGATAGTGGAGTTGCTGATATTTTGGGTTACAGTATGGTCAATGTGGTGGTATTGGATGGGATGGACCAACCTGCTGCTCTTCGGGTACATGCAAGTCCTCTAATGACTACTACTCACAATGTCTGTGATGGCACATAGAGGTTATCACTACGTGGAATAGATACATTTTACCTTGCGCAAATTGAGATAACACGTAACGTACGATGTCTACCATGCCGGTATCTGCTCACCGGGTACCATTATGAAAAAAGTAATCAGTCCGTTTGCTTAGCGACACAGTACCGCGGCTATTGACGATTCTCTCGAACCCCTGGTAGTGTAATATATCATATAAACACCTAACTGGGCATTAATCAGAGCACTAGATGTGTACCGGACCGAGAAAATATTACAGGTGTCGTATTCGGAATGTCTTTTACTACATGCTCGTGTCTATGTGTGTTTTCAGCGGGCCCTTTCACGCCTTTCTCTCATCTCTCGCCTCTGTCATGAGTTACTAAGATAAGTACACTTTATAAGTTCGAGTTTTATTATGCGGTACATGCCAGCCAGTACGCGGAATGTTTTATAACTGGTACCACTTGCGATTAGCTAACCTTAGGTTAGAGCCCATGTATGATCCGCATTTACGATTACCTATTAGTTCTGCTCATCGCACTACATTGAGCTGCTTTTGGAGCTCAGGAAAACGACGGTGTCAAAACATCTCACCCAGTTCAACTTCGGGGCTTATAATATCGACAAATCGCAACGCAAAAACCTTCCATCCTAATGAAGAGAACACTACATACTGGTCGAGATTTTGAACCGCGTTATTGTGCTCATCTTGTATCTTTTAATTCTCCACTGGACAAATGAGAAGGGGAGAATCACGTTATCATAACATATGTAGGAACCGAGCCTGGAACAGAAGCTCGGAAAGATGTCAAATCGTAAGCATGTGTGATGAAACATCGTGAGAGCCTCCTTGATGTAAGAAGTATCAAGAAGTTGATGAGGTTGTGTGAGCAAAACATTGTAGGCTCACCTTTCCTCTGAGGCAACTCGGTGGTAGCACAGCTTGGCACTCACTGAAAGCTCGCTGTAAATCAATTTCCACAGTGGGACCTACCAGCTACCTACCACTGGAGCTCTAACAGCGTGCATGACGCAATGAACAGAGGTGAATATCGGAAACATCCATCAACTTGTCGTCATCACTCACTTCTACGGTTACGGTGTATGACGATGACCCATCTTTTCAAAGAGGGAAGGCTCAACAGGCTCATGTTTAGAGATTCCCTCAGATAGCGGAATTACATAACCGTGTGGAGGCTGCAGGTTCTCTGTTTAAGCTGTGCCTGTGAAATTGTAGTACTCGCTCACACACTTCTCTCCTCGTTGAGCAAGCAGACAGACACAATCGGGAGATCTACGTCATGATTTCACCACTTTTGCGGCGTGTTGGAAACCACCATAAGAAGGGCATCGTCTCGCGGGCTACTTCTTCTTGGATTAATACCAGTCTTTCATACACTTCACAGAGAGTAATTCTGTCAACTATTCACTTCCAGCAACAATTGAACCAGAGAACACCACTATTACCATATCAAACCGTCAGGATGGCATCTAACAGCGCCAACAAGAACTTCACGAGAGACCATCTCTTCGACTGCAAGGGCCGTGTTGCCCTAGTCACAGGTGAGATTTATTGAATTAATAATAACCACTATTTCATAACGAGTAAGCTAAGCTAACCACTTAATCTTTATTATGTAGGTGGTGGCTCAGGCATTGGTCTCATGATAACCCAAGCCCTGGTCGCCAACGGCGCCAAGGTATATATCACAGGGCGGACAGGCGAGAAGCTAAAACGGGTAGTGGAGACTTACTCGGAGGGCAAAGACAGCATCATCCCCATCACGGCAGATGTAACATCGAAGGAGGAGATCAAGAAGCTAGTCAAGGAGATCGAGTTGCGGGAGTCGAAAGGATTGTGCATCCTGGTCAACAACGCGGGTATCAGCGGGAACACGTTCGAGACGGAAGCCTCGTCAGCACAAGAGCTAAAGAAGAAACTGTTCGACCCAGACACCGCCACCTTTGAGGACTGGACGTCAGTGTACCGGACCAACGTAGCGCAGCTCTACTTCATGACCACGGCTTTCTTACCGCTCCTGCAGAAGTCGAGCGAGAGCCACCAGGGTTGGCACAGCACCGTGCTAAACATCACCTCGATATCGGGCCTGGTCAAGAGCGCGCAGCACCACTTCCAGTACAACGCCAGCAAGGCCGCCGCACAGCACCTCACGCGCATGCTGGTGTCCGAGATTCCTACCAACAACGGCATCAAGGTCCGCATAAACTCCATCGCGCCCGGCGTCTTCCCTAGCGAGATGACGACAGAGAGAAGCGGTGACAACCAGAAGAGCTTCATCCCCGACGAGAAGTACCAGGGTAAGGTACCCGCGGGTAGGCCCGGACGCGACGAGGACATGGCTCAGGCGGCGCTGTGCGCTGTTTGTAACCAGTACATGAATGGCGCGACGTTGGTGGTTGATGGAGCGTATGCCGTCGCTCTAGGCCACTAAGCAGCGGTTGTATGTGTCGACGTATGAGTTGGCAATGTATCGACATGCCGTGTATCATGATATGTATGCATGTATGTTTACGATTAACAGGTCTCTGCTCGAATGGAGATCCCCGGTTCGCGAACGATCAAAACTTCGCCCCCGTGAATACGTCCTGTGACTTGAGGCTTTGGCTACTACTGGTAGAGTAGGTGCAATACCCGAGATATTGTGATGACGAATCCAGGGTCTACCATGTCAACTCAATATAATCACCACTCGTTATTGTTGTGTACGGCTTTGACGAGACATAAACATCCCGTTAAGGAAATATTGACTCGCCTCCTGTTCTGCCTATGAGCCGCATAAGCCACCCATCGGACAGTGAGGCGGCAACAACAACAGCAACCCGTCCATTGCGAATGTTACTATCCCAAACAAACAAACAAACAGACATGTCTTTGCCTGCTTCTCGTGACGCTTGAAACGCCTCTCGTATTTACATATCTAGTTCTATTGGTCCACACCCACGCCCCTACACACACTCAACATTTGCTCACCTATGGATCCTTCACCGGTAGTCTCATATGAGCCTGAACCTGAACCCTGGACCCTGGACCCTGAACCGGGCTCGTGGCTATTGGTTAGTCAGGTAGGTAAGCGGATAGGCTTACATACAAGGCTGTGTAAATAATAGAACAGTAAATAGTTCGTTAGGCAGGCAGGCAGGCTAGCTTCATGACTAGGAGGTTGATGAGTTTCGTTGACAATGTGCTCATAACAAAACAAATACACATATACCTGCGTGGATACACCCACCACTCCGTGTGATGCTTATTGAAAACGCCTCGTCCGATGAGGGGGTTGGTGCTATTCGTCTATGTCTATGTCTATACGGATATGCAGAAACATACAGACATACGAGAACAGAAACATGCAGGAATTGAGCTTCACCGGCAGCCGGTCAGTCAGCCAGTCAGCCAGCGGTTCAGTTAGTCAGTTATGAGGGAATCCATCTCTGCCATAGAATGGGCTGTGTAAGTGAGTACGTTATACCGTTAGCTCATTGCCAACCTGCGTGCTTGCTCGCTTAAGGGTTCGGAAGGGCTCGAAACATGTAACAGTATACTTAGTATAGAATAAAATAGCTTAGGCAATCGGAAACTAGTACCTACCTTAGCCTCTTTACTATCTCATCGATAGGTCGGTAACCCCATCGTACATACCTCCGTCTTAGCGCCAGCGTCCTGATTGCCGGGACTACGGGGATATCTACGGGGAAGCAGTCTGTTGGCTTGAAATATCTACCTACCAGGTAGATATTCTGTTAGTCTGTTTTCAGTCTTCTTCGTGTGATAGGATAACGTGGATGGGGTGGGATAGGATGGGACGAGCTGTTTGTTTTTCCAAGGGGTAGAACACCCACCTAGTTAGACAGGTGTATAGGGGCAGGGGCAGGATAGGGTAGGGTAGGTAGAAGGATGGATGTTGGTTGTTAGTTTGTCTACCTAGTTAGTAAACGGCAAGGCAGACAGATATGTAGACAGGGAGATCGGCGGCAATCACCACAGACGTAGGTAGATATCTACATAAACCAACAGCGTTCAGATGCGTAAGTAGAGGAAGTCTCCACTTTCGGTGTAGGTATGTAGGTCAGATGCTTCCTTGCCGTAGATGACCGCTAGGCGGATAGTAGTAAACAATCTGATAACTATACCCAGTAAATGCTATCATCAATTCTAAGCTCATCACACCTTCAATTAATCCATCAATACGACATGTTTACTCCTCACTATCCCCTTCATTTTGTCAAGTTCTAACCCTCTATACACTTTACTACACCCTACCAATCTAAAAAGAAAGGCTTTCCGTTATTAATGTCTCCCTTGTTGGAGATCGCTACCTAAGAAAGGAAAATTGACGCTTAAATAGATGACCTTGAAGAACCTCATTTGGCTGTTGAGTCGTGATTGATTGTCTCACAATGTCGGCGCGTAGAAAAGTGGGCTGGGTTAAGTATACCTTACTATTATTAGGTTACGTTGGAAGTATGTACATAGGTATGCATCGTCGCAAGTATGTGTGTGTATGTGTATGTACATTAGCAAGGAATAGGCTAATCTGCCGAGCCTTTTCTGTCGGTTCCAGTCTAGCGTGGACCAAGCAGTCGGGACCAGGAGCGCAAAGTGACGGCGGCACGCTTTCAAAGGAGAATAGGTACATGTACTGGCGGGGGATCCCGAATGGGGGACGGGGGGGTGATGCGCGGCAAGGTGCCATGCAGTAGTAACAACGTGACGGGGGTTACAGTAGAATGTGATCACTTGCATCTTTTGTAAGATGCCTAATCCCGCGACCAGCATGTCGATATCGATAACGCATCGTGTCGTAATTGATCCCAGTAGCTAATCCTCGATGTGAATCCTCGTGACCATAAGAGCACCTATCGAGAAGGAGGATCAAATCAATGCTGTGTCTTTGCCTAGCGACCATGTGCGCCAAATTAGGTTTGATCAGCGACATGTAATACGAGATGCTAGAATGCAGTCTAGATGAAGCAAGGTTGCTGTAGCATGAGGGGCGAGCCATGCGTATCCTCAGCACTAAATTTGCCTATGCTAATAATCTCCTATAGCTTCCCAACCCTATTATCAAAAACAAGTTCGCTGCTGACTACCTCAGTCCCATGCGTCAAACCCAAATAAACGATTAGGCCCGTCTCAATCTCTGCTGGGCCAAATGTATAAAACGCCATACATGATGCAGAGGTATCCTCAATGTGTCCCTGACAGCCCAAGCCCTGACCGACCAGACCGACCAGCCAACCTAACAGAGTAGACAATCCTGTAGAAATGATGTTGTGTATGTGGAGTGGGGTATCCTCGAGGGAAAATGTTCCGTTCACTCCGGGTATCAATGTGAGAATTCCCCATGCTGTGATGTGCTGTGAACCACCGTAAACTCCCCTAATATGGTGACCGCTGGGAGATGTGAAAAAAATCAAAATTCGATAATTGTAAATCCGTGGTAAATGGAAAGAAACCGAAAACGTCGCTGAGGCCAATCTTGGTGGCATAAATAAAACGGCTGATATATCTGGCCAATCTTCGTGCAACGCACCCAAATACGCTGAATTAATAGAGAGCATGAAAATGATCCTTGTTACCCTACAAATAGGGTTCAACCCACGACGGATCTAGCCAGCCGACACCGTGGAATGCGGTCCAAAGCTTTGAGGCTTTGTTCACATCAATCTTGCAGGTCTGCTGAGCGTCGGTCTTGCGAAAGTCCTTCTTGTTGCGAAGACACTCGAGACGTCTGATGAACATTCTGCGCTTGCTGGTCAGGTAGGTAGCGCAGCTCAGTCGCAGATTGGAAGCCAGCAAAAGTTCATCCTCGTGAAGAAGATGACGGTGGGGATCATCGCTGAGGTCCATTGCAGTTCCCTTCCAGTCAATCTTGAGGCTGTTCGGCTTGTTGGGAAGAGTGTTTGTGGGCGGGCAATAGTCGGGTAGCGCCTCAAAGTCCGTATCGACCCGATTCGGTGCGGCCCCACGGCGGGGTGAAGGGTCGGGCGTCGCACTGGGTGCGCGCACTATGGGCTTAGCTAAGGTAACGGGAGGACTAGGACCCGCGCGGATCGGTCGAGGCTTCACCGGAGGCTGTTTCGTGACCTTGGGTGCTTTCGCAGGCTTTGAACGCTGTGCTTCTTTGCGGACGCCCTGTATCTTCGCTGGTAGGATGGGCTGAAGTCTAAACTGCCTATTGCGTGCTTGGGCTCGGCGATCTTCGATGAGGAGTGCGCGCTCTCTCCTCAGCCACGACTTGGGATCCTGCTGGTATAATTTCATGACCTGTGACTTAAAAAACAAGACCAACTCATAATCGTCCTGCTTAGGCGGTGTCGCATCCTTGAAGAGTTCTACCGGTCGAGCCAAGACGTGTTCGTCAACGATCCGTCTAGTATCGGCTGAGTCCTCTGGCACGAACAGAGACTGCTGTGGAGGGGTGTTAGTGATATCATGCGCCGGGAAGAGAATCGGATCTTTCACGGGCGTCGATGTGGATGAATCAACGTCCATTGAATCGACATTCATGACATGGTTGTCAACCTTGACAGCGGGGGAGATCGGTGGTGACAGCGGAGGGACGGGTCCTGAAATCCATCGCGCATCACCCGTAGCGGGGCCGACCGGTGCGGGCGTGTTATTGCTGTGTGCGAATGATTCGAGCTTTGCAGGCTCTGGAGGCGACATCAGATTGGTGATGTCGCAAGGTTTCTTGGCCTCCGGTAGATTGCTCGAAGACGTTGCCATGATGGGCTTCTTGCTATTGCTGTTGTTGTTGTTGTTGTTATTGTCGTATGGCGAGCCACGGTCACAGAAAGTGAAGCGTGTATGAGTATTGGTGTTTGTTGTCGGTAATTGACTGAAGAAATCCATAGAAAACTGCCAGGCAACAGACGTGGGAGCGATGCGATGTTGGTTTGTCAGCGACAGGTTGCACACCTTGGTGGCAAATGCCAGGCAGAAGTGTGATTGAGAAGCAGCGTGAGTCAATTGAGGGCTTACAATTGCCGCCAAGCGCAATTGTAATTGTATATGACACGGGGATGAAAAGAGCAAATAAATTGAGATGAGTAAAAGCTAGAATAGAATGGTAAAAGCCAAAACGCGAACGATTAATCAAGGCGGTGTTGATTTGTTTTTATTGTCGCTTTTGTTGGCTGTTGGTGGTTGCAAGTCCGGGGTTGACGGCGGACGAATGCGTCCAATTTATGGGAGGGGTGTGCGTAGGTATGCTGACAGAAGCGAGAGAAGCGAGAGAAGCGGGCAGAAGAAACAAGCTGAGTTAGTCCCCAGGTGGTCCAATGCCTGAAGAAAGAAAAAGGGATTGCGTTTGGGACCCAAACTGCTTCTAGACTCTGCTGTGTGTTGGTGTCCGAGAATGTGAATCATCCAACAATGGGCGCTTGGACGGTAGTACTTTTGGCCATGAGCGAGGTATTAGTAGTACCTGAGGCAGATGGCGAGAATGCGGAATACCGGATGGTTGGTTGGCCACCCAGTACAGAATACCAGCCAATACAATATCAAGTAATGCTCAATGCCAACGCTAATACCAATACCAGTACCAATGCCAATGCCAATGCCAATGGATCCTGGTACGGGGTAATACTGTAATACAGCAAAGATATCGCCCTCACTGCTCGGAGCGGGGTGTAACTCCTCGTTGAACTAAGCAGACGGAGAAGACGAAATCTAAAGTCCGAATTCTGGAAAAGCCGGCGCAGAGAGATATGAGCAATAGGAACGCGTGAACACTGAACAGTCACCGATTGTATATCAGGTGGCGAAAAATAGTAGTAGTACCTGGGCTAGGTAGGTATGTTGCAGTACTGAATTGGTAATTGGGCACCACAGTCTAAATCTGATTGCAGTCAATCTGACGAGAAGCAGAGGTTGATGAGTAGAGAGAGATAATGATTCTAAAGGGAAGGGAAATAAGAAGAGGAGAAGAAGGAAGAGAGGTTAGGTTCAAGGCTACTAATGAATGGGCGGATGACCGCGGTGTGACTACTATATGTATATATGTATATATGTATGTATAAATTATAAGGTATGTAAGTGCAGGATGTATGTAGGTAGGTAAGGTATTCAGTGATGGAGACTACAGACGGGTGCAGAGGCAACGATAGGCACCAGTCCACTCGCGCCGAAACGCCAGCTCCAACAGAGAACGTGTACAAACTTCGAGATGACCCTTTGGGGTCCAAGAAAAGCATTGAATCCGTATGGGTGGACTGTAGTGTGGGTGCGGGTGGGAGTACCTGCATGCCTACATAGGGTATACCTGTCTGCTAACAATATGTAAGGCAACGACAGCAGCAGCAAGCCTACCTGGGCAATGGGCAAAAGTCGTTGAGACAAGTGGTAATAGACGTGGATGTCTCCTGATGGTGGTTGGGGCGGCGATGATGATTTGGTAGGTGGTGGTGTTGTAAGGAGTCACACTCCCCTCACCCACCCCTCCAATGGGTCATCGATTGCCAGTCATCAGGTATCCCAGGACAGGCGCGGCGTGGGGCGCAGGGAGTACATCGCCGACTAGGGGAGTACCTACCTTGCTTTGTGCTAGGTAGATTATTTCAGCACCAAACATTGGTCTCACAGTCTGGGGCAGCCAAAGTCATGCTGGGAGCAATGTACTCCAAGTACCTCTGGTCAAAAGATACTTCCCCGGCCGGGAGCGCTACTCCCGCTCGTGGACTGTCGCAAATCTAAACCAATCAGAAGTCCGAAACTGCGTCAAGCCGACCGGAGCATACAGCGCACAGCACAACACAGCACGGCATGCCACTAAGTCCTTCCCCTATACCCCCACTTTCAACCTTAAAAGACGGCACCTTCCACACACCCCCGGTGCCTGGAATATCCCAGTATTCTCCCAGTATTCCAGTTGCCTAGGTCTAGGTATCGCCTACCGTAGCTAGGTGGACTTACAATGGACCCCGAAGACGTAAGTAAACAGTCTGTCCCATTGGGATCTAATTACCTCTGGCGGAAGCGCGTGTCTGCATAAGTTTTTCAAATATTGTATCAGATTTGAGAAACTTCGCAATTGAGCATTATGTGGATGCTAACCCAGAGTTCGTACCACGTGCAACTAGTTCTCTCTGTTTCAAACACTGACTGCGTCTTGACGGGTGGCGTGTTTGTAATAAACCGCTATATCTACCAACCTACCACTACCAGTAGGATATATCTACTTACCTGCCCTACTTACATGAACACAGGCAGTAGAGAACAATTGGATTTCATGCCAATTGACTGGAGCCTATGATCTGTAGGGTACATACGATGTTTGGCGCCCAACTATAGTTAAGATATGTGCCCCTCACATCTTGCCCGACTCGGGCAGAACAACAAGAATGCTAGACTTTCGTGACACCTAAAGCAGTGGAGCCCGTAGTCATAAACACCAATGGCGACGGCGAATTGATAGAAAGTCAAGTCTGGCGAACTGGTTGCAATGCTGCATCCCATCCAGAGCAAGTGGAAGTTGGGTACCAACATTCCTCAGCATGCCATGGCAGGGTTCGGGCAATATGCAAAGTGTGGGCCAGAACCTTAGTGCGATAAGTCCCCCTCATCTCAGAAGTCATGCTTCCAATAATGAAAAATAGAAGCTATAATCATATCGCATCTCGATAGGCAGCGTCTACCTGGGTAGGTTTGAAAGAGACAAGGGCTTCTTGCCCGCAGTTTGCTAAGGTAATTGTATTCATAACGGTGGTAGGCAATGTAGTCTCGGTTACTGATGGCCGCCAATTGACAACTCTCCTAAGGCTGTGAGGTGTGTAATGGATGTATGCTTTGGCACCTGTCACAATTAAGCGTCTACTAGTAATTATCAAATCGAGCTTCAGCCCATTGCGGGCGCAGTTGGACTACTATGTATGAGTTAACGCCCAGGAGATAATCATCCCTTACATATCTCTTCCATGTTGGTTTGGTGAGTTAATTTGACGCATACGGACTACCTAGTCGGCCTATCAGCCAGTTTTGCTCTCCCCGAACGCGTGAAGGTGAATTAAGGGTGAACAAAGGGATAGATAGCCGCTGTTCTCTAGATGCTAGATGCCAACGACTGGCAGTGTAGGCCGACAGGTTAATTGAGGCAATCGAGCATAGGGATAAGGTTGCCCGGTAATCGGGCGTGGATTGTTACAGATAAGGCGGGAAACAGATGAATTGGTAGGGTCTGGGCTGCGCAGAGCGGGTGGTAGGACTACCAGGTAGGGCCTGGCAGTGAGAAGGAAGCAAGGCAATTCATCGGGATATACCTGGTTAATCGGCTATTTCTGGTCTTGAATGTTTGCATGTTCTAGAGTGCAACAACTTGTAAACTCGTTACCGGCTAGTTTGAGGTGTTGCTTCTGCCTGCAGCGCGGCGAAATGCTATTGCCTGGATTTCGCGAAGTTGATGTGCCTAACTGGGGTTGTCTGATCTTGACTGGTCCACAGCATCACTTCGTCAGCCCACGGCGGCCTACAGCACGGCTTTATCGGTCGAACGTTGTTCGTTTCCAGGACGGCGGATACCGCGGGTAGAATCTACACTGATCTCATCATCTCATGTACTAAGCTAGTAAGGTTACTGAGTGATTAATAAGGCAGTTGTCTGAGTACTGGGTAGATAGAGGGGTAAGAACATCAGGTAAACCCAAAACCCAAACTCCGATGGCTCTGATGGAAGCTGGGTTTCGGAGAGACGTAGATAACAGAAAAGTCTCGAAGAGGCAAGAATTGGCCAATAGCCTTGATGAATTGATGATTGATGGATGTTTACCTATATGGAGTTAGGCCTTTGACTTACAGATCATTATGCAGCTGCCTGTCTGTCTATGTACGTGTGAGTCATTCTGCGATGGCAAAGAAAGCAAAGCAGGCAAAGAAACGCTCGAGGCGATGCAGAATACATTCGACGCAAAGAGAATACCAGGCAGGTTATATCAGCTAAATTTAACCGCACTACGCTGTTTGCGGAGAAGCGGAATAGAGCAATTTTCCTATTTCTGGTCTCTTGCCACTAATTATTGGCTGAGACCGGCCCAGGGTAAGACATTGCTTTCCTCTTATAGATTGGCTGCTTTACTATATAATGGAATATACCTAAGTAGGTTCCTAACTAGAAACAGGTATCCAGTGGGTTTGACATCTCTCTTAGGTAGCGCCACACATCCTTGGCATGTATATTTATAAGCCCACAAGTACTGGTACGCAGCCTCTGCCTACCGATACATAAATATATGAGGATGCCAGCGTCATGTGTGAACTGCAAGTCACAAGTGACACCCTACCTAGATACGGAAAGGAGGTTAAGAGTTGAGTGTGCCATTAATAGCCTGCCTACCGTCGTATGTACTGATGTAATGTTCTGGACATTACTTATTGTGTTTTGTACTTAGATAAGCAAAGGGAGCCCCAAGTTGTCGTGCGGGAAAAACGGCGCCCTAGCCGCTTCATCACCACATGCCTCTATGCACTGATAGTTGTTCCGACTTACCAATTATAAATTCACATAACAGTATGCTCCTGTCAAGTGGGCTCGACTGCAGAATTGAGTCGACTGCGTAAATGCCGATCGGAGACCTACCTTCATGCCAATTAATGAGTGAATGGGATATGTATGTACGTAGGTACCAATCGATAGCGTGATACACGCTGTACGAGAGAGGGGAAGGGGAGGGTTGCATTGGCGTGAGCCACTGATCTTCGAATTGACCTTCAAAATACAACCCTGGACCAAACCTAAAGTAAGCCGGTACGATAGTCACCATCACCAGCAGCGACTTCAAGTCACCACCCATCGTCAGGTCCAGGCAGACCAATTCAGTATATCGAACCAAATTCCCCGTCCACGCAAGCTTGTGTTTTATCGCAGCCGTTATAATCTCCGATATGTCAGCAATTGGAATGTAGTAGGAAGGATGAGGGAATGAATGGATACGTGCTAAGCTATCCGACGGATCCGACCCCATCGGCCATGCCATGGTCTGGGGATACCAGTGATGCTACCGTTAAAGCCATCGAGCAACTCCTTGAATATGATCCACCCGGTATGGCCGAGATGTCAAATAACCCTGGTCTGGATAGATAGGCAGTCTAGGTTGCATCTTGCATCTTTTTCCGATCAACCTTATTAGTGTTTTCTTTGTCTGCTAGAAAATCCAAGACATCAACAGTCCAGCGTAGACCAGACTGCCATTGCGCATTGGTCCAACCACGCCGTACTTACTTTATTTTCTGTGCTCTAAAGGATTGACAATTGGCTTCTCAAGTTGGGTGTCGATTGTCAATAGATACCTAATTGGAGACGCTGCTACGGGCTCACGGATGTTGGGTTAACAATATCTGCTGTTAACTCGGCATCTTCATAGGCGACTGCTCTGTCCACATAGCAGCTCCAGTTTACTATTTGCCAGTAACGTAAAGAGCCCCAGATTATACCTAGTACTCCGGATTTTTATGGGTGGTTGTGAATTGGTCAATGCTTTGTGCTCTTAGGTATGCGCCACCTCTGGTGCTGTTCACGTTGACTTAGAATTGAACCTACCTAGCGGTACAGATTACACTGTCATTCCTGAAGTCGTGAGTTCGTTCCCCGGTATCTAGATGTCAAGACATTCAGGCAATACATTGTCGTCCCTAGATCTGGAGGCTTGCTAGATTGTAACGTAGCTATTACGGCACTCCACACGATCTACAACGGCAGCGGAAAGAACCTTGTTTGACTAAAACGAATACTTTCGAGATCTTGTACAACTACAACTCCCAACTATGCATGTATACTGTTGGAATACTTAGTATTACTTAGGCATTGAAGCACTGTCATCTGCCAACCGAAGTACCTGCTATGTAGCTCCCCCTCTATAGTAGTGCCCGAGCGACGGTTACCAAGCTGTCTGCTTTGCTTAAGCCTCCGAATTCGCGTTTATTCCACACCACCTTGAACCATATAGTTGATCACGCTCCTAGAGTACACCAAGTCACTTGACCTGAACGACCCCTACCTCTAGGGGAAGTGGTGATACGCGATAAGTCAGGCGCCTCAATGCAATCGTAAGTGGTGGTGTGGGAACCCACTTTCACATGTATTCCCCGCCCACCCGTCATAATAATAGCACCTAAGTCTAGATAGGTACTGTAATAACCCTCAGGTGCACGGCGGCGTAGACAGCTAGCTCCTTAATAATAGCAAAGTTCCTACGCCGACGATGTTTAAAACCGGGCATCGTAGTAAGACAACAACCTACACTCAACACTCTCAGCCACTACTCAATTAATGAGGATAGCATCAGAGGTAGCAAACGGACTATTATAAATAATAATCCATTACCCCTCAAACCCCCTCTATCTAGTTCGATTTTTTTATCTGCGCAGCAGGAATATCGAAAGCAAGTATGGGCCCTAGCCATGCAGCCCATGGAGGGGTTTACCTTTACCCCTCCGATCCACTGAAGTCGGGGAATATCATCGTAATTGGTCAATGTCTTACCCCATAACTCCTTTAACAAGAAGCTTACCCTACAGTGAGGGATTATCGATAGACTAGACGGACCCTTGCGATATTGCTGTTAACCGTTATGATGAGCGGTGTTTCATCGCAGGCTTTCGATCTCCTTGATAGGAACCTTACCTTAGGTACCCAAGTACAATCATTTTCGTGCTCGACATGTCTGCGTGTCTCTCTCCTAATCTCAGGGGGATGATCCGATATCCTCTCTTGCTTGTGCGTTGGGAAGAGGAATAACCCCCCGCATCCGACATGCGGGCCTAAGTCCGTGCCGCCGAGGCCGTTTTACGCGTATGCTAGACTACTCAGGCTACACCGAATTCTCCTTTTCATGATGTTCCTTTAGTATCTAGGCAAGGATGAGGAGGATTCTATCTCCCTATCCGGCAGCCAGCATTACAATCGCAGTCGTTGTCTCTGTAATGTTCAACTTTAGTACCACAACGGATCGGATGTGCACCGACGATGTATCCATTCTCCACCCATGTCGGATATACTCAGACCCTGTCTGAGTTCATACTGCATGCCTAGGTTAGTCCCTTATCAAGCTGCATATAAAGATAGGTACGATACACCGTAAGTTACAGATGCCATCCTTACGGGCAGGAACGAATTATGTTGGCTCTTTAACCGCATCCTACTATGCAAAAAAATTCAGCAAATAGTCGCTCATATTATTACTTTTCCCAAGAGTTACAGGTCCCAGCTGTTTGGCTCACGCATAGCACTAGACCAAATGTGAGGGATCGTCTCGCATCTTGTTGCCTCTCTGTTCTGCAGCTATCGCTGCTGAGCCCATACCAATGCGCGAACGAGCTGGGTCGTTTGGGAAATATGACATGTGACCACTTCACCAACGCCTTGGTACCAAGAGTATTAACGCATGGATGCCTATTCAGCTACTATGAACCCAGAGCCCCTATCGATTCTGCACTACGCAATCCCATATTAGTATGCATGATAGAAATTTCTATTTCTACTTATCTCAGCTACTAGCCGTGAGGTAGACAAAGTAGAATCAAACTTTGCTCTTTAAAAGTCTTATATAATCCGTTGCTTGAGCCAATCCAATTCCGCTTAGCCTTCATAATTTGCTCTCACTAGATATCGTGACTTTATAACAACAATTACTCTACTACTAGCACCTATCTCTTACTCTACCGGCAGGCGCATACGGTTCGGGCAGCCCGGATTGCCAAGCAAAAGCCGTCATTCTCACCAAAGCCACTTTCCTAAGCTGAGGGGGCCAAAGCGTTCGTCTCAAACACACCTAGGTCAAAGCGAGAGGGCGAAAGTCACGCTTTTAAAAACGTAGTGGCAAAGTAAGAAACCTAAAAACAAAACGCACGACAAAAGAAAAAAAGAAAAAATGGCAGCAAGCCGATGGAATAGCACCCTCTACACCTCGGAACTCTACGTCGAGGCCTGCGGCGCCATAGTCTTCGACACGTCCACAAGCTCTAAGAAAGTATGCCTCTTATACCACGCCGGAGGAGACATATGGCTCTTGCCCAAAGGTCGAAGGAACTGCGGCGAGACTCGTCAAGCGACCGCCGTGCGCGAGGTGCGCGAAGAGTCCGGTTACGGAATCAAGCTGCGCCCCTTAACGCTCGCCACGCGCGCGCCGTCAGAAACCGAGGTCGCCGACATCGTAGACAAAGCCCGCGTCTACGATGATGTTACCGAGCCCTTCATGCTCGATGTTCGTGATCTGGGCAAGGAAATGGGAGTCAAGCTTGTGTGGTGGTTCATTGCGGATGTGGATAGAACGGTGGATGTCGGAGAGGGCGAGGCGCAGTTTAAAGCTACCTTTGTCAAGACGGATTGCGCGGTCGAGAGATTGACTTTTCAGAAGGATCGCGAGGTTATGAAACGCGCGATTGAGGTGATGGAGAGTCAGAAGAATTAGCTAAGTCAGCTACATACACATCTACTGTACCTAATCTGACTAGAGGGGAGATAGAGGGGCAGTATTCAGACAGAGGTAGCCCGGAAAAGGGGGTGTTTCGTCGGTTAGACGGCAAACCTGCATGCATGCATACATGTATGTAGACCTGAATGCGTATAATGATTATTAGTCCACAGCGCTATGTATTAGGGTGTGTCTTTACATAAAGGAATTAATACACGTAACACCGAACGTCAATCTTAGTATACGTTGCCCCCTATAATATGACGGTGTTAAGGGTAGTATGCGTAGGTTTGCGGTTTTATGCGCCACGTGGTCGCCACCGCCCTATCGGCCTGCAGAGTGTTAGTACCTACCTGCTGTAGGATTACCCCATGCTCTACTTTCTTGTGGCTTGACGTGACATCCCGATACCTGCTTGCTTACTCACAATGGGGGAGTCACTGGCGTTCTTGACTGGGGTCATCATCCGGTAAATATAAGTACCTCTGTTCGTGTTAATTGATGAGTGAGGACCGCGTGCAAAATACTATTACCAATGTTGAGATTTATCAGATTGAGCGTGGAAGCGGTAATTTATGAGAAGAGAAGTCAGCTCTCGATGTGTCAGATAGTGAGATGGGTGAATCACATGCTACCATCGAGATAGACTTTCGTCGTCACAATGGGTTTAACTCCTACCATGGATAATGATCTGAAGCTAGACAAACGTGGGATCAATACAAAAGAAACTTAATCCCGTGATATATCATAAGTTAACACGAAGGACCTAGTATTTTCTTAGTGTTTACCTCAGATGTCAGCCGAACTCTTACATGCATCTCCCTCAATTTTATTCTTATCTTGAATATATTCTCGCACCTAGGCAGAAGCTTATGTCGTGAGTCAACGACATGGGAATAACATGTGCATCGTGATTTCTGATTATTGAATGGCTCTATAACCGCCTGGTATGGACTTAGTAGAGTATTAGTACAGTGTGTCAAGACATAGTAGTATCCGGTTAAGCCATGGGGCACGCGCTCGTTTGTGTCATGCCATCAGCCCGGGGGCAGATAATTGTGACTAATTCTCCTGATTTCATATCATGAACAGGGCTTATAGATAATGGTAAGCAGAATATTAGGATGTAAATTTTAAGGTGGCACTACGAAGGGTCTTCTATGCGGTTTATAGTGAACTGTGCTTCCTTTCCCAAATTCGGTAGAGCAGATTACCTTAACAACTACTCTCGCGACGGGCAATAAGATGACCTCGGACTTCACTAGTAGCTAGACAATGCCAATCGTCAGATGTGTTAAATCCGAGTGAATAAAAATTTTATAGTCATGTCAGTACTTTTTGTATACAACTTGACACGACGAAAACAAAAGAGATTGGGGGGGGGGGGGGGGGGGGGGTTTTGGGTAATGC
>Ga0247782_1000181_pt1 | contig 77045 bp, 54 predicted proteins | sample UWRJL019104C5_FD_179928 | JGI IMG/M metagenome (GOLD analysis project Ga0247782, IMG submission 179928) | Plant litter microbial communities from Arlington Agricultural Research Station in Wisconsin, United States - UWRJ-L019-104C-5 | ecosystem: Environmental > Terrestrial > Plant litter >... | reverse complement strand
TAACTCTTCATAGCAAGCAACCATGCATACCCTCATGCTTCATGGCCATGCCACTAGTGCCTTCATCTTCAAGGCACAGACAAGTAAGTCACATACGAAGACTTTGATCAGAGGAACGGAACAGATATTAAGAATTTCGACCAGGGCAATTCCGCTCAAAACTAGACAAGACCTTCACATTCGACTTCGTAGACGCTCCGATCCCCTCCGAGCTCCCCTTGTCCCTGAAACGTGTCTTCAAGACCGCGTACACATGGCTCGACGATCGGACGAACGTCGAGTCGATCCGGGGCACGGCGGCCTGGCTCCTTGAGTACATGGAGAAGAACGGGCCGTACGACTGCGTGTGCTGCTTCTCTCTCAGCGCCGCCATCATCCTCACACTAGTGATCGACCATAAATTCCGGGCCCCCGAAGAGCGCAAGCCCTTACCGTTCAAGAGCATCATCTTCATGAACGCGAGCGTGGAATACGCCGTCTTCGAGGCTCACGGGCTACCTATCACACAGGAAGCTAAGGACTTCAAAGCCGCGGCTGAGAAGATCCTCTACGAGAAGGCAAACGACCTGCAAAACCTGGCCAACATCATGACTCTCAAGTCCAGGGGCACGGCGGACATGTGGAAGGATACTACGATGTTACTCCACGACGCCACGGTCTTACCGCCCAAAACGGACTGCTATGGTCTTGACTTTACAAAGTTCCCGGAGGAGGCTCTCATCAAGGAGCCAGAGATCCCCACTATCCACATCTACGGCGACAAGGACCCCATCTCCTCGTCGGGTATCCAGGTCGCTTACCTCTGCGGCAAGGGGAAGGCGGAAGGGGGCAGTGAAGTAGGTGAAGACATGTTTAATCACCAGGGTGGCCACGACGTGCCCCGGAACCCCAAGATCGCTGACGAGGTCGCCAACTTGTTTAAGAAGATGGCGAAGAAGCTTAAGGAGTTGAAGTAGATGATGGATTTTTTTTAATGATGACGGGATGCATGCATAGCAAATGGCAAAAAGGAATGATTAGGATTTTATTGAGTGTACCAAGTATTTTACATTATTACACTTTTTATTCTAGAATGGATTAGATTTGGGTAGGTAGATTGGTCTTACAGCATATTACAGTAGGCTAGATACAATGCATTCAGTGAGATTGTCGTCATGATCCCATGATTTTAAGTAGTATCAGGGGTTTGATGATGGCTTCATTATGATGTTCATATTTATTGACCGGGTGTCACACATAATATCGTAATACGAGGCATGCCTGGCCTTTTCGATTATACCCGGCCACTGCTGTTTAATTACATGGAGGTCTGTGTATGTAAGTCGTGTTATACCTCATGGATCCACCAAGATAAGGCACCTTGTAGATAAATGTTACAGTAGATAGTGTCTTACCACAGGTTACGACACGACACGTCATGACACGACAAAAGACGCTATGACAAAATGCACAATCAGGTCATCATGGACAATCTACTATCGCGTAATGCTTCTCTCTCACCGACACAGTACCGGCACCGGCAACAGGTACCTAACTAATTATGTCAGCTCACGGCAACTCCGTGGAAGCTCCATGTTCATTCGCTAGTAGCAAACGTTACATGAAAGCCTTATCTAAGCCATATTCGGTTAAGAGGATTCAAGCTTGTTTGAGGTAAGCTTCTATGTAGGGCGTTCAAGGGTCCTCCATCTTGGGCTGAGCAAATTGCGGGTTTTCCTTACCGCCCCACTGATGAAACCACAATTTTATCTCTCCCGGGTTAGGACTTTGCGATCGGCCTGCATAAGCCAAATGGGGTGGTTGGGGGCGCTTTGATCAAGCACGGTCGTTATATGCATACTGTATATACATGGTCGGATGGGTATGTGGGGGGCTTAGGTAAGTCTTTAAGTAAGCTTCTTAACGAATGTAGCTAGGTAAGGCTAAGACCCTTGCATGTCCATGCAGAGCTAAGACGGAAGAAGCCGCCTTGTCGCCCCAACGCCGAGATGACGCCAGCAAAGAGAACGTTGAAGCTAGAACACCCCTGGTCCGGGATGCAACCAGACCAAGCCTTGTTTTATAGATTTGCGCTTATACTATTCCGGCAATATAGGACCTTCTCCTGCTATACCGGGGATCGCAATCTGCTGACAGTGCATATTGCCTCTTCTGGAAAGGTCAAGTTAAATCATCCGCCTGCCGCACGTACTGTTTGTACCCGGGATGTGGAAATCCCAGAACCGGTAAATATGTAACCTTAACTTGGCGCTTTTGCCAGGCTCTCCACCAGGCATTGCCGATTTGTCCAGAATGCCTACATCTGTACGTGGCTAAGAAAAGAATATCCGCTTTGAGAGGTAATACACGCTAGGCTTATATACTGATATGCGTAATTCGAAGGGTAGCTCTTATGAGTGCTTTTTCCTGATTAGGTAATGCCTCGGCATAGGGCAACGGGTCCCACAGAAATTAGAACAAATCAAGCTGCTCTAATGGATAACCACATTCATCACGATGGTTTAGGTAGTAAGGTGTACATACACACAGAGACACACTCACGCTAGGTATGTACTATAGGGTTTGTTTTGAACCGCATTACCCAGTCTGTACAGCACTGTGAAAGGACAAACCAGATGAAAATGAGGTTGACACAGTAAATATAGGACAGAAAACACTCCCCTTCCCCCTAAATACCTACCTATAGGAAGAACGAAAGCACTGAAAGCAACCATAAGGCTTCTGTTTTCCTTCTATACCATACCAGTATACAGCACCGTACGTATAGTCCCAGCACTGCCAATCATATCCCCAAGTTGGTTACCTTCTCTGCGTCTTAACTGCGGGAGACGCAAAGAAACCGGCTCTTCAAACGAGGAAACATCTCAATATCGAGGTTTTCCTGGTCTGATACCTTCCCTGCCATACTTGCATACATACGGTACCAGTGAAAGCTGACAAGGCACAGATCTCCGTCATATCGACCTCCTGTCCACGGCCAGTGTCACTGTGTCTAGTGTTTCACTGTCCTTGCCGTATCCAGCCTTATCTGTTTTACCCTATTCAGTCTTGTCACCTTTGTCCCGTTCTATCTTTGAGGTATACGTATACCTACATATCACTGCCCTCGCCGTTCTCTACCTATTTGGTTGTTTCCTAGCTTTGCCGAATTCGGAAACGATGTCTGTGGTTCAGCAGCAGAAGAAATACGTATTAGTCACCGGGTAAGTAGATGTACATACCTGTCCATATCCATCCATCCATCCAAATTCATACATGCATACGGCATTTGTACGGTAGTTGTCATCATCTGCCGTATACATATGCCTAATCCCAAAACCGATCTCCCGAATCCTATGCGTCGTACAGATATCCCAAAGAAGTAGAAGAGGAAGAGGGCAGAGGTCGAGATAGGAAAGAGGGGAGGGAAAAAAAGGTGTGGCTAAACGAAACCGAGGGACTGACGTGCTTTGTGTCGTTTGTTTCAAAAATAGTTGTACACCTGGTGGCATTGGTCACTCCATCTGCGTGGAATTTCATAAAAGAGGTAAGATATCTCACTTACTTGTTCATTTTCTTTTCCCCTTGTCTCTTCTTCCTTGATTTCATTATAATATATTTATGAACGATATCAAGAGGTGGAGTAAGAGGTGGAATAAGAGGAGGAAAGAAAAATTGGAGCCATGGGGGAGATGAAGATAACGGAGAGAGGGACTTCGATTACAACATGAATATGAGAGGAAACGAGGGCTAACATGAAGCCATCACGATAAAGACTACTATGTCATCGCCACTGCACGAAGTTCCACTGCCTTGGCTAGCCTAGCCAAGCAGGGTATCACCAGTATCCCCCTCGAGGTGACGGACCAAAGCAGCATCAACGAATGTAGGAAGAAGGTGAACGAAATCACGGGTGGACGACTTGATGTTCTCGTCAACAATGCGTAAGTCTCATCCCTATTCATCCCTATTTATCAGTATATTCTTGTGGTGTTTCGAGGCTCCACTATCATCATATCACACACATGCACACATAATACATGTGCATATACACAAAAAGGGGTAACGCATACTGACCTAACATCAACAGTGGCCGTACACACACTTTCCCGGCAACCGACCTCTCTATCGACGATGTCCGCAAGACCTTCGAGGTCAACGTATTCGGTGTGATGGCCATGGTAGCTTCCTTCTCGCAGGAGCTCATCACCGCCAAGGGCCTCATCATCAACATCGCCTCGCTGTCGGCCGTGGTGCCGTACATCTTCGGCAGCGCGTACTGCGCCAGCAAGGGGGCCATCGTGAGCTACAGCCGCACCCTGCGACAGGAGCTCAAGCCGTTCGGCGTGCGCGTCATGTGCGCCATGGTCGGCCCGGTGCAGTCCAACATCGCGGACAACTGGACCGAGAAGACGCTGCCGCCGGACTCGCACTACGGCGCCGTGCACGACCTCTTCGTCAAGAGGCTGCGGTTCAGCCAGACGCACGCCGAGATGACGCCCGACCAGTTCGCCCAGGCGCTCGTCAGCCGCGTCTCCAGGCAAGAGGTCTGGTGGTTCCTCCGCGCCTGGCTCGGCAGACCGGACTGGCTCTGGTACGGACGCCTCGCGTGGCTCGTCTGGTTGGGCTCTATGTTCTTCGGCGAGTGGCTCATCGACTACGTCTGCTTCTGGCTCTTCGGTCTCGGAAAGTTGACTACTATCCTTCGACAACAGGAGCGGAATGCCGTCAATGCGAAGGTCAATGCTAATGCTAATACCAAGCCTGTTAAGGCGGCGTAGGACAGGGCAGGCAGGGCAGGGCTCATATGTGGGTCTGACTTTGTACGCTGATGGGGTGTCCACTTTTTTTAGTGGAATACTTGGTTGGTTTTAGGGGTGTGATTTATAACATGACAGGGGTTGTTGGGACCTTCATGTAGATCGATTGCAAAAGTGTCACTGGACGACGCACGAGATGATGGGTTGGATGGAGAAACGATAGTATGGTTTGGTTTGGTTATCTTCATTTCCCTCTTTCCTTTCCTGTCATTTCCTTTCCTTCATGTAAAGTCATGTCTAGGGTTCTCATATATGAATGATAGAGTATGTACAATGTTATCTATGTGATAAAACAAAAGCGTGTAAATGGTATCTGCATGCGTAATAGGAGGTATGTAATAGTGCAGGTAAATACCCGCTGTATCGTGTTGTAAACGCCAGTTGAATGATCCCGTCTAATGTTTATAAATCGACGTCTATAATATGATGGCAGAAGGGTCGGCACCCCTTTCTAGAAGGAATTTAACCATATCCTCATGACCGTGTATGACGGCCTGGTGCAGCGGCGTCTGCATGCTGTTGTCCCGCAGTAATAAACACTCGGCACACTCTTTTAGGATCTGCTCGGCGACGGCGATGTCGCCCGACTTGGCGGCCATATGCATGGCCGTCTGGCCGTCGCAGTCTCGCAGCAGGGCGTTGGCGCCCGCTCGCAGGAGCTCCTTGACCACGTCGGCGTGTCGCGCTAAGGCGGCAATATGCAGTGCCGAGCGTCCGTCGCCCGTCATCGAGTCCACGTCCAACTGGTGGCCCTTCGTCGTCGCCAAGAGAGTCCGGATGATGGTCGCCTGGCCCTTGTGGCTGGCGATGTGGAGGGTGTTGAAGCCGCGCATGCTCGGCGGCAGCGTGAAGCCGAAGTCCTCGTCCGGCCACCGCAACTTATCGATCTGTTGTTCCATACCGGCTGCGGCGGCGGCATTTTCAAATGGTAAACCCCCAGGAGCGCAGTGGTCTAGCGATGATAGACTGGTCGACAGGGGGGTGGGTGATAATAGAGAACTGTTTAATGTCTGCAGCTCCGGCGGCGTGTGGTGGGCGTCTTCAAAGTTCACTGGTAACAAGTCGCTGGCCCATTGGATATCGGCCGTAGTTGCACTTGTTGTGACGATTTCTGTATCTTTAGTAGGACCCGAACAGTCTGAGCTGGCCGGGGTTATCATGAAGTATTGCTCTTCTGGCGACTGGGTCCGTTGTCTTTGTGGTTGTGGAGTTTGTTGTCGCTGTTGCTGTCGTGGTGATTTTGTATATGCGGGTGGTATTGTTCCGGGGACCTGGTCCGCATTTCTCTTGCGTCCTGGAGGTCGCGGGATAGTATGTGGTTGTGTCCATGTTAATGGCTTGTTTGTCTGGCGGCTTTTGTTTGAGGACTCCATGTTCTTCATTCGTTCTCCTTTGGTTTGGTCAGTACGATGTGTCCCTTTTCAGCCATGTTAGCTGACAGGGTTACTCACTGTAGTTTCTCTGTGATATGCGGTTTTGAATACGTCTCCTCTCTTGTGGGTTGGTGATATAGCTTAGGTTGTCGTCAAAGGTGATGTCCATTGCAGTCTCAATGGAGGACGACGACGATGATGATAATGGTTCGTTGTGAACGAGCATGTGATAATATATCTTGAGGCCGTGCAGAAAACGAAACGATGAATCTTTAAGAACGATTATGAGGATATGCATGACCTTAGGCGCTTCGTACTCTTCGCTAAAGCAGTAACGGTGGCGCCATCCATCCGGTACCTAAGGCTGTCAGGCGCTGGTACTTGTATGTATATATGTAGGACGTAGTCTAGGCGCGGCAACAAGGTTAAGGCAGGTAACGGGATTCGATATTAGGTTACCCTACGGCTGCTTTTCGTACGGTAGCTATGGGCCGGTAGCTGAAAGTGAAGTGGCGTCTGGCTTTACACCGCATATCTTTAGCCCCCCCTTATATCACCACAAAGTAAGAGATGCTATAAGTTGTCAGCTCTAACCCGAAAGGGGCTAAAGCAGCAATCTTAATAGCATCAATGTTGACAACATCAGGTAATTTTTTAACACAGAATAAACAAATAGACTATTCGGCATAGTATCTCTGCTGTGCCGCAAAAGGGAGGACCCTACCTACATTAGAATATGACATATGGATTTTGGAGTAGCATGTGTACACGTATTTTTCCTTCCACGAGTGCCGCGGCGACCGTAGCAAATGCCTGTAGGCGCCTGTAGCCGGGCTTCAGGTGGGTATGGTTCGAATCGTGCCTATGTAGTGCGGGGATGGGGATCCTGACGGTCTACATTGATCACCGAATCCAAGCACTGTCTGCAAACAGTTGGCCACACATTCACAGCCATATATCTTGGCCCCAGAAAATAAACAGTTACCTTATCGGAGACGAGATGAAAAGGATTTGAGACTCCCATGTGTTCCCTGCCCACATACATAGTACAGATCGTCAACTTGTTACCCCCACTTACGTAGTCATGCAAAGTACCCACGTACCTTAAGATCCTGAATGTTGCCAATTTTAGCAGGGGGGAATTAAAGGAAACTTCTACCTACATACATTACGTACTTGCACCGAGTGTTGAAGAAGGAGCGCTGGTACTATGTACCTAGGTACACGTACGAGGCTTTCGTGTTACCCGCGCACTATCTTTCTAATACCTTTCTAAAACCTTTAAAATATTACACACACCAACTCTACCATATCAATCAGCGCTAGCATGGTGCATACTTTTAGAGAGAAGCTGTGTTGGTTGGCCATCTGCGATCTGCCTATTGTCAGCGTAGTATTTCTGCAATCGACAGTAGGCTATCTAACTATCTCTCGCGTACCAGCAGCACGTGTCTACCGCTCATTGTTGAGGAGCGAATGCTACCTTATTATTGCAACAACAAACTCTTACAGGGTTTCAACGCTCAAACTTGGATGCAAGAATCCATACTATGTACATTTGATGACAGGGTTGGATCCGCAGGGTCGCAATTCCCAGGGTAGCTCTATATAGTAGGTCTTGGTTCTATTGCTAGCAACAACACCCTGGTAACAGACCCATGAACCCTTACCAAAAGGCGATAACAAAAGTGTAACTAATGTAAAAAGAACCGTTACGAGGGGTACAGGGCTGTTACGAGCGAAGGAGCCCCTGCTGCTGCGAAAAAATGATGGGGGATGATATTCCCAGAATATTTCCTATATCTGCTAATCATTTTAATGATCATTCTTGCTATGTTAGCTCCCGCGTGGGTATCAGTCGCCCAGTTGTTCTTCAATAAGGCAGGAATCGACGGACGGAAATAAATCTCTGGGCCTCGTTGCCTCGTGTTCTTGCAAGTCAAAAGTTCAAGGCACAGGATACATCATAATCATGTAAAACATGGGTTTCCTCCAGGTCTCACCAAATCATGTAAGAACGGTTCTCGATTTAGACCCTTTAGTGTGGCTTGTCCCTTTGCCGCCGAAAAGCTTGAAACATCTTGGGGAAAGTTTATGACTAAGGAAAAAGAATTTATAAAGGGTTGACATATCATGAGCTAAAGAAGCTAAGTGGATGGTGGATCTGGTGAAGGAATGTCTCAGAGACTCTCTCACTCTCTCTCAGTGTACGTACATATATTGTGGGCGGAGTAGGCGGAGTGAGCAGTGTGGGCCAGGATGGGCTCGTTGGTGTGTATGTGTGTGTGTGTGCAGCTGGGCTGGACGTTACGCCTCAGCTAACAGCACATCAGACCCTAAATGGGACTGGCTGTGCCGTGTTCTATTTTGCCCTACTCCAATTTCCCAATCAAGTAAAAGGGTAGAATCCACAGAAGGGTCAGGTTGTACTATTTCCCTACCTAGACAATTACATAACGTGAAGCCTAAGATTCTAATCCTTCAATTCAAAGTTCCCCGGATACTTTGACTAGAGAGGACCCGTCTTGTCGTCTCTTGGCTTGATTACCCTCGACATTTACTTTCATTACATCTCCGAACCTAGACTTCCTTAGACCTTCGAAACCAGAACCGACCCCAGTCAAACTTGATAGGCGTTGGAGTTAAGACTGTTGACTGTTAGAACAGACAGACAGCAGACAGACGACAGCCAGCCTGAGATGCCCGCCATCTCTTTCCGCGATGCCACGGGCATCGTGCAGCTCGTTTTCTTCGTGCCGTACCTGTTCAGCGGAGTCTTCCTCTGTCAGAGACATGGCTGGCGTCGGAGCGGTGGTTGGTCCATCATTGTGATTTTCAGCGTTCTTCGCATCATCGGTGCCGCCTTTCAGCTGCTCACCATGACCCAACCCACGCGCACAATCTACGCCGGAGCCCTTGTCACCGAGAGCATCGGAATAGCACCACTGATTGGCATTAGCGCCGGCATGGTGGGAAGACTGTGAGTTGTTGATTTTTATTTACGTTATCTTATCGTTGTGTCTCATTCCATCTCATCTCACTCGTAGCCTGGACTAACACGAGCATGCGAAACAGCAATGGATTCCTGTACAAGCCTATCCATAGAGTCTTCTTCATCTTGATCTTCGTCGCCAGTTTGACTGGTATTGGCTTGGCATCGGGTAGCTCGTCCATCACACCTCCCCCTAACTCGCCGTCTCCCTTTGTCGCCAACTACCTCACCAAGGCTGCCGACATCGTCTTCGCCGTCCAGTTCGCCGGCACCTACCTGCTCTACCTCATCGTCCTAGCCCACCGCGCGGAGATCCCCCAGGTGGAACATCGCCTGCTCCTCGCCATCGCCGCCTGCGCTCCCTTTGTTGCTGCCCGGTTGGCCTACGGTCTCCTCTTCGCCTTCACTGATGATCTGAGGTTCAACATCTTGGTCGGGAGCACCATCATCTACTTCTTCCTGTCGGTGCTTACCGAGATTATTGCTGTCGGCATCAGCGTTGTCATTGGTCTTAGCCTTCCCGCCCCGACCGCTTACAGCTCTATTACCAAGCACTAGATTCAATTGTTTTTTGGGGGCTTTTTGGTCCTTTTTTTCTTTTTCTTTTGAGTAGTGGCATTCATTACACATGGTCTATCACATTACAATATACCATTTGGGGACACTATCTGTATCATATCTCATCCCTACAGAACATTAGAGACCAGATTTTAGACAAGTCATTTCGTTGCTACCTTATCAGACTCGAGCGACCGTTGTCAGCGCATCATTTTTCATTATATTAACAAAGGCAATTTCTCATAGAATATCTACCGTTCGTTACAGGAAATACTTGAGACACACCGGATTGTCAAGAACCACATGAGTCAAAATCTGACGGCGTGAACTACCCAGCTGACGTGATCCATGTTGTTGTTCTTGTTGTTTCCCCTCTTATCAGGAGCGGGAATAAGTGCTGTCCAAGCGATGCTTATCGGATTTTAAACGCTATGACGGTCATCGGTGTTTGAAGTTCAGTTAGGTGGACGTCATGTGAGTGAGAGAGCTTCCTTCGAAGTGGGAGGGCGGTCCACGAGGGTTCTAGACCAAGAATGACCAGCTTTTCTTTGAGAGATTCCAACAGATCCACAATCCATGCAGACCGGTGCAGATAGGTGGCTGATGTAAGGTTGTCAGATCTCGAGGATTCAACCCAATCAATCCTATCCAATGGGAGAGGGCGATAAAGCTACCTAATCAATCCAGCAAGGGACCGAAATGCGCTGAGACAAGTTGATGCACGTTACCTGCGCTCAGTAACGTAGGATTTCTCAGTGATACCTTGTGACTTGTGTAAGAGGTGGGTAACCCAGTCAGTTCTTCCAAGGATTGAACCTTGTTTCGAAGCCTAAATCGCCTTCGCAGACGTAGTGCGCATGTACGTACATACAGCACCCTGTTGGTTTCAATCGGTAACTCTAACATCTACAGGGCATTAATGCGCTATCAATCGTAAGTCGACCATTCGGATTTCGGCCCTATTTCATCGCTTTTTAGGGGTTGGATGGCGCTGTTTAGCGGCAAACTTGCCGCCCGGCTAGAAGTAGGTACCTTTTGGCTTGGCTTGGCTTGCCTGACGGATACCCCTCCCTCTTTGTTCTGATGTCGGCCCGGTAGCCTTTACGCCTGTAAGAATGGCGTTTTTGTGACGCAGGCTTAGCTAATTAAATGCAACAATAAAATCAGCTGACACGAATTAAGGTTATTTACTGTTTGATGTTCCTTTTGACGTCCCTTTTGCCATTCCTTCCCACACAGAAGAAGAGCATGAATTAGAAGCGAAATAGTTACGAGATTCAATGAATTGAACGGTCCGGAAATAGATGCCGGACCGGCAAATCCCGTGTTCTTTGTTAATTATTCCCACTCCCCCGTTAAGGAAGCTGCGTAAATCGCAGACCCTGGACTAACCTGGTCTATATAGTAGCAAGATTAAGCTTCCCCCGTAGTGTCCGTTAGTGAAAGAGAAGGATTCATGAGATCAGGTCCTTTTCCTTCAGATTATGATGTGCGGGGTTAGCTGCACGATGCTAGTCCTGCGCTACATAGATTAAGTTTTATAGATAGGAAGGTAGGTAAGTAGATAGCTGAGAGATTTACGGCCTAAGCGCAACTCATAAGGCTAGGAGATGATCAAGCTAGTAGAAAGTAAACTAGAGTCCACTACGTGTCTTCCTTGGTGCATCATTTTACGCACCTCGTTGTCCACTTCCTCACATAGCCCATTGGTGCAAAATATAGTCGCGAGAACCGTGGGTCACGAACCGTCCAAGCAAGCTTTTGCCGGGCTTTCTGGGCAGACACGGTCGGCTTGGTAGAGGCTAGGCAAAGGCATGGCAACGCATGGCAAGAACACCAGTTTTTGAAGATGCCCACCACAAGATCGCCAAGCTGAGGTCCCTTATCTTGGCCCTGAGCTTGTCTTGTAGCTTAGTCCGTGTCTTTTCTAACGCGGGATACTACTCTGTGTCTTCTATTTTACTTGGCTAATACTTACGTAGTACCTACCTCATCCCGCCTAGTAGATTCCTGTTACACAGTCGTTGAGGTCTCATTGATAATGACCAATCATGGTGTAACAATTGCGCTTTCGGCTCATGTGTCCCATTGGTTACAGTATGCTTACGGCAGCACCTTAGCGATATGACTATATCAAAGATACGAGATGGGTTATGCAATAGTTATGAATTCAGAGGACATGCATTTATCGACATGTCCCATCTGACACAAAATGTTCTCAGCTTGCCTTTCAAGAATGACATGGCGGTCAAAGGGATCTGTACAGCGTCTGCTCGTTGTCTGTGATTTGTTGTTTTGCCACCACATACATCACGAAGGACGAGGCCAAGCTATACAGAGTTTCGCCTTCCGCCGACAGCCACAAACCTGTGGATGTTTCATCCTCCTCTCTCTGCGCGAACTATTTTTGTGTTACTCATCTACCTTATGCAGGTATTCCTTCTAGAAGTTTTAATTCATCCAATTAAAGAATTGAAAGAAAGCTTGACACATTAGGCTATAAATACGATCAACAATAGACTGCTTAACTAGTGCAGCGTCGTATTTTCGCCTGAAGTGTCGACACGTGCTTTCAGCAGTGCCGATCTTGCTATTTATAATCTTGACGTAACACTCCATCATAGGCCTCTCCAGATATTCCAGTATGCGCCTACATACATAAACCCTATATACACCAGATATGAGTACATGGGCACACTAGATCCTAAACGTTCGTGGCTGTTCTCCCGGTGTGTGCATACGGCCACCCGCGATGATAGACCAATCTAAGAGCGCTTCGCACACATACAGGCAATTGTACGGCGCGCCTCATTTTTAGATTTCGTCAGTGGGGTTCCAAGTGTTGACTAAACCCCAACACGGAAATTTCTCATTTAGGTAATAATAGGACGATCAATCTGACATTGCCATATTTTTTGGTGAAGGATTACCATATTTTCTATGAAGGATTGTCATCGAGGTACGTTATAGACTTGTTAGGTTAGCTGTTCGCCGTGAGGTTTTGCTTGAGCTGACCCCTCGTCGATGATTCATATGTATGGAGAGGTGAGCTTTGGATGCATGTGAAAGTCTATACTGCTCGTAAAACGTCGAGAGATGACCGTGACGAATTGAATTGAACTGACGACCTCATACCCTGCGAAACTCTTCGTCAATTCTGCTTCGTCAATCAACCATCATGGACAAGCTAAACAAGACCGTCCTATTCTTCACAAATGCTGAACTCGGCCAGTCTAACGTCATGTTGGCGGTTGGCAGCGAGCTGGCCGCCGACGAAGACTTCGACGTGCACATCGCCTCGTTCGCGAGCATGAAAAACCTAGTACCGCCAGAGATCAACTTTCACACTCTACGGGGCACGTGCATGAAAGACGTCTTCACGTCGAAGGGTCTCGAGTATTTCCCCCGCCACCCTCCAGGAGTCCAGGGCGCCATGCAGTCGTACCGCGAGATCCTGCAGGCCCTCATGGCGCCCTGGGAAAACGAAGACTACCTCGACCTGTATGACAATTGCGTGAGCCTGATCCAGGAGCTCCGTCCAGACGCGGTGATCGTCGATCCCTTGCTAGGCCCCGCCATCGACGCCTGCAGCACACACCACAAGAAATACATTGTCCTGAGTCCCGGCACCTTCAAGGACCACGTGATCAATCTCCAACCGCGAGCAGAGGTGTTGTGGAAGTATCCAGTGTAAGTAATACTCAATCAACCAAATCGATCAAGCCGCTTTCATCATAGCGATCATCACAAATCATCCCATGCACCGTTGCGGCGTTTCTCTTAACTAACCCGACTGCGCCGCTTTTTTTCGTCACGTTTAGTTTCTCCTCGGGATTTCCGGTACCCTTACCATGGTCCCTGATCCTAACGAACATCTACCTCATCTACCAGCTCGCGAAGCTGTCCTTCTTCTCGCCGCGGGTGCAGTCGCTGATCAAGGCGCGCAACGCGCGCGGGATACCGGGCAAGATGACGGTGGGCTACAACCAGTGTGACCCGGAGGTGCTGCACCTGGTGCCCGCGACGCGCGCCATCGACTGGCCCTTCTCGGTCATCCCGCCCAACGTCATCGGCTGCGGACCCATTCTACCCAGCTCTACGCCGCTCGCGCAGGTGGACCCGGAGCTAGCGCGCTGGATCGCCGCGCGGCCGACGTTAATCATCAACATGGGCTCGCACGTCACCTACGACGCGGGGCAGGCCAACGAGATCCTCTCGGCGATCGAGCAGTGTCTTGACAAATACCCAAACATCCAGGTTCTCTGGAAGTGTCGGAGGAACAAAGCCGCAGACGAGGATGACAGCGAAGAGAAGCCGTTAGATCCGCGCATCCGCGCCATCACGTGGCTCCCCTCGTCGCCCGTGGCCTGTCTCACGGCCAGCAAGTCCGTGCTAGCGTATGTTCACCACGGCGGCGCCAACTCGTTCTACGAGGCCATCGCCGCGGGCGTGCCGCAGGTCGTCTGCCCCGTGTGGATCGACACGTACGACTTTGCCACGCGCGCCGAGCTGATCGGCATCGGCGTCAAGGGCAACGACACCGCCGCCCCCTACGTGAAGGCCGACGAGCTGGCCGCCGCGCTCGAGAAAGTCGTCGACGACAATTCCCCCGAGACGCTGCTCATGAGGGAGAAGGCCCGCAAGTTGGCCGACGATGTGGGCTATGATGATGCCGGGAGGAAGGTGGGCGCGGAACAGATTAGATTGCATGTATTAAAACGGTCGCAAGAATGAGATAGTCGTCTTTTTGTTATGCAACTAATTATTTAATTAATTAATGAACTGTATAGATGGGTGTTCAATAGATTGGCGTTTTTTGAAAGATCCCCAAACCCCTGTAACCCATGATTCTGTGAGTTACGTCATTTAGCTATGCGACATGTTACGCGACATTTCAAGCGTGTTGTATCACCACCACGGCGTGTTGAAGAATAAGATGCGGCGTTTAATTGATTAATGAACTGCATTTTGTCTCAATAAGATCGCGTTTAAGAGATAATATGATCGTCAAGGCTGTGTTACTCAGCTGTCTTATGCCGCACGTCGAGTATACCCTTAAGACAACAAAATACGGTAGTTAGAGCGGGCAGTGCTACCCTAGAATTTGCACCACTAACATTGCTATTCTCTAATGAACAACCACTCTCGCAAGTATTTCTATCTCTAGGATAAAAACAATATCATAGATAGATCTCAGTATAAGGCGCAGTTTTATTTAATTAATTCTGACTTGGCTTTATTGTGTTGCAGGTACATTCATGAACAATCTTCTAAAGTTGTATTTTGAAGTTTAGAATTTCAAACTTGTGCGACACAATCACAACATGCTGTTGCTATCTATGTCAGTCTCGTATCTTACGCAAGAACGTTTCATGATGATTATACAGGGTACTTCGATCATCTCTATTGTGAGCTGCATTGTGAGAACGAACCCTCTCCGGCATTCAAGCTTCTGGTTTATGACGTGTCCATGACGAACAGGACATGTTGAAGCTTGATCCACAGCACAGACTCACAGGGGTCGCCTTATGCTATACGGACTATGCAGAATCGATTAAACACCCATGTATGTAAATTAAGCTTAAAAAGACGGAAAGTTTGCTATTGGTATTTATCTGGCTACTAAATGGTCCTTGAAACAGTTTTGAGTTGTCTAATATCTCATCTACCCAAGATCAATTACTGTTGCCCCTTTGCTACTGTGTCAAGCTCTCCCGTGGCGCGAAGAGCCTCCTCCATCTGCTCGCGTGTTGGCATGTTGACAATCATCATATACAAGATATTCTGCATCATGCGTTAGTCAAGTCCTGGCACTAGGCGAACAATGGGGGTACATACCCTAGCCAGTCTGCGCTTCTTCGGCTTCTTGTAGCCCTTCTCTCTCGCTCGCTCGGCGGCGGCGGGGTCCATCATGGCCTCTAGAGGACTACCCGGATTCTTTCTCATCTAACAAAGAGTAAGCATGTAATCACCAAGCATACGTACGACGTCGTGACATACCCATTTCGCGGTTCGCTTCCGGTCGCGACGAGCAGCATACCTCTCCATGACCCGCGCAAACCCGCTCTTCTTGGCGCTCTCGGGATCGTTGCCGTTCGCGCCCCGTTCTAGACCTGGGAAGATGAGTTCGGCCGAAGCTGGGAACTCGAGAGCACCAAATGTTCCGTCGGCGTTTCGGAAGTTGGTCTTGAACCTATCACCAAAAGTTTCGTCCTTGGCATCGATCCTATTGCCGATCTTGGCGGCGATGTTGTCCTGGGTCACCTGTTCGCCAGCCGAGTTATTGTAGGCTACGATCATGCAGTACAGGCCGCGCGGGCGGAACAGCTCGTTGTTCATTTTGTGAAGGAATTCATTCTGTCTAGATGGCGTGACGGCTGAAGTCAGCAAGGGATGAATTGCGTGTTTTGGAGAGAGAAACAGAGAGAGAGGGGCGGTCAAACCCTTTACGTCCTTGCAACTCCTTGTAAATGCCCGTGGCCAGTTGAATCGGCACAGAGACAGCGGCACCCAATCCACCGGGGATAGCAAAGGTCGCCAAAGTCGACAGATTGATAATGTCGGCTATCGGGGACCAAGCCGTCGACTTGTCGAGCTCGTCGAGGAAGGCCAGGAAGGTCGCCTGGTCGATGCCGCAGTTGAGAAGATCGGGCGCATAGGCTCTGATGAAACCCCGATGACGCTTTTTCGGGCGGCGCTGGGGTAGAATTACAGGGTATTTGAGGTGGCCCCTTGGCGAGTCGAACGCCGCGGGTTCTGGTTGAAGCGCACTCGCCAACAGCTTCTGGTTGTCTTCGCTGCGCGCTTCGCTCACCTCTTCTTGTGCATCGTCTAAGTCCCATTCGTAATCGGTGCCATCGTCTTCGGAAACCGGTGACGGCTTCTCATTAGCGATGGGCCCTGGTGTTCGGGTTGTTGGTGTCAGTACCACTGACCAAGTTCATTCACGTAATTTTTGCCTACCTGCATGTTTCGCATCGACCCCTAGGAGAGTCGATGTAATCATCTTGCTAGTGCCCGGCTGCAAAGCCATTTTGATCGGAGATAGTGGGAACGGAAGGAGAAAAGGCGATCTTGGCACAAAAAACAAGATCGGAAGAAAGGCTACAAATTGAGCAGTTCACCCTTCCCAATATACGACAATGTTAGACAAAGAAAGACAACAATAACATGCAGGCCAGGCAGCCTGGAAAATGGGGGGGTTACTTCCACGTGCATCACTTTACCGCTAGCAGTACTTTGGGCGTGGAATGCTTAGCGGGGCATCTCTGAGCCTATCCTTCCTTTGTTACAGCAAAGTTCTCATTCTACGCTAGGCTCACCTGGGTCATTTGGGCTTACACCTTTTGCTGTTACCTGCGGCCCTCTTCCAGTAGCATCCTCAAAAGCGTTGTTTCATTGGACAAGCGGTGTGAGATATATATAGTTCTCTGGCTCGGATGCACCCCTCAAGAATTCATAAGTACCGGTATTTGCGCGGGGAGGCCACAGTACCTCTAGCGTGCTTACAGATTGCAGCCGCAGTTGACGCCACCCAATAACCAAACCGAATGTCTATCTTCTCATCTTTAAATAGATAATGTTTAGACATGGAACTGTGCAGTCTCAAGAGGGGTTAGGCATACTATGTGGTAAAATGATGTGGGTAAATATAGGTACCTATGGTAATCTACCTAGCCTGCCGTGGTACATGAGATAGGCAAAGGTTAGGGTTCATGCCAAGGATGAGATTCTAATCTTTTACCACCTCCACTTTACTCCACCTTTTGCCTCCACATACCAGACCGGTGCCTACGAAATCTAATTACCTATTCAAGTAAGCTTGATAAGAGAGGTGTGCCTTGAATAGGAATAGTCAATTTCTGATTTATCAGTGTCTCATCTATCAGCCCTCTCACACAAAGTACTTATGACTACACTTTTTGTCATTTATGTGCCGTATTTTTATAACTATGGATAGGTATAATACGTTATTTAACCTCAGCTTATACAGCAGCAGTGAAATGATGATGCCCCTAATAACTATCATCATCGGTAACTATTGCCGTGGAATCCATCCCTGCGAGTCATTTACCCAGTAGGGTATTAACTTTCGAAGGACAAATGTCTGTTGACGTCTCTAAAGGAGCTCCCAACCTCGTCAGCATCGGCAGGGTCGTAACTGGTTGACGATACTCTAGGTGATGAGCAGAAAGTCAGCAAAAAACCAACAATATCGTACCCAACCAAAACCTAAGCCAGAGATGACTCAGATTGCCTAGATCCTCGATGTAAGGGCGGCAGGAAGTCACCCGACAGATCAAGCCACAGAGGAGGCAAGCAAGCCGCAAGGCCCATTCCTTCAGCCACAGCCCTATCTACAAACTAGAGATGATTAGGTAAGAGTGGCACGGACTATAAAAATAATCCTTACCCGAAGAGGCAATTACTAGATACATCAGTCCAAGAAAGGAAATATCCTCATTAGGAAATCTAGTCGCCGAGTCAAATGCCCGAATTGGAACAAGAGCCTCACGCTTTAAAATGAAAATGGTGGGTGGTATTATGATTGCCGGCTGGTGAAACGTCGACTCGCTTATGCCGCAGCAGCTCAGCATACCTGTCAAAGTTTAGAATAGCTCTCCTTTCTCTGTTGACAACAGACCCTGTTTCCGACTTTTGCCCCTACTTGGGTTTAGCCAGCTATAAGTCGTAGATGTCTTACTTATTTCGTCTAGTACCTACGTGGTAGAAAAGTAAACACTGCATGGAATACTTCTAGAAGCCCACCATCATCAACAGTAAAAGTACAGTTGCATGCTATAATTAGTAGGGATATTCTGTTACTATACAGGCCCCTGTGGGGACCTTGCTACGCTTCCATGGTCTATGAGACGCTACTAGCTTTTTGGGGATAACGTACAGAGTCCAGCCTTCAGGGAGGCTGCATACTCAGATTACCGTTTACCCCTTAGATGATCTAACTTTGATGACTATGATGATGGCTATGTGCCTCGGTAGTTTCAGCTCGACCATACAGATTTCGAGAAAAACGCCATGAGGACTAGCAAGCATCCTGTGCCATGTGGAATGTGGAATGATGTAGGGCACTGCCTGCATGGCTATCCAACAGCTGGAAAAATATGAATACCTAAATAGCTATCTGGGTCGTACTTGAACACACAAAATCTACTTTTCTCTCGGTCTTGGTCTTTTTTCTTGGTTCAACTTAGAGTTCATTCGTTAGACCTTGTCTCCTTTTTCTTTTCTCCATTTTCTTTCTTATTGTATTAACAATGAAGTCTGTAATAGTCTGGCCGGCCTTGGCCGCACTGGTGGATGCTGCCTGTGCGAAGCCCCCTTTTCATCCCCACGACCCTCACCACCTCGTGGATGGATGCAAAGCTTTCCCCGGTACCCCTTCGGTGAGTAATCCAGTCACCGTGTTTGATTCAGAGCCTGCTCACCTACCACCTAATACGTCATAAAGCTAACACGCAATAGTGGCCATCGCAAGTGGTATGGACCAAACTCAACCAGACTCTTGGCGGCAAGCTTCTGGCACCCGCTCCTCCAGCAGCCGCCTGCCATCAAGGCGAGGCAAGCTTTGACGCGGTAGTGTGCGCCGAAATCAGCAAGGCATGGACGGGCGATGACTTCCACGTGGAGAACCCCATTTCCTCCATGTGGCAACAGTACAACAATGACACCTGTCTGCCCTCGCCTGAGGCACCATGTAGCGCTAGTGGATACCCTGCCTATGTCATCGACGCGAGGTCTGCGTCTGACGTCCAGAAGGGTGTCAACTTTGGTAAGTCTGATGCTCACATCTCTTACACTGACAGATCTGTAGCTGATTCGAAATGTAGCTCACAGTCATAACATCCGACTGATCGTGAAGAGCACTGGCCACGATTACCAGGGTCGCTCCCAGGCTCCTGGCTCGCTCTCCATCTGGCTGCACAACATGCAAGACCGCGTGCTGCACGACTCATTCCAACCCAAGGGCTGTGACTTCACCATCCAGACCACCGCTGCCACCGTCGGTGGCGGCTCCCAGGTCGGCAAGATCGTTGATGCCTTGGACAAGATCAACTTGACCATTGTCGGCGGAACGTCCAAGACTGTCAGTGTCGGTGGCTATCTCACTGGCGGCGGTCACTCCGTCCTCGCCCAGCTGTACGGCATGGGCGCTGATCAGGTTCTGGAGATGGAAGTTGTCACCCCTCAAGGTCAGATCGTTATCGCCAACGAGTGTCAGAACCAGGATCTCTTCTGGGCCATGCGAGGTGTGAGTACTGCTGCTGCTGTGCGACCAATGTAAACATCATACTAACGTCAATGTCGTAGGGTGGTGGCTCAACCTTTGGTGTCATGACCAAGGTCACAATCAAGACGCACCCTACGCCCAAATTGGTCGCGGCCAATCTTGCCATCGCCAGTCTCGATCTCAGCGCACCGTGGGTCTGGGACATGGTCGGCTACGTTCTCTCGCAATTTCCTTACCTTGACAAGAAGGGAGTCTCCGGTTACTCGGTGGCCTCCCACAACTACTCGGTCCCTGCCGGCAACATAACGGTCAATATTGCTGGCGTTGCCGGCGAGTTTATCCTCCCCGGTACCTTGGACAAAGCTGAGATGCAAGCTATTTGGGACCCGATCATCGCCCACGTCAACGCCACCTGGCCTCAGGCGGTTGCTCTCGTGGACCTGATTCCCTACCCTTCGTTCGCATCTTGGCTTGAGGTCTATACCCTCAGGGATCCCGTAGGTTACGATCTCTGGGTTGGCTCTCACCTCTTGGACGAGGCTTCTTTGACTTCCAACGCCACAGCTGTTGGTGAGGCATACAAGGTCTTTGGCGGACAGGCATTCTTGGTTTCCGGCGAAGGAACTCGAAATGCCAAACCCAGAGGCGGAAGCAACGCCGTCAACCCCTCATGGAGGTCGACCGTTGTCCATTCCAGTATGTCTGCCATTGTCGTAGTATTGTAGAAAAGCGCTAATTTGATTACCAGCCACCGGTCTGCAAGCTCCTTTCTTCGACCTCAAGGGAAGAGAGGAGATCTTGGCTGCTGTTAACGCCAAGACCGATCCCTTGCGCCAACTCGCTCCTAACATGGGCGCTTACTTGAACGAGGTATGATACTTGCCGCAAAAAACCACCTGGCGCGCTCGAGGCTAACACGTAGCAGGCTAATCCCGCAGAGCCCAACTGGCAAAAGTCTTTCTGGGGTAACAACTATGAACGTTTGCTCCAGATTAAGAGAACCGTTGACCCGGATGACGTCTTCTGGTGCCATCCTTGCGTCGGTAATGACCGTTGGGAAACCCGTGGCTACCAACTCTGCCCGGTAGCTAAACATCACTAAACATGCGTGATGTCTACTAATTGGTAGTACCCATAATCAATATTAAATCATCATTCGCTTCGTTTCACCTGTTTTGTATCATATCTAGCACTACCTATTGTCAAGTAGTTGGATTTTACTTTATTCTAGCATATAATGTTTTTTAGCATGAGCGAATAAAAGTGATGATTGTCTCTTGTAATATCACAAACCAGATTGCATGTGGTTTTTAGAATCTTTATACAATGTAATAGCAGGGGCGACGGTCTTGGCTTTTGATACCATGAATGAAGTTTTCGGTCAGTGTCTCATCGATTATCTAAGTTAGAACGGCTTCGTGGTGTTTCTGTTTCGTCCTTTGGTCACGAGAAAGACGTGAACAACTCATTCCATTGATAAGATCGAAGTTGTGAGTTTGAAGCCGGAGGACTGTCTTAGTATGCGCGAGTAGCTTGAAGCTTGTGCTGGTAGTGAGGGACATTGTATTAAGTCGGTCACGCTTGAACTGTTCGCTAACCACTGCATCAACCGATAAATCCGTACGGACAGCCGTGAAGGTCAAGCTCTGTATAAATGAATAGCCATATATGTCTCGTTTTTCGTGACAAGGGCAAACTTGAGGTAGCTGGGCAGTGCTCGCGAGACTGAATGTTCAACGTAACGGGAGGCATCTCGTCCCTACTTAAACGAAATTGGTGTTAATATCAGCCGGTAAGTCACCGATGACGTTTTGTCTGGATTATTAACAAGCAATGGATTAAGTAATACACGAAGCACTTGTAGAACGTCACCGCACGGGGCGATTACATCTGCTACCATGGTCTAGACTCCTACCGAGTGGCATCCTGCTACCTGCTTGCGATCCCAGGATTACCCTCGCCCGCACGATAAGGCTTATGTACATATGCACGATCCGGCCGCAGTGGATGGATATCGTGTGGAATCCTCAGCCGTTCCCAACCCAAGGGTTCATGTACGCTTACTACCAGACCCTCTTAGGTCCTGCAAAGATCCATCGGCCTGTAGACGGAATGGAGACTCTGGCTGCCTATGATTGGGTACCAAAGTCAAGGGCTAAGGACTGTGCAGGAACTACATGAGGCCGATAGATGTGCCCGACCTAAGGATCGTAACCTGATTAAGGGTGTTTGAACCATTACTACCTCGGCGGAAAGGGGCCCATTGACATTGTCTCTATTGCGTAAACCAAAAGTGAGCCAAAACGCGAAGCTCTACATAGTAGCTAGCCATCAGGCGCAAATAAGTATAAACAAAATCAGCCTCCTACCTAATAAGCTAAGAGAGATGCTGGGGGCGCACCTACCGGGCTGATGGCGGCCCGTCAAGACGTTGCCGGCCAGTTCTAACTGCTAGTCAGCCCCGCAAAGTGCGAGTTCAACTAACCTACCTGCCTACTTATTAAGAGACCGATATAATGCATTCAGCGCCTACTCACTCGCAACGAAGGTCCTCGCAGATCAGGGCCAAGGGCTCACAAGGCCAAGGAAGTCAACAAAGCCTACAAGGAGGCAGAGGCAATATGGGCCGAGGGGGTCAACACCAAGGCGCCACTGCAGGCACCACTATAGATACGGTTACGGCCCTACTACGCGAACAAGAACAGATGGGCGGCCATGAGGGCAACGGTCCTAATTAGGAAGGTATGCAGCCCTTATAGCCTTGCAAAAAGGGGGCTAGCGTTAGCTAATCGGTCTTCGCCTCCCTAACAACTTCAATACCGCTCACCATAGCATAAGGGATCGGCGAAACTGCCTACGAAGGTATTCCGATTGCTAAATGCTAGAGACGTGTAGATGTGTAGCTATGCATGTTGGTCACGCCCGCGTCGTTGGCCATCGGGTACCATGTGAGTTTGGCAGTCACTGTACGTCTTTGCGGGGATGAAGGCGGATCCAGAGCTACACAGCTGCTTAGTTTGCTAGTTACACTCCTAATTATCTAGAACCTACATACTGAGCCATATTATCATGAGTATATTATCGTGGGACGGTGCAGACTGCATAGAAGCATAGCCGAGCGGGGTTTCTGGAGGTGAGCATCCGCAGGACAGTTTAGTCGCTGCTTCTACAACATTTCTACATAACGACTCCTTTGCCCTAGGAGAGAAAGAGAATCATAGGATCAATCACTCACATTCATCGTCGAAAACTTTATTCGGCAGTCACTCGGAAATGGACGCCCGCTCCACGGAAGAACTTAGGGGACAGTATCTTCCAAGCCGATAGTTAGTTAGGGTTTACTTCATATTTTGTCTGGTTTCTTAGGAAGAGGTGCTGTTCAACGCGCTCTTCTATCTGTAATAGGAGTCGTACTTGTGGATAGAACGTCGACGGAGTTATCTTCACTCCAGGAGTAATCTTCGTTGACAGAGTGATCTTTGTTCGCGGTCTGGTCATCCTTATCATACGGGGTTGGTAGTTAAAATATTGAGTATAAACTATTGGACGAACCTAAGGAACTGGATTGAATTTCCCAGCTTCTAACAGCGTGGTCTAACTTAGCTCGCTTAGATATAGGTCGTTATAGGTCGTGTCGGGGCGGTGGAGAGAACAGAAATTGCGGCAGGCTTCGATAATGGGTTCGCGGTCGAGGATCGGTTTATGCTGCCTTGTCCTTATTTCTCGAACCAATAGCGGGTTCAAGCTGTGCCTCAGAGTATAGCTCGATTGAAAGATTAGGCGTTGGAGAATTGCTTACTGTGTTCGTCTTCGCATGACGGTTGCGGTATGTCAACACAAACTAAATATAGAAAAAGTGCTTGATTAGCTAGGCGCCCTAAATTGCTTAACACTCTGCGAGTTGTGTTTGTCCGTTTATTGTCACTATCCTATATCTTCAACTATGTTAGTACAAGTGAAAAACATGACAGAGATAACAGTGCTTCCAAATGGATAAATGTATCATGTACTCGAGTGCATCGTCCTGCTACTTGCCGTCCCTATGTCATCCTGGGCAAAACACTCATCATGTAATTAGGGGCAAAGAACGTAAAGGCGAACGTGGCACAACATGTTGGTATCTCGTGACCGTGACCGTAGTGCAAGAGATTGATACGAAATGAATTTGGAATCAATGAATTTAGAACTTAGTCTTTTCATTTCCGGGAATGTTCTAGAGGAAAGAACGTCAGCTGTCCTTACGGTAGTTACCGCCTGAAGCGGAGCGATTGAGAGTCCGAACCACCACTTTTAAATATTTTAGAAACAAAACAAGTCTTAATTACAGAGCATCACGGAATGTCAATGACCGCCAGAAAAGAATTGGGCGGAATTACTTGATGAGGGCCACCAAAATAGTGGTGGAGGAGGCAGAAATTGCAAGGTGTAGCATAGCTAAGTGAAAGTTATTATACTAATACCTTGTTATGCTAAGTCGCGGCACGGAATAGGACTGCAACCACGACCTATAACACTATTATACAAAAGTAGAACTCAGCCAAGCCGGGCGACTTGACCTTCTATGCAGTTTATATGCATGGGACTGTGATGTGTCAGGGGCTCACAGAGTTCACAAACTCTAACGAGTGCTATACATCTAGGATGCCTCGCTTGGAACTCTCTAGCTGCGAGCAAAGGCCGGCTTATCGTTCCCCAACACCCTCGACGCACCGGAATACCCCCTTGAGGAGGGATCGCTTCGTCTTATGTCTGACCACGGTTGGGGCAACGGCGATATATATCACGACCCCCGGGAGAGGGTTGAGGCGCCTGTGGTGCTGTGTCAAACTAAGAGCGCAGCAAAATGCAGCTCCGGAGGTCACGCGCTCATAAAAAGGAGGGCTCTAAACCGTAGTTTAGACCTGACACACACGCATAGTATGCAATTTGATGACCGTACTCTGGTAATAGCATCTGTTCAATTCCGCTCCGCTGCGCGAGCCTCAGCTCGCACTATTGACAAGCGGTTTACTGATCCCCACGTACGATCTCTATCCATGTACCGTAGAGAGCATGCCAGTCAGGCCTTGCGTGCACCTCACAGCCATACATGCAATACATGCAATACATGCAATACAGTGTCTAATCCCTCATGCTAGGCCTCTCCATGACATCATTCGTCAGACATATCTACACAAAATTCTGCCGCTGGCATAGTACAGGCCGTCGTTCCGGTGTCCTTTTCGGTGCGATGGGAAGATAGAGGGCTCTAAAGCGACGGCGTACAGCAATCGGGCTCTCTCGCCTTGCGTGACGTTGGTTGGCGCTCGCATTCGGTCGGGCCGTCAGAAGTTGCGGACAGCTTAGTCAGCACATACCTCTCCCCTTGGGGCTCGCTGCCTTCTGTTTTATGAAATTTACACAAGTGGCTATTGTGGCTCATTTGCTCCACTCATGCAGAGAAGATACAGACCAGCACGATACAAGTAATCACGGACACTAGACCAGACGACAATACCTTACCTAGTGCCTGTTGGATTGTAGTACGGGTGGCTGGATAAGAACGTACCGGGCTGATGTAGGTAGTGTTCTGTTATTTTTGTGGAAAAGGTACGGATTACGTGTACTTAGTGGTTTCTGGCAAGAAGCTGCTGCACCGCCACGATAACTCAGCAAAGCACTTCCCATGAGATGTTTAAGTAGTATTACGAATTGTCTAACCTAGCTATTGACCTGATCACTTGCCTTTTATCACATTTTAAAGACCTGATCATTCCTGTCATCCATGAAGCTACAGGTGTATACGAATGCTCCCCTATCCACAGAGTTGTCCCCCTCAGGAATGGCTGCATCAGCATCGAGTAACAGTGCGCCTAGTAGAAGGCCTGTTAGAAGATATCTAATTGATAAGTGAACTGTGTCAAGTTGTCGAGTTGCCAGATGGGTCTGGGGTTTCTGCTGCTCCAGAAGTTGCTCAAATACCGGCGGGGCGGCTACCCGGGTTGGCAGCAGCGTGAACTAATCCTGCCTCCACGCTGTTGCAATAATAGCCTGAACGAGGTTCGCGTGTTCTCTTTGAGTCTGTAAAACCAGCGTGTGTAGCGCACGACCCTCGTTGCGTAGATTGACAATCTCCCTTTGGAGGGCAGCATTATGAGTTCCAAGCTGAGCCATGCGGTTCTCGAAGTGCTCACGGTCGGTCTTATGCTCCTGAAGCTCGGCAATCTCCTCTTCGAACTCGGCATTCTGGTTTTCAAGGCCATCCACGCGGCTCTGGAGACGCTCATTGTCGATCTTATAATGCTGAAGCTCGCTATACGCGCTGTCAAGCTGAGGATTGCCGCTCAAGTTCGCCAAGACCTCTTTGCCTTTGTCTAAGTCCTTGGCGACAACAAGAGATACTTTCTTGAGAGCCGTAGCTGCTGACGATCCGGTGTATGCTGGCATCTCGGGGGTCTCGCATATCTCCTCTGACCATGGTATCGGATCTTCATATCCTAATAGGCTTCGTCAGCTAGATGCTATATATTAAAGAAAGTAAATATAGCTTCTACAACTTACTCGACCTTACCATTATCCAAATCCACGCGCACACCACACACTTAATACGCTCGGCCGTTATCACCTTATCCGGGCAGTTTGTTAAAATATCCGCCGTACGGTTAATACTTGCGATCAGATCGAATTTCAGATGAGGCAGTACGCCTTTTTCCGGCTGGCGATTCTCAATTGCCGTGTGCGTCAGGATGCCAAAGGCCTTGGCGAAATCAAAATATTGGTCCGACATCTTTCGCTCAAAACAATAAGTGACAACAGTGTCCGGCGAGGAGAAGAGATCAAGGGAACAGTCGCTATTGAAGGCAAGCCGGCTTTCCGCAGAAAGAGAGTTTAGAATTGATTGGTCGACTACCAACAACTTGCTGGTTAGTTTGAAGCTTATGAGAAAAAAACGCAACGTCGGCAGGCGTAATAGACGTGAAAAATCTCACAGACAAGACAACGCCGTTAATGCCGCGTTGAAATTAGTGGTATATGTCGGCGACAAAGAAAGAGGGCGGGTTCAAGGCGAATGAAAATTGTGTTCGGACTTGCGTGTAGGGAAGGTAGGATTTTGACAGTCCCCCAAAATAGAGAGACATATTTTTGTGGTTGTGTTATTACTGGTAGGTACAAGCCATTGATCAATCCCCCAGCAGATAGCGTGAACCATATGAATAGGTATGGGCTGGGGCAGACTTACAGAACGGTCAGGTCGGGTCAATAAAACTGCATTCAATGAATGGGAACGGGTTCACCATTCACCAGTTGACCATTGACATGGCATCGCCCGACCCGGGGTTCTCCTGTGCATGCCCACGAAAGGGAAACTTACTGCCTTTTTAGCATACTGAATTTTAGCATTATTTTCTATTCATCTGCATATCTGAGCAGCGGAAGTAATCAATACAGGAACCGTAATTTCGAAGTTATCCAGTAGCAACGTGCAGCCGGGAGACCATATAACAAGGCTTCGGACTGCGCACAAGTCTACTGCCATACTAGTTGGTAGCACCTGAGAGGACAAAACGTACTCACAAAACGACGCTATAGGCTCAAGATAAGGACTTCGTGATACTGGGTTGAAAGTACACGGTCGAGAGGGCAAACCATCTTTGTACTTTTGGAGTAGTTCCCACTGGTAAGTTGAAGAAGATGATAATACCCGGTTTTCCAGTGTCAGCAAAAGTTCCGTTTTAATACAGGGCAACATGTATTCCAGCTCCCAACCAAGCTAGAATTTTGGGATTGCTCTGTTGCTATTCACTTAGACGCCTTTGAATATTATCACTCCGCCTATCCAATTGTAATTTCAGAATGCGTGACAATGGTTGATAAGACGCCCCGTAAAACATCACCCCTATCATGACTTGATGAGCCTACAAGGCCTGAGCTGGCATCATATCATATGTAGATAGAGCTTGCCACGTCCCCAATACCCTCAGGGAGGCTTATGGAGCAATAGGCACCATAACGTTAAACAAATCAATCAATCAATCAACCCCTATCATGACCCATGCAGATGTAACTGTTGCCACCATTAAGTGAACGAAGCAATCATGTCCTACTTTGCCTTGATTGCGTTGTCGCCCTCTGATTAGCAGGATTGTCTTGCAGAAGAACCTCAACGAGTCGGTAGTTGGCATATAGTGCTACTCTTCCAATCACGATCCCGCCAAGATGACTCGGATTGTACGGAGCTGCATGTTGGAAGTCGTTCACTTTGCAAAAAAGCAATACTATCGTAAAAAGTTTCAAAGTTATCCCCAGGGCGTTACCGCGCGAAGTTGCGGGCCGGCTTGCAGGTGATCATTACTCCTCCCTTTAGGACTATTTCTAACGAAGTCGACTGCATGTAGTCGCCGAACTTAACCCCCGCTCTAAGCGGGAGAGGTCACCGGCGACGAGTCAAAATCCACTGGCACCTGCAGGCACTTTCCGAATATGTACCCCTATCGTCATTTTCGGGCTCCTTCGGCAAGACACCACCGTTCGCACAAGCATGCCCGTATCGAAATGCGGAGCAATGACTGCATAGCCGAAGCTCTAAATGCAGTCTGCTAGATATGTGTCCTCCAACGGCAATATTGCAACAATACCTGAGCCTTTGCCCATAACCGGTATGGAAATATGAACGACGGACTAGTTGTGGCTAGCTGAGCATGTATGAGAGTCGCTGAAGCCGTCAAATAGTGGTATCTGAATCTATCTTGCAGTCATTACTGGCGAGACCATCGTGACTGCCGTAGTGATAGGCAGCTTTTAGACACCCTAATAAACCCACCGGCTGCCGCGTCTAGTAGGAGGCGAGAGGACATCGGAGGAAAACGTCCGCCAATGTTTTAAAGCATAGGTGCAAGTCGTGTGGGATATTCTTGCGTTGTAGAAAAGGCTACATGATGCTGATGACCGCGTGATCCTGATTGCAGTTGACTATTTTGACGATGGGCGCATATGCCTCCATGCGAGAAGTTCCGGTAGCGAGCGCGTGCGCCGGGGATGTTCAGTCTTTCCTGACTTGAAGAGCACTCGATGTTGCCGTTGCACCAGTTCGAGACCATAGTCTAGATCTGAAGTCGGCGAGTAGAGCATCGGGCCGCAACGAATAAGGTTGACTTTGTCACGATGTTGACAAGTTCAGATCACAGACTTTGTGGTTTGCCTAAGTGCCCAATATTATTCTTCAGCTGGTAAGTGTTGCAGATCGAGGCCGTATTTGGAAGCCAACCTCGGAACTCGATTTGGTTGGCTTAAGGTCGACTGCGCTGTACCGGCCACCGGCAGTGGCACTGGTGGTTGAGAGTGAGTTTGAGTTCGTGAGATGGCGAGGACATGCTCTCTGTCTGGTGCGGGTAACTGCCGAGAGAAGAGGAAAGTCGCTGTGGTGTAAACATTTGGTCCTGGCTCATCACTGGGCTTGGTCAGTCGTGTATAAAACATCCAAGGTTTCCCCCTCAAAGGAACTAAATAATTCATCATCGAAGTATTCATTCATCCACCATCAAGCAAGTCAGACCCCTTAAAAGTTCATCAACCAAGTATCCCTCAGCACCATGCCTTCCTCTATTCCATATGATCCCAGCCTCGTCCTAGCCAATGTGGTGGACAATACGGCGCTCGCAGTCATTCAAAAAATATCGGAGGCCGCTGCACCGGCCGACGCTGCGCAGAATAACCTGAACGCATTGATCTCAATGCGTCGCAGCCTTGATATGACACGCAACGAGCTTACCAACTTGGGCATTGACACCGGGGAATGCAACAAGGCGCTCGATACGCTGAACGGTGAAATTACTGACGCGGCGAAAGACTATGTATCGGCGAAGATCAAGGCCGAGAGTGAGATTAAACCTCTCCGCGCCGATATCAGGGGTGTCAGCTCGCAGGCGGAAAGCCCCGTTGACTACGCCGCTACCCAGATCAAATCGATGCCTCTCTCGTCTGATTCTATGAATATGGACGTCCAGTATTTCTCCATGGATTCGAACGTGCAGACTGCCGACTCATACGGCAGCACCATCGGCACCTTTGTCGCCGCCTCGACCAGTTGGATGGGTACGAAGGCGTCTTCGGAAATGTCCGCTGCTGCCCAGAAACAGGCTTCAACTCAGGCACAGAAGAAGAGTCTATCTGGCACTCTCGTGCTCTCTGTGTCCTGCACGCACAAAAACGCGTCGGTTCTCGCCCCTCTCGTGCTGAACCCGGATAAGGCCATCGGTACCTGGAACCAAATCTTCCCGGACGACACTCTCGACCCGACTAGCAAAAAGGATATGCTTCAGTTAACGTCATCAAAGGATGAAAAGGATGCTAAGCACTACAGCATCCTCTCTGGTATGACGTTCGGCTCCTCCTTCGTGGGCATGGTACACGTCCTGAACAACACCGACACCAGCGTCTCCCAGGCCATGACCAGCGCCGCGCAATCTATGCAGGCGCAGATGGAAGTGGGCGGGTGGTTCGAGAACGTGTCCGGTGGCTTCGGCGTCAACGGCACCTTTTCGAGCGACGTCAAGAACCTCCTCTCCTCGCAGAACATTACCACCCACGTCACTCTTATCTCCATGGGCGTCATCCCCTCTATGGTCGCTAGTGAGGTCAAGCTCGGCGTGCAGGCCTTCGCCAAGTTCGACCCCAAGTCGAGCATGGAGGCCATCGCCCAGCTGCAGAACTCGACCGTCCAGGGCCAGAACAGCGTCCAGTCGTCGGCGCAGGCGGCCCGCACCGGCAAGCAGATGGTTACCATGCAGAACATGCAGATCAAGGCCGCCCTGGAGGGCCTGGCGGAGATCGACGACGGACATAACAAGATGCTGGATATCAACTCGATGATGTCGGCCTTGGACGACTATCTGAAGAAGGCGTCAGATGGCACCTCGGGCGTGCCGCTGACTTACTACCTGAAGGACATCACGAAAAAGATGTTGGCCCAGGCTTGGACTGCAAAGTACTACCCCCAGTACAATGGAATTCGTCACGATGACAGTGAACCGGCAGGGGGGTCGCCTCCACCGGCAGAGTAGGTAAACTTTGAAAGTCATGGAATTCGTCTACAGAATATCTGGGGTGAGAAGAAGGAGGACTAGCACGAAAGGTTTTTGCCCCGAAGAAGGTTTCCTTTCGCATGCGGTCATCAATTTTATGCATTTTTTCTTGGTTTTTTTCACTTTGGCACCGGGTCTCATGTATGTACGTACAGCCAGGGCCAACACACACCCTACGGAATCCCTCTCCTTGTTCTTGAGCTACTTTGTTATACTGTTGAAAATGATTGAATAAAGCTATCGCGATAAGATTGTCTTGTGGCTGTGAGACCTAGTTGCAAGGGGATATACATTTTTTGCAAGTTCACATCTTCACCTGTGCTTCTCACGCATCATGTGGGTATGCAATGCTATAATGTCCTAGTACTGTACATGCTATGTTACCTTGACCTTATACTTTAACACCTTTAAACAATGAAGTGTGCAGCGCTTTCCTTAGTAGACATGGTGTTGATATCTAGGTAGGTACCTACCGCATTATTTAATGAGAGTTACTGGACACGCATCCCTCCTTTTGCTGCACACGCATCCATCGGTCCGTTTCCGCCTGTCAAAAATTTGCCGGTCCGTTTCAGCCGCTGCCAGCCCCGCAAAGTGCGAGTTCAACTAACCCACCTGCCCCCCGCCCCATATTTCTAAACAGCCACTTACCTACTTACCTACTTACCTCCACCCTCTACTTACCTAACCTACCTACTTACACCTACACCTTTAACACTTACCTTTACCCTCTACATACTTTGTTACTATTACCTCTACAACAACTAATTTTTGCATCTAAAACACTACTACACTATTTGCACCCATTGCGACTACGCCGCCAACAAGAGATAGGTGGCAGTAAGGGTAGTAGTCCTAATTAAAAAGGTGTGCAACCCTTATAGCCTTGCAGAAAAGGGCTGCAAATGCATATAATTAGCTAGTCTACTCAACTAATATGACAACACCAAAAAACGGCGTTTTACTGCGTGCAAGTATGTGTGTGTATGACTTCAAGTAGGCTGTCAGGGGGTAGGTAGCAAAGAGAGGATATTTGATGCACAGTGCTAGTAATTTTGGTGGGTCATCTATTAGATCCACTTCTTAGTCTGCCAGGTCTTGGCCATCCAAATCGGGTAATGGATGCGTGTGCAGCAAAAGGGGGGATGCGTGTCCAGTAACTCTCTATTTAATGTTAACTATGAGGGAGAGCACTGAGCTGTCAATAAGAGTAGGTAGGTACATGTTGGAGATAGAGGTCACGTGAGGCACTCCACCCCTCCTATTTGTCTCTTGTATATATATATAGACTTCCTACATAGTGACCTTCAGAGCCATTCTTCATCCTTTATCCTATAATAATGCAACTCTATTTACTGCTATATTTGACCTTCTGACAAAAACAACTAGCATTGTCAATGTCTAGAAGGTAGGCTGGCATAGAGAGGACGGCAGATAGGGGATTTGGCTCATATTGCAATGGAAAGAGGTCGTAGAGAGAGAGAGAGAGAATATGATTTCGATCCTAAACAAGACAGTCTGCCACATACGCTTAACTGGCAGGAAAATGTGACGTCGACATGAATTACATGGACAGGGATGGGCTTCCGCCGCATTGCGAGAGGAGAAGCCGAGATAGGTAAGTGTCCGCAATCAAAAACAAAGAAGTCTTGAGCTTTGTTGAAGATTTATTTTCTATTGGTGTCACGGAAAAAACGACGTCGCTAATCCCGTGTAGGAATTAACGATATGTATTCTATGTGACAATTGACCTTCCCCTTTTTCCACCACTTGTAGATAAGGTTAGTCATTTTTCAGGGGTGAGAAATTTCTTTACTTACACGGTTTGCAGTTGAAAGTTCACGATATCCTTGTACTGGTAAATCCGGGATGAAGGAATATGTGTTAGAGGTCACCGGAAGCTACGGAAGGGTACAAGAACCGGTCTTGATGTGGTTGGAGAATAATTAGTAATTAGTTGTAGATAGAAACCTGTGAAACCGGGTGGTATCAGGACAATTGCCAGGCACCTTTCCATAGTGTCCTAAATAAGTATTACTATATCTCATCAAGTACGATGAAAATAATAAGAAACAAAGATCCGGCATTACGCACAGACTATGATACGAGATGGTTATGAGTGGCAGAGCGCCGCTGACGGCAAGGCCCACTGCATATCCACGATTATGTATGCTAATAATTACGGCCTTGGTGGATTAATTAATAAAACTCTCCATGGCCAGATGTCCTGGCTCCGGTAAACATGTTAATTTTTACCCTTTTGTATTGAATTCTAGGTCTGGCAATGGACATAGTCAACACAAAGTATAACGTCATCCTTCTTGTCATCTTTGTTGTCGGCGGCGGTTGGTACTGACTCTACTTTGTGATGTATCTTAAATCCACGTTACGTATCTAGGTAGGTAGGTAGGTTCTTCCTTATTAGTATTACATATCTACATAATCTGTGGATAGACCAGGTGCATTTCCTGGAGATCTAGGTACCTAAGTAGGTCATACGTGACCGTTAGAGCATAAAAACATCCTAAGAGCATGTGGCTTGATGGAACGAATTGCACTAGGATATCTGCTGTACAACCGCACTAATGCAGCCCTGTGGTCAGAGATCTAGGCACCCGGCCGTTGGATTACGTCATTTGCTTTCGGCAAGTAGCATGACATAATTTCTCCGATGCCTACCTCTGTGATCGGTTGTCATCTAAGTAGACCAAGAATCATTTATATTATGATCAATTATAGAATAATGCCTGAAGATCATAAAGATACAACCAATAGGTACATCATTGGATAAATGCAGATTTTCCTTCGAATGGCATTGTTTAATGGCTGAAATGGTCTTTGTTTTTCTATCGACACCCCAGACACTTTCTGCGGCAGTGTGGCGCAGGTGGGGCGTGCTGAACCGCCCGCGGGTTGTTCGGTGCCTGGGGATGGCGCCGCCCCGGCTCTGGCTACGCCAGTGCGCGGCAGTATGCAGGACAGCATCTCAGCTTTTGAACCTACTGGATGGTGTTCTTCATATATTGCACGCGACTAAGACTTGTCAATAGTGGAACGCGAAGGGTGGACGGCTCAAGGATATGGTTGTGATATGGACTATGATAACGAGCTGGTGAATGAGGGTAATTGTTACACTGATGCTGACTTGGAGGCGTGGCTATATGATTTCCCTTTGCTTCTAATCTCGTTAGCAAACCAAAAAAAAAACTTTTAGATAGACTCATCAACCTCCTGCTGCCACACGCGATGGCTCAAGACTCGGTCTATCTTCGTTCTAGCAGCTGGATCCAGATTTGTCACTCCGGATATCATGTCATATGCCTCAGGCCCGAGCTCCACGCCCCACGATGAGAACCTCAATAAAGGGTTTTGCTTCATTAATGCCTCGCCTGCTCTTGCTCCTACCTCTAGAGCGCAACGCTAGTTTTTGTTAGTAACTTGATTGAGGGGTCCTTCGGGTACAGGCCCAAACATCGAGAAATGTCGAGTCAGGATTTCTTGTTCCGGCCTGACGTTATGCTTTACAAGCTCTTCGTAATTTTCTATAAGCAGTAAGGGCCCGCCCCCTAGAGTGAATATGCACTATCAACGGAATTAGCGGGGGCTTTGTCACGTTAGCTGTAGAAAAGCCTACCGTGAGCCCAAATGAGAACATGTCCGACGCCTTGGTCACACCCGTTCCGGTCTGCCCCTCTGGGCTTCGCTACATTGCATTCCCTATTGCGTGAGGCGTCTGAAAGGTATGTCCATCCTCCAGCTTGCAAGCAATGTCGAAATCACCCAGAGCCACGTCGGTAACGATTTTTTTACCTTCGTTGTCATAAATCCAATTGACCAAGATATTGTCTGGCTTAATATCTGCGGATACATTCTTACATATTAGTTATTTAAGCTCACAGCGTGCAAATTTTGGAGAACTTACCATTGTGGCGGGCCTGAGACCCACTACGCGCCCCACAGGAGAGGAAACATAAGATCTAAATAAGTGGGGAACCCCAGTATACCTATGTATTGGTAGATACATAATGTTTCTTGTGGCGCTTCGCGTGTTTGGTTTTCTCTCAACTCCCTCCTCAAATCCAAGTCACGGAGACAACTAATCCACAATGTCACCTGTGAAACGATGTGAGCACTGGTAGATACCGCACCACCGCTATGGAGATTATACCCCCCGATACCGAGTTTGGCAGCGACATTGACCGCAGCGTGGGCGCATCAGCAGGGAACGGCAAGCCCTTTGACCTCCAGCGTTACTCTCTCAACGCCGTTGTCAGCCGCAACAAATCACTTTGGTGTCCGCCTCAGAAATGGACCCAGGTGCATCTGCAGGCCTTATGTGTCCACTTGCAGAGAGATGCCGGTGTAGAGGACATCCCCCAAGATGGAAGCCAGCGGTTCCTCCGGGCACTAATCCCTGACCATCAAGAAGACCATCTCGAGCGCTTTATTAACACGATGACCAAAAGAGTCGGCTCTAACCAGCGGGCCGTCGCCTTGGACGCAATGCTTGTTTTCCTAAAGCCAGCCCAGATGCATGTACATAATGACACAGGCGCTGACATCGACAGCAAGCCTCACCTTGATATCGACGCCGTCCCGTTCTCTCATTTTTTCGAATACTCCATGGAGTTGGCCGTCGGGCGCCGCACGTATCGACTGCCGCCTTTATACAAATCCCGCCTCGGGCCCTTACTCCTTTATTACCTCGACTCAGGTCACATCGGCAACTCACCCTACGAGCCCTGCATTGCTGCTGTCTTAATTGCTATAGCTCAAACGAACAGCTCTTCTACAGACAAGCTGCCAGTAAAAGTAAGTCGCTAGTTTTTCCTGCCACATAGAAACCTTACCTTTTGCATACAAGACTAACGCGCTATGCTTGTCTCTTCACGCAAGACCCAGTTGCTCTTCACGCACCGCAACGACGCCTATATGCGCGTCTATACCGCACGCATATCTCAGAACATTCTCGAGCGCTTCCGATACCCTAACCGACCTCCCACAACATCAATTTGCCACGATACTACACCATCTGCGCTCATCAAAATAGAGCACGTGCGCATACCATATGCGCCCAACGATACCTTCCGCTGCCGTATGCTTGCTGCTTTGTCGATCGCCACTACCACTATGTCCAAACATATTTACTTCAATCCACCAAAACGAAAAGCTTCGTGTGATGTAGTAGATCCCTACGGAATAACCGGCCGCAAACGCTTCCGACAAGAAAGCGCGAGAGACCCCCTTGAAACGTTAGACCAGAATCGTTACCACGAGTAGCGGCAATTTCATCTTGCTTGTTACATCTGTTGCTGTGTTCCACGTTACATATTGCTTCCTGGCTAAGTCTGGCATTGATACCATCGCATACATCCTAATAGCAGGGCGTCGGGGACGATACTTTCCAGGGGAGCTACGAATCCACGGAAGCAGCGACAGGTAATATCTCGGCGCATCCCACGTATCGATACCATCACTAAGTACGAATAGACAAAGGTATAGATGAATAAACATCGTAGTTGAGGAATCTATTATTCGCAACACAAATTGTCTGCATTAGAAGTGCCTACGGGCAGTAACCTCGCTACTTGGGTACCCGTTATTTTGTCTGATGCCGCGACCCCGCACGAGGTTGATGTTGGGGGCGAAGTTCGTGAACGGGATGTATAAACATCACAGGTGATTGGCTCAAGGCCCGCCAATACAAGCGAATCGTTGGCGCTAGCCGAGCCTACGGAAGGTAGTGGAATAAGGAGTTGGAATGAAGAAGCCGATGCGGATCGAGGCACAGTCCCCTCACCAGAGACACGTTGGTACCCTGTAGCCTGATGTGCCTCGTTACTTTCTTGCTTCTTTCCCGACCAAGTGCTTTCAAGTCGCATATTATGATACGATGTCTTATTTTACAGAGTTTACGAGCAAATCTGCGCTAGCTGGTTCACCCCGCTTGAATCAACTGCCTAAGCAACTTCCCCCGGCCAGTTCCTGGGGCCGCAACGAGATATCTGCATTCCGAGTGGTTAATAGCCCCACGAATGCGCGCATTCTCCCACGTTTTGCTAACAAGCGGGACGTTTATAATAACTTGACTAACTCTAACACAGCCTTGCTTGGATTAGTTCAGCCAACCCCTTCCAACCTACCGACGCATATCGAGACGGATTTAGCAATCAGATACGGGCCGACCCTTGGCCAATTCTGGGCCGCACTCGCAGATATACTAGCTGGCAAACAAGATGGGGACTTATTGGATCTGGGGGGTCTCCATGCAGGGCCAATGGCTCAGGATGATATAGCCAGCAGCCCAGAACAGCCACCGTCGAAGCGAATCCGCAAATCAGTCGAGCACCAGAATATGGTAAATAGTACCCAAGTACGGTTCGGCTCTTCAAGCCCTTACCAGGCCAGCTCCCAAGTGTCGAGTGCAGATGAACCCTTCATCCCGCTTAACAGTGGTCTGGACGAAGCCCGCGAGATCAAGACGGAACGCCTTATGACCTGCTTCTTTCGTCACATCCTTTATGCAGCTCCTTACGAGAAGCTTGGTCTACGAAACAGACTTGAATGTCGCACTTCTCTGTTCGCCAGGGTCTTTACTGAGGGTGGCTGGTGCATCCAAGCCGAAGACGATGGCGGCCTCCGTTGGCGCGAGCGCATGTTTCTTGAGGGCGGAGAGCACATTTATGCCCGGTCGCAGCGTTCTGATTGTTATTACACACTCTTTGAGGCTAAGAAGCGGTTTCAGCAAATTCGCGAGGGGCGACCAATTATTTCAGACGCCTGGCTGGGTCAGATGACGGCTGAGGCTTTGGCTGGGCGTCTTGCACGGAAAGCGGACAATTCGGATCCAAAGTGAGTGCACAGGTTACTCCTTTATCTAACACAGATGAAATGGTGCTATATATTATCTGCCAGCAAGGTTAAGTCGAACTAACTCGGCTCTGTTTTTTGTAGTATCTTTATCCTTGCCGCCTCCTATCACTACATACGCTTTTTACAGTTTGTGATTACCGACGAATACCTTAGTGACGTAGAGCAGGATGAGCCCGAACTCACACTACCTGTCACTAGTACTGTATGGCTCGACCTAAATGATCCAATGGATCGGAAAATCGCTATAGCCAATGTCTTGGGTCTAGTTGTGGAGGGCTCTTAGCACAAAAACGGCCAAACGTTTACAGTTTGCACTGGGAGCAGTTTTTGTGCTAATAGCCTACCGTCTCTAGTGTAGCTAAGTAAATAAGCAATAGCCAGAGTGGTTCTTGGTGTTCTATATATTAAAAAGTCTGTTAACAACTTATTATTATTGCGCAAAGAAGGAAAGTATCTCTGTAAAGCAAAGATTTCTTATAATTATATAGTTATATAGGGATAGTTATAGTCCCTGCCAAGAGTACCACTATTGCTACTACCCAGGTGTATAGGGTAGGTCTAGCTATCAGGGGGCTTGTATTTCATTTTGTGATTTGCTTATGCAGATAGCTCTACTTCTGCTGACCACCATGCTCATCGCTTGTGTTCAATGATTCTGTTTCCCCCCTATTGAGGTGCCCCGGCCAAAAAAGTCTCTTTGGGTGACTGGCGCGTGCATGTATGAGCGACCTCGTGCCGCGTAGTTTATGGCGTATCCATCTCAGCCACCGCAAGCGCGGAGCGCACTAGTTCACTTCCACTATTCATCAATCGACAACGCTCTCCGCAAGACAGGACAAGTGATGTGTTTTCCTTTAAAATGTTTACAGGAGTGGCTCACTGTTACGCATGCTGTGCCGCCTGACATACAATATGGGTTTATGATCGACCGCATGATACCCACCGAGCATGAGCGATGGTTTAATGCTCTACGGTGGCGACGGGTACGGGACTTGGCTGGCCTGGGCCTCAAGCCGAGATGCCAGAGCAGCTAATCTAGCATATTAGCGCCGTCCCACATCCCATAATAGTTGTCTTATATGCAGGGGACCACAGGGACGAAGCGGCCGAGCTTGACTATATCCCTCGTCCACAGATACAGGATCTTGTTGATAGGATGGCCGGGGAATGGATTGATCGAAGGAGGGAATGTATGTCAATTAGACAGGTAAATCAGGTACCTGTCTTCACGCTTACAACGTTTATGATATTGTGCGAGGGCAATGATCGGGGAGATTTCAACACGAAAAACAACTCTCTATCACTTATTACTAATAACACGAAACGGCATACAAGTTAGGATTTTCGGTTTCTCTTTATTAATATATCACGTGTAATTTCATGCTGAAAATAGATCCAATGTCACAGTTTACACTGCCGGAGGTTTAGTTACAGACTGATTGTTATTGCATAAGGAAAAGATCTCTTTGAAGTAGAGATTTCCTGTATCTACTTATATAAGGATAGTTGCAGTCCGTCCTCGGTGTCCATGCTTTGGGCCGGAGCTAGGCCGGAACGGAATCGTGACAGTCAACTTTATTCTTCCGAATTACAGAGACGGCCCTAAGCTCGTCTGCCTCTCTTTGAACACCATGACAGGTGCTTTCCACCACATTACATAGCACCGAGAAGCGGCCTCCCAGTCGACATCATCATTAACCAATTGAAGATCATATCTGTATAGCATCTTCGCCATGCACGATGTCATCTCGAGAAACGCGAAACTAGTGTAAAACAAATTAGCGTCACCATTGAAATAATTACAGCAGAAACAGCAACTTACTTGCTCCCGATGCAAGCCATATATCCAGGCGAGAAAGGCTGACTGGCTTCTTTGATATCGGTACATTCTGGATCAATCCATCTCTCAGGCTTGAATGACATGGGTTCGTGGAAATTCCGAGGTCATGAGTCACCGCCCACGCACTGGTATGGGCTTCGGCCTATTTGGGGGGTCAGCAGCCATCTCTTGCGGGGGGATTCAACGGAGAATCGCAATGACTTACTCCTCTTGGTACCCAGAAACCGTCTATCTCACAACCTGGGGAAACACGCGGGAAACCTTGCGATCCAGGTGGATGAATACGTAGCGCTTTGTCCAGGACCGCTTGTAAGTAGGGCAGTTGGAGCGCAGAAGTTCCGTCAATCTCTTCATACGAGCTATATCGGGTGCGGATTTCTGTGACTAGCTTCTCAAGTGCTACAGGTGTCTTGAGGAGGTAATACAGGGCTGCCGTAAGACAGGTGCCTGTTGTCTCACCACCGGCAATGCTGGGATTGAATTACAGTCAAATTTCACTCTATCACCTTCAAGATTTGTAGGTAATTATGGTAACTCACATGAGTGTAGAGGCATGTGCTGTCATCTCCTCCTAGGATACTTCGCCACTTCGCACCTTATCCACGATGTGGGTAAAGAAATCCTGTCGGGGCTTTTCGGCGTCGAGCCTTGTTTGAACCTTTCTACGGCTATACATCGAGTGCTCTTCTCTTATAGATGATGTAAGAGACGGCAAAAGCCACTTGCCCAAAACTTCGAGGACCTTGACACGCCGCAGATTATCTACGAGTGTGACCTCGAATAGATGCTTCAGGATAAGGTCCATCCAGCTGTGATGGTGGCCTGTTTAGAGGAAAAACAGTCAGTACACGGAGGTGTAAATCAGGGATGGGTCTCAAACCGAAAGAAGGTATTCAGGTATCAGGAAACCGCAATTCTACTTACTTGATTTAACACATCCGAATCCCTCGCCGAACGACATATCCCCAAGAATGTCAAAGGTTACCATTTCCAGCAACTTGGTGGCATCGATACCGCGTCCTCGGCTTTCAGCGCTCAATCGGCCAAGTTTGTCCACGAACTCGTCCAGGCATGCTCGAATGATGGGCTCCTGAGCGGCCAATGCCTTGGGTGCAAAGGCGGCTGTCAGGTTTTTCTTCTTCTGCGAATGTACGGCCGGATCCCGCTCGGACCCTATGCAGCCAGTTTTATATGCCGCCCCATAGATGTTATAAAACTCTCTCTTGATTAGCTGCTCAGCACCCGTGGATGGGTAGCCGTAAATCGCCTTCCAGGAAGTGTGTGACGCGAGTGACAACTCGTTTGGCGAAACGCGAAAGACGGGTCCTAACGAATAATTAGATTCACCTCCGTTAATACTCTCCGGTCATGATTTCTCCCGAATCATTAGCGAAAAGAAACAAACCATATCTCTTATGTGTGTTTTGGATCACACGGTGTGACCGCCCACGCATCGCACGCCAGAAACGCCAGAGCTATTCCATCTGGTTAGTCTATCTCGTCTTGGTTTTGTTTGGTTTCCAAAATTGGCCTACAAGCGAGGCGCGCGCCCAAAAGGGTCCAGGGAAGCTTGCTAAGGGGTGGAAATATAAGTTGTAGATAATGTGCAGCACTGCCATTACGCCGATGAACCCCGTAATCTCTACTAAACCCACATTGGAGGCAATCCATTCTGAGAAGAGAGAACTATTCAATTGTGTGTCATCCATCTCGTGTTCAGTAAGCCCGAAAATTTGCAACAGTGATTAGCACGTCAAAGATGCAAGATCTGGTGAAATTCAATCGCGGTCGGTTTATCTAGTAATATCAGGAATCCAGGAGACTTTTCATCTACTTCAAAGACTGGGATCGTTATATATCAATAGAATTCGGTGAACTCCGATATTAGTAGGTGTTACGGCATGCGCATGCATCATAATCCAGTCCGGCTAGCTACGTAGCCTTAAGAGCATCGCTTGAGACCCCGATGAAAGCTTAACTATCGGCCCCGGCGTATACCTCAATCAGGTAACTGGCAAAGCGATCCCGGCTGCGCACCGAACCGAAGCTCTTGGTGATAATATTCTTTATAGGATGTATTCCAGAGATGGCGAAACCCGGGAATGATATGGAGATTGTGCAACTTGCTTGAACTTGGCTGTATCGCTTCCCATTATCACAGATCCATTGCGACATGTCTATTCTTCAACACGACTCGACGAGTCTAAGGGAGTAGATACCGGGATATGAAGACGCGTGGTGTCGATTATCGCCGCAAAAGGGTGACGTTCGTAACGATGAGATACGGCGCACACATACTTGTTTTGGTCGTAGCTTCGTGAAAATTGAATTTACTTCTTCCATTTATTGACTTTTAAGATCTATTACTCGGGTTGTCGACGGTCAATGTGTGAGGTTGATGTGGGAGGCTCTCTTGTCCCACCCGCCTCAGGAGAAGGTATATGGATGTGTTTAGATAAATGAAGTAGTACTTAATTCTAGGAGAAATTTTAAATTGATGACGATGAATGAAAGGGCCCAATGGACGGGAGAAGTGTAATCATCATGTCATTCGAGTAGCATCATAGGAGGAGCCACATGTCTAGTATGAAGGCTTTACTTCGGGTGTAGTACACTATTGCTAGTAGATGCAGCGAAAGACATGCCTTTCAGAAAATCCTTACTATCAATAGTACTCGCTTGCATGTATTCGGCTAGGTATGGATCGTTGTTACCCTTCGTTTATTACGTTACGTAGGTGCCTACTCACCTTGGAAGGCTCTACACATTGCCGGGGAGTTCAGAAACCATACCAAATCTAATTCCCGGTGATCATGAGCCTCAAAGAGACAGTTCTCTTCACTTCCCTAACATTGCAGCTCTCTTCATAAACAGACTTCTAGCGAGAAATAAAGAGTGATTCAATCACGTTATTAAGTCACTTATAATCGACCCATCCTCCTTCGAATCGAGACTTCTCATATGGCTGGGAAGCTGTCACGAATATAGATCTTCTGGCTTTGCAGCTGTGACAAAGTATGAGGAGCGTCATGGGGGATCTAGGAGTATCCGATTCACTCCGTTGGCACATGAAGCAATGATGCGAATGACCAGTATCAGAGTCCTTCTAGAATCGTCGGCGCCATCTATAATCTTGTCTTTCCGCCTTGCTTGGAGAGACTAGATTGTTTGTTTATTAGGCAGGTATTATCTGTTTGTGTCCGTTTGTGTCCGTTTCTTCGCATCTGCATATTTATACCGTGTATCACCGTATCCATTTGACAGGTCGATTATTTGCTTTGAAGCTATGGCCCACCGCCTACCTAGCTACATGCGCGTCGACTAAGGTCCCGTACCACTCTCGTCCTACCATACCGGCGCAATTAGCCGATCTGCTCTGTGTACAAGAACCTCCCTCGTGGTAACGCGGCCAAAGATGTATTCCCATGCAAGAGATGATCCGTGAAAATTTCCCTTGTATTGTTGATTTCTTCTCATTATTGTGTGTGTTTTTATCATTACCCCCCTACTTACGAAGCACGACGTCGCTTCATCGAGCGTTCTGGCCATTACCATTCTTCGAATCTTCGGTCAATCTCCCCCTCTCTCTGCATGAGGTACGTTACTTGACCCCCAAATCATGTGATTGAATATTGTGATAGATGATATGCACCTAGTCTGCTTATGGCGCCTTGTTGCACGCCTGTGCTTCGCCAGTATCTTGGCCTCCCTTCCCTGCTTGTTGGACAGATCCCCTCGTGCTCTTTCTGTGAGAGGTACAAGCAGGTAATACTTCAGATACGTCAAGGTTATAGCATCTTATTAACTCTGTTTTACAGGACACAAACGACTAGATTTATCATGGGGACAAGAGTGAGAGATGCTCTTCAGTCGGGGGGATAAAGCCGCCGCCCCTAGCCTTCTGTTGGTGTCCCTCGAGACAGAGATGACGGGAAACAGCCTGTATATATCTTTGATTTATGCCATGATTGCTACGCTGTGGTCAAGGAATAGACTTTTACGGCCTTCTCGCCCTTAATCATTGAAGAGTTGCAATCTGTCATGATGAGATTTTGTGAATAGCACCGCCGCGACAGGACCAATAATCACTCAAGCGAACCGAGCAGCTGGTTCCGGTACTTTGCGGCCATCATATGATCTGCGCGACGAGCTGGGTATGACATCCTGGTGCAGTTTCCTCGTCATGAATGAAGACAGAGCTTTCGGTTCAATTTTCGAGCGAGGCGATGTTCCACAACTGCCACTTGAAAGTCGATCCTACGAACACTAACCCGAAATGTCTCTGGCTAACTGCTAGAGTCGAGCCTCAGGACCAGCTAGGCCACGGTTAATACGGATATTCCATATACCTAAGTCTCGCCGTGCTGCTGGGTATCACAGCTATCTTGTCCTACCCCGGATCTGCTGCCCTAGGCAGTGAGTCTTTAGCTTTCATGACGCGGCTCGGCATTCGTCGGAAGTGTTGCCATGATGCCGAGGAATCTAATAACGCTCAGAACCAGAGAAGAGGGCTCGCACAACAAACATAAGGAGCTATTCTTCACCGTTTGCACAAGGTTGCACACATGATTCTTGTCACTCTCAGAGAGGTTGGTAACTGTATCTTGGTCACGCTAGCCATATTCGGAGTGTTACAAACGCCCGTGCGTCGCGTTGCGTTAATAGAACAAGTTCAACACATCGAGTGCAAATGGGGCAGAGGACGCGAACCACATGCGAGCTTGTGAGCAATGATGGTCACATTGAATAACATATGCGGAACCCTGCAAGTTCTGGACAGTATCCCACATCAATTGCGATACCGCACTTGCCCTTCGCTGTTTTCAAGATCAGATAGACGTTATGGTCTGATCGGCGAGCTGTAGCTTGTGCAAACATGCTGTGGACGGGTCGTTGGTGGCACCTGGATGCTGGATGCGACGAAGTTCCCTGTGAAACGATCCCAGATATAGTTGCCCATATCTACTTGAAACAACGGATGAAGAGGAAGAGCAAGACATGTATAAATAGGCTGCGGGCACCCGTCATTCTCCGGCTGGCTCATATTGAACCAAGTCAAGTGTCAAGTGCTCCGACATCTCAGCATACCACACTCTACTTTCTTCCTCACACAAGAGACCGAGGTTCATTGCCAACTCAAATTACCCAGAGGCAAAAAACAAACAAACGCGAAACCAGCAACTATGTACTGCCCCACGATTATCGGCTTCTTCCTCGCCGCTCTAGCAGCCGCCTCCCCATCCCGCATCAACGCCAAGGAACAGCGCGAGATGGTGACTTTTATCATGACGGAGCCGGACTGTGCCGCCCTCAAGGACTACTGCACGAACTGCAACCCGGAGTTCGTTTCACCCTTTCTACTCCATCTATTCCCACCACTCCTATCCCTAATCAGACTCAGTAATTTATGCTGGTACTAGCTGACGAGAAATAGTGACTTCAACTGCGAGACGGACCCGCGCTGTGAATGGTGTTATGAACACGAGCAATTCCCTCCCCGCGCATAGATGCCTTGGCAGCTTCCCGCCATCTCCATTATCTCTACCGGCTGAAATTAGCTGGAGTAATATTATGAGGTTGGGAAAAGTAGGAGAATCGGTATTATCAAAAGGCAAGAGGGGAAAGGAAGTTAGAAAAACAGAAAAAACAAAGGGGAGTGCAGGTGGGGAGGCCGTCTGTCATTCGTTTAGGTGGCAATTTCATTCGTTTCAAACATGCAAGCGATCAATCGCCTTTTTTCCTTTGGTGGACAGAGAAATAATAGGGTGGGGGGATCTAGTCAAATGGCGTACAAAACAGACTGGCACAAACCAGGAGCGATGCTTTTTACAGACTAAATAAACCACATTCGTTTCTCATCAGAAGATCTCCTGACAATACAATTATTGAACGATCCGATATGGACTTCGTCTGTTTATGGTACAATCTTTACTGCTTTCTCGGGAGATAGATATAGTACAGCTCGAGCAAAAGAAGCAAGCTGCGCACATGACAGATGTTGTGTTGTCTTGTTTGGCAAAGCCAGTCGCGTCTTCTTCTTGACATCCGTCTCTCTCCCCTCCCTCTTTCGACTAATATACAGACATTAGTTTTTGCACAAATGAAGATGATGCCCCCTTCTTCTTTTTCTTCTATAATGAGACCCAATCAATCATGCCTGGAAAAGCTCCCCAGCCAATGCACATCCTAGAGTAGAGTTTCAGAGGCGAAATAAACCCTCAAGCGTGCCGTTATCATGTGATCGACGCGCACAAATCAACATCGAGTTTGGTTGGTTCTTCGACACGAGGAAAAAAAAAAGCATTACCCCCTTGATTATCAATACAATATTAACTTTCCAACCCGAAATCCTAGAGAGCTGGCTGGCTGGTCTTATGAGCTCTTCGGTTTTTCTTGGTTGTCTGCCGGCTTGGGTGGTGTGAACCAGCCGGTGAAGGATGACTTCATGCTATTCATCGCTTCAGCCTGCATCTGTTCTTGGGCTTGTTGGGCCTCCTTGAGCCACTTCTCTCCGTTCTCGCGGATCTGTTGCTCCATCATCTCATAGTTCTTTTGGCCTCGCTCACGGACGATGTCTTGCAACATCTTGCCCTGTGCGAAAGCTTCTGAAGGGGAGAGCTCGCCTTCCGGCGGTTGCATCAGGCTCAGGTTCCCCTTGAGTCCGAGCATATTGCCCAACGCACTCATTCCGGACGGTCGTTTTCTCTTCTGAGCTTCCATCTGTTTCTGAAACTCGGCACGTGCGATAGCCTCGCGACGTGCAAACTCAGTGGGAATATGCTTGCCCTTGAAAGCCTTGAGTACTTCGCGGACGTCCTTATACTCCATAGCGAAAATGTACTCTAAGAAAGGTACGAGCGAAACGAGGTCTGTGTCATCCTTATTGCCCTTCCAAGGTGGCAGTACAATGGCATTCTCTGGCTGGCTTTGGACATGGGATTCCTTGCTATCGATTATGATGACCTTGGAAAGATCACGGTTCAAGTATGACAGATCCTAACAGCACGTTAGCGATTATCCGATACGCCAACCTGAGAATGGCAACGGCCTACCTTGACAATTTCGCCGTCCTTGTACTTGGTTGCTTCTCGGAATAGAGGCCAGACAATGATCTGGAACGGATCCAACTTTCGCACCAGAGGCTCTCCCATGGCCATGGGTACACTGGTGAACAGAACCAGCTCGTAGTATTGACTGAGGTAACGTAGGAAGTAGTCGACACCCGGACGCTTGGCCACTCTCCAGCCATGCTCACGAGTCCATTCACTATGTACCAGCATGTCTTCGAGACTGATACAGAGAGTGTAGGGTCGTTCGAACATAGGATGAGGATCGGGCAACAGTTTCTCGAAAGCCGGTTCACGGTAGTACTCGGTCACGTCGGTTAGACGGGCCATAGCACGCTTCCACCACAGGGCGGGTGTCCATCCGCTAGGGATATCCTTGTGGACAGCCGCCTCTTCCTCGTCCCACTCACGACCAAGATATGCCAGACCCAGGACGGTACCAACTAGGACGGCGAGATACATCCGGTTAGCAAACTGAGCCCGTCGCTTTTCGGTAGAGCTCATGTAAGCTGATGCCGGTAACTCGCCCCGTCCACGGCCACCACCCTCCGCCTGCTCAGCCTTCTCCGCCTCTGCCTCTAGATGGGACAGGTCTGACTTGTTGGTAGCGCCTGAAGTCTCATATTCGAGAGTTGACGGAATTCCTTTTGTGAGATCGGGGAGAGAGTTCAGATCGGGCGGAGGAGTCTGCTCGGCAGCGCTAGGAGAGGGCTCTTCTGTTGTTGAAGCAGGCTGTGATGGTTGAGCTTCGACATTTGAGTCGGCTTTAGAGGTGGTAGGAGGTTTGGGGATTCGTGACTGAGGGGTCTTCTTGGCCATTCCTCGTATCCATATTGTCGATGCAGGTGTAACAAGTCTGGAGGCGGCTACAGCTGAGAGAGGGGCTCGTTGGAGAAGGGGCGATCGCGTTGAACGCGCAATGCCCTGCGCGATCGCTCTCGACAACATTGCGACGTCACACCTGAAAGATGAGAGCAAGCGACAGAGCTCTCCTTACAAAAACAACCTAATAGCCCGTAAAGTCCAAGGGCTACCTCTTTCAAGAAGGAAAGGGGTATGTATGTAGGATTCAACTCGATCTGTACGAAAGAGTTGGTGTGAAGTCGGCGCAGGTTGGCCAGACCGATGTTGTGAGGCAAACGGGATGCGGTTTTGGGTGGTCTGATTAGCTAGTGAGTTTTGTAAACTTTTTAGATAGCCTTACACAATCTCGTTCTAGAGCTAAAAGATAGCAAGGTTGCAAGGTTAGCGTTACGACAGAGTGCCTATCCTGGCACGGCCTCCACACAAATTCAGCAGCCTTGCCACCTAAAGCTTAGAGAATTCTGTTAGCTAGAGGAACTGGTGTTCTAGCCCGAGAATTAACCGCCCATATCTCAAAGCACTTTGACTGTTCATCAATAGTGAGCATTCTGGAAATATTATTATCTATATTGGGGGGCGCTAAACTGTGTTAAGTAATTGATAGCTTGTAGTTTATTCCACTTCCGAGCGTGTCCTATCCCCGCACTCGGCGGAACTGGTCACTTGACAACTGCTCTGTCATCTATCTTCATGTCCCTGAGAAGGCAAATAGCACAAACTCGGATTCTGGGAGTAGTTGTTAACCTGGCGATTGTCTCCGTAAAGTATTTGAACCAAAGTTCAGTCAGCACTTCCACAACTCAGGAACGTGAGAGGAGACTGAGTCATATCCTTTTCAAGGAACCGTTATCGGTATCATTCAATCTTATCACATCTTCTTCCTTGCCTTCAAGTTCTTTCTTGATGTACATATTTACATTCAACTACATTGGTAACCCGTTGCACTAAGAACGGAGCGCCTGTGAAAGTATTTCAACACCGATCTGACTTGCCGTTGGTTTTGCCCCTCCACCTCTTCCATAACCTGTACCCATTGGTTCGTCTCCTTCACCTGCCGAAGCGAACGTTTACCTATTTTCAGGCTGTTCAACAACAGTAACCTTCTTACCTTGCTCTTCGACTTTCACCTATACTTCTGCCTAGTCCTCTTCTTCATCCGTATCACTTTTACCTGCTCGAACATGGCGACTCAGAGTGCTGCATTTTAGAGGGTGGCTGTCAGTTGACCGATTAAACCCCCAACGATGGCACCACCCTCGCGATGTCACATCGTTTTCATGCATTATAACTGAATAGTTTTCCTGCTCCTTTGTTTCAAATCGTTCATTACACCGGCAAAGTCATTCTTGAGGCCACGTTCTAGCAACGCTTGTAGTTTGTGGAAATACTACTCTAACCTGGACGTTGCCTTCGACTACTCCGCACGAGTCCGACCGTCGCGTGACCCCAACCATCTCCCCCGTCTTCTTCCCCGCCTCGAATCATACGACCTATAACAACTTTCCAATTCATGCGTGGCATAAGACTGCGATATCTGAAAAGATGCGTGGTCGAAAGAATGCAAAGGCCGGCGTTGGAAGAACGCCACGCGCCGCTGTCGCAGTCTCTCGGCCGGCTCCAATTGCGTCGGCAGTTCCATCTGCGGCTCCATCCGCAGTTTCTTCTACTTCACCTACTCCTATCAGTTCAGCATATCCGTCCACTTATGCTTCGGAAGCAGAGGACGATCTCGAAGAGGAGATAGAAAACCTTGCCATTGGCGCTCTTACTCTCGAATCAGCAGATTCAGATCAGCCGAAGCCGCGGCCGAAGCCGAAGAGAACCAAACAGCAACCTTTTCGATTCCTCAACTTACCCTCTGAATTGCGCGTCAAAGTGTATAAGCACCACTTTGCCAATACTGGGCGCGTTCTTGACTTGGATCCGGACAATTACAAGCGAATTCACCAAAAACTAGCCATTCTGCGAACTTGTCGAACCATCTATGTAGAAACATCATATACCTTCTACAGTACTCATCCAGTGCGCATTTTTCCTACAACCCCCGGTCGTTTCTTCAAGACGAAGAAGCCTCTCCTTGCTCGTATGAAGCCTGGACAGCGAGCATGTCTCAATTCGCTTGAGCTCCGCTTAGGGCCTGGTTGGAGTAAGCCGCCCCGTGGTTGGGAGGTGAACCCGGCGCTGAACCTAAACCAATGCGTCAACGTCACAAAGTTGACCGTCTTCGTGGAGTGTGATCCCGGCAACGATATTTTCAAGGGATTTCGACAGCCTGGCGGATTCTACGAGGCATTTTCGAAGCATCTTCTTACAGGTGTTCTTGACAATATGCCATGGGTCAAACGAGTCGAGTTCGACGCTTGGTCCAGTGTGAAGAAGTCAGGCGCCCTTGTGGCTGGCCTAATTGAGCTGGTTGAATCCCGTGGCCTGAAGATCACCTGGGGACCTGAAAGAGGCTGGACCGATGCCGAGGAGGTCGAGCCACCACCGGTACCGAATAATTATGCACCTCTGGACAGTATCATCAGCACTGCTAGTAACATACTTGTGCTTGCACAGAGAGCATGATATACAAAGACGCAACGTCACCACCACGACTTGTACAAAAACATCACATTTTGCAGCGATGGGGTATTTCATTGATGAATGCATGATCGAAGGCTTGGTCACTACTGGTTTAGGTTTCAAAGGTTTTGCTTCTCTCTAGGTTCTATAGGTTCTTCCCAACTCAAACTCGAAATTTGGGAAATCAATTGATAACAAAGACCAACGATTACAAATATTCTTGCAATCTAAGATGTGCGTGTCTTGTTGTAGACAAGATACGTAGTGGCAGCTCATGATGGGGGGAGTACCTACCCACTGGCCCAATTTCTCTACAGATTCTACTAGTATGAGTAAATAGGCATAGATGAGGTAGTCATGCTACGACCTAGCATAGTTGTGAAAGCGTGCTACCTAGGAACATAGTGACGTGAATGAACCTCTAATTAAGCTCTCTAGTACAGATGCATGCTCTACGCTGTAGAGCTGCAGAGTAGTTTATCGATTTGACCCCACCAAAAATTTCCACCACTGTCGAGCTACTTACCTCGACTTCTTACACGCAAGTGGGACATTGGGTACCTGTAATTCCAACAAACGTATTCCCAATCCGAGTTGTAGCTCATTGATTTGGTCCTCTCTACTGTATTATATTTACGTACATTGAGAAAATAAAGTCCTGTATCCCCCTTGCATATCATTTTTAACCCTTCGCATCCTTGCGCAGTTCATCTCAACTTTAAATATCGTGCGTGCCCTGCGAATTATCGAATCACGACCACCGATCAACTAGACCAACCAGCCGGAACTAGATTCGTTTTTACTTTATTTCTAGAGCTTCTCCTCTTGTTCGTTCTACTACATGCGCGTGCGCGAAAACTATCAAACACTAGACAAAAACAAAACAGGGAGAGAGAGAGGGGGAGGGAGAGAAAATGCCCCTAGATACATCAACATACGACCTAGCGCTCCTGCGCGTCGACGGCCGGCGCTGGAACGAGCTACGTCGCCTGCACGGGCAGATCCGCACCCAGGCCGCCGCGGACGGGTCCTCGTACCTGGAGATGGGCAACACGAAAGTCATGTGCGTGGTGACGGGCCCGAGCGAAGACGCCGTCAGACGGCGGGGTGTTGCTGCTTCCGCTTCAGGGTCGACGGCGCCGGGGGGTGCTAATGCCGCCGATGTTGTCGTTAGTATTGTTGTGGGAGGATTCAGTTCTGTTGATAGGAAGAGGAGGGCGAGGAATGATAAGTAAGTTCTATTCTATTTTCACGTCTTTTCACAGACCTATTCATTCTACTTGTTTATGTACGCCACTAATCCGTCCAAGGCGCACACAAGAACTCCAAGCCACAATAGCAAAAGCCCTCGCCGCAAACCTGCACGTACACCTATATCCTCGTTCCGCCATCGGCATCTCCCTGCACGTCCTCTCGCAAGACGGCTCCTTACTAGCCGCTCTGATCAACGCCGCAACCCTCGCGCTCGTCGACGCCGGCGTGCCCATGACCGACTACCTCGTCGCGTGCACGGCGGGCAGCACCGCCACCCATTCGGCAGGTGACGAAGGAGCAGATCCATTGGTCGATCTGAATACGCAGGAAGAGCAGGAATTGCCCTTTCTAACGCTCGCTACCCTCGGCGCCACGGATAAGGTCGCCGTTTTGGTCTGCGAGACACGCGTCCAGGTTAGTAGGTTAGAGGGCATGATGGCTTCGGCCGCGGATGCGTGCAAAGGTGTGCGCACGTTTTTGGACCGGGTTGTGCGTGAGAAGGGACATAAGATGGTTACGGAGGGTGCTATTGAGAAGGGTGCGAGTATGGCAATGGATATTGATGTCTAGGGGTCGGATCATCAGTAAGTGGATGGGAAATGTCTTCTTAAGAGGTAATCTCTCGGTTTCGTCTCAACAACTCGAGCATAAAGTAGAAGGGAATGAATCAGTAAGTGCCCGGTTTTGCCATTCTAGTGACGCTATCTACGCGGTACAATTAAAGCTAACATTATGTTTTTGTTTTACAGTTCTTCGTGCTTGGGTGGAGCATCGGTCGCTTCAGGAGTTGGCTCCGCGCCTTTTGATGGGGCCGACTCCGGCTCATCCTGTACCTCGACCTTTACGTCCTCCTCTACTTTGACCTCAACTGTCTCGGCTGGTTTCTCCTGAACAATCTCACCAATCAAAGCCTCGGGCAGCTTGTTCTTCGGGCCCTCATTCATGCGAATGGCATCGATCCAATCCTCGACACTTGCAAAACTAAAATCGCCCTCGTAGTGTCGCCACCATCCCCTCTTGGCATTTACAGCGACAAGTTCGATCTCACCGGTAAGCTCGAGAGCTTTGAATATGGGAGAAAAGTCGTCTTTGTCCTTGTGGACCTCGAGAACGGGGAATAGTGGGCGTTGTTGGAGGGCATACCTGTGAGAGATCTCGGCTAGGCCAGCCAGTGCTTTCTCGGCCGTCTCGCCGTGGGTGGCAGGGGCGAAAGCAATGACACAGATATGGGCCTTAGGGTGAAGGCACTCATTAATTAGTGCCTGCGAGGATTCAACAACTGGGATTGGAATGATATGGACCACCTTAGGCTTTGGCTCGGTAGTAGATGCCTCAGACGGTTCAGATGTGGTAGAGGAAGTAGTTTTAGAGGAATCGTCTTTGGTCGCCTTCTCCTTTTTCTCTTTCTTGGTCTTTTCGGTCTGCTTTTCGGTCTTCTTATCACCTTTGGACTTTGCTGGCGCAGAATCTGGGTTCGGCTGCGCAACTTGCGAGAGGAACTCAAGCATAGCCGGTTTTTTCATTTCTCCTTGGTACACTAAACCATCCTTGTCACCGCCAGGTAATAGGACAAGTGTCGGGTAGGATTCTATGCTGAAGATCTCGACGGCCTTGGAATCCTTGTCCCGAATCTGGGCAAAGGAGATAACATCTAGGAAGTCGATTGCCAAGCTTCGTAACAAGGCGCTCGTTGTGCCCTTCTCGGTGAATAGAATAGCCTTGGCGGTGTCATTGTTGGTGGAGAGAAAGCTGTCGATATCCTTGTCCGTGACTCGTTTGACGTGATTGTTAATTTTGTCGACGACGGCATCGACGATGCCCTTGGCGGACCGGGGTCCCTGGTAATCCTCCACGACAGGCTTTCCGCTCTTCTTGCCTGGGCGAACAATTTTGAGGGTGGGGAAGCCTTTAACTCCCATCATACCACATAATTGCTTGTTCTCGTCATCATCACAGTTGACAGCGGCGACCTTGGCTAGACCTTCAAGGTTTTTGGCGGCCTTTTCGTAAGCGGGCTTTAGGTTCTGGCAGTGTCCACACCATGGCGCATAAAACTCGACTACCTGGTATCACCAGCTGTGTTAGGACAATTTGCTTGATTTTCTTTGAGTCGGATTAGATGATAGCTTACAGAGGTATGATTGGACTTAGCAATCAGCTTGTCGTAGCTTTTCGCATCCACTTGGAGAACGGGTGAGTTCTTCGTATAAAGACTGGCTTGCGCAGTGGGAAGGGCAGAAAGGAAAGCTACCGCAGCTATGGCGGCAGCAGGATTCAAATTGAAACAATGCATGGTGGACTTGTGCCTGTCTCGAAATCACGATCTGATAACCAGCTCAGACGAGCGTAGTAAAATACAGAAACACCAATAGACACAATGTGGAGCGACGACAACAGAAGAGATGTAATATCAAACCGTGGTAGTATATGCAGGGAAGTTAGTAGCACACAATCCTTTTCTTTGGACCGGATGGAGGATATACAATATAAATACACTCCAGGTTTGGGTGTTGGGCTTCCACGGCAAACTATTGATTATGAAAAGGCCACGGTGGAAATACAATTCAACTTGACCCTAACCTAGACAATGAAAAAGAACAGGTAGCAACTGGTAATTGCCCGTCATAGAGCCCCTCCAAAATCGATCGAAGCGCATGGACCGATCATGCAAGCTGTCATCCTTGTCTTGGAAGCTGAGCCAATCGAGTAGAATCCGGGGTTCGGATGTGGCTGGTAATTGGAGCTTTTATGGAGTGTGGCGTGAGCTCTACGGTGGTCTTTAGGTGCATAGCTCTGGGCTGCAGGTGACTTCAGCGGGGTGCTATAGAAAGATCAGCTATGCGAAAACCAATGGCGCCGTTAGAAATCAAACCCAACTCCACATAGCTAGCCAACCCTTCTGGAGATCGTCACAGCTGTTGGGTTGGGGACTTGGATGAGGTATGCGCATACCTCCTCGTCAATCCTCCGTTTTCCTGTTTGGCGCCTATTTCGGTGGCTCACTATCACCGATTCATCTACAACAGTCGCGTTTGTCTTTCATAACCATTACCCAGGTGTCTGAGCTATAAACAATTCATGCGAAAAAGCTAGGCAGCGATTTCTGCCCTCTTGTCTACAGGCGTTTGCTGCGACGCCATCATCTACGTAGACTACGAGCTTCTACGGTTTAGGTCGTTTGTATTCGACAATTCGTCCACCACAAAGTGCCTAAAACAACCAACCACACTTTAGGAACTCAATACGAAACTCGATTCATCCCGCTGCCTCCCAAAACCTTTTCGAGTCTAGGCGCCAACGTCTTCACGTCTTTATCATGGCGGCGAACGTCCCCGCAAAGCTCAAATCCATCGGGATCACACCCTTCGTCATACGGGCAGTTCAGCTCGAAAAGGCAAAGCCTATCATCACCTACTGGTGTCAGTAGCTTTTCGAGAGTCGCAAATATCTACTCGTTCGTTCATTAACCACTGTGCTCTACGCAGGCTATTACTGGGCGGTCCAGCAGATCTTGAAGAGCCAGCTTCATACTGCTGACGAAGAATGTCTTCAGTTTACGACCAATATTATGGACAAGTTGGAAGAAGTACGAAGCGCCAACCATATAGCGCAGACCAAACCCAAATCGCTAATACGATATACCGTTCCAGATCAAGAGTAGCCACGCAGACAACGACGCTATACACGATGATATCACCGGTCAAGCATTCGTCGAGCAATTTGCGCAAGAAACATTCGAACGCGCGCTCCGGCCTTTGAAAGCGAATAAAGTCACGCAGTAAGCTACCCCTTTCCAGGTTTATACAGTTAAATCGTCATAATCCGTCCATTAACACAGCAGCGTAGACAAACCGCCAGTACGTTCGAGGCAGCAGCGACGTTTTTCCAGCTTGTCAACATTTGGACACAACCCGATCCCGAAACTCAAGGGAAGATTAAATATGCCAAATGGAATGCTGCGCGTATATTGAAAGCGATTAGAGAGGGCAAAGATCCAAACGAGTCGAATCCAAAGCAGGAGGAGCCTAAACCGGAAGAAACCGCTTCCCCTCTTGATCCCGACGACCCAGAGGTGCAGTTGATTGATTCAGCACAGCCACCAGCACAACCACGCCCAGTCACTGTAGAGGATATACCCGACGACGGGGAATTGCCTCAAGCGCCACCCTCGACTTATCCTATCAATACTACTAGCGAGGCCCAGGTTTCAGCTCCAAACTCACCTCTCCCTCCTACAGCACCAGTACCAGACCAAGTGTCTCCTATAGCACCTCCTGATGTGCCATCTCAGGAACCAGGTAGCTATTTTCCCAGTGCGCCTTCAACCAGCAACCAATTCTCCCGTGAGTTGCCATCCACAACGGGTATGCCTCCTCCAGGATCCAGCGGCCATAACGTTCTGGGTGCACCGCCGACGATTCCAAGTCCCAGCTCATACCATCCAGCAACACCTCCTTCCAGATCAGCTGTCTTGCCTGGCAGCCCATCTTCCCCTCAAGACTTTTATTATCCTTCTCGGCAACAGACAGCACCTACACCACCATTCATCCCTCCGCAACAGCATCACGCCCCTTCAGAATCTCATCGTGCACCTCATAACTATCACCCTCCTCCGCCTGCTCCTCAACCTACTCAACATGCAGTGCCCAAATTAGCGCCAGCCCCACAACCGTTCGTGCGACATGACGGTGGCAATAGTGGCTCATCAGGACCATATATCAACGATGATATGGCCATGGTAGAAGCCCAGAAACATGCCAAATGGGCAATATCTGCGCTCAATTTCGAGGATGTTCCCACTGCTGTGAAAGAGTTACAGGCTGCACTTGCCGCTCTAGGGGCGAGGTAGGCGGGCAAGCTTATTTCCGTTAAGATGGCTTCCATCTGTTTGGGGCCGGGTTTACGGGAAGATTCGTGTTATTTTTGCAAATAGATGACGTTATGAATGAAGACGAGGGTCGGGATGATATTGTTAAATATCTTATCATATGCTAATTGACGTGGATATATAAAGAAAGCAAGAATATTGCGCAACGGGGCTACTAAGCATTTACAAGAACACGTGACCACCTCGGAATAGGTTATGATCTGGGGTGCTAGACATTCTAATGAGAATCGACCTCTCCTAGCCACCTAAACAAATGTAGCTCCATTCGCACCAATAATCTGCCCAGATACCCAGCTGCTCTGGGGACTGGCAATAAAAGCCACAACCTCGGCAATCTCAGCCGGGGTCCCGAGCCGATTGAATGGAGATGCACTGGCGACCCCCTGGATCATAGCCTCGGATTTGCCCTTGCGGAAGAACTCGGTATCGGTGGGGCCCGGCGCCACGGCGTTGACCGTGATACCCCTGCGACCGAGGTCCTTGGCCAGCACGCGCGTGAGCTGCTCCATGGCGCCCTTGGTCGAGGCGTACAAACCGTAGCCGGGCAAGACGCCGCTGTTGCGGGCGATTCCCGTGCTGACGAAGACCACACGACCCCCGGCGCGCATGTGCGGCGCCGCGGCCTGCGCTAGGAACATGGGTCCTTTCATGTTGAGATTGAAGGCGGCGTCGAAGCTCTCTTCGGTCACGTGCTCGAGGTCCTGAAGAGGCATCGTGCCCGCGTTGGCAACGACTACGTCCAGACTGCCGAAGTGTGATACGCTCTTTTCTACTAGCTCGCGCATCTGGGACGGGATTGAGGCGTCGGCTTGGATTAGGAGATGACGAGGCCGGTCTGATGACGATGATGATGGTGACGATGGTGGTGTTGATGGGAGTGAGGCGAGGGCGGCTTCGGCGGCCGCGCGGTCGTGGCTGTAGTTGATTATCGCGAAGGCCCCCTCGGCGACCACGCGCTGTGCTATGGCTAGGCCTATGCCTTTTGTTCCGCCCGTGATGAGGACGACTTTGTCTTGGAGGGTGTTGTTGGTCGTCATGTTTGCGTTTGCTTTAGTCTTAGGTAGGTTTCAAAACCCTCAGTAAACATGAATGTATAGTAAGAAAAGGGTTTGTTACTTGGATGTTACGTCTATGCTTGTAACCCCTTTGGTCATGGACATTTCTTGGTTTTATTACGTCTTGGAGACGGGTGGGTTGATATCGCGGACGGACAACGACACCATCCTGTGAAGCTATCTCCGTGTTCCAACGCCTACAAGGTGCTTTCGATGTTATGTAGACCAGCCCAGGAGTTGTATGTCCGGGCGCGAGGGCACTGCCGCACGTTTGCTTTGGCTTGACGCCGCATTCTTCGGGATAAAGTCTGGAACAACAACACTCGTCGGTCCCCGGATTTTTTGTACACCTCCAATCCGCGAGGTTGATCGGTTCTAGTCTTGTTAAGGTGGGTATACCGGTGTAGTAACCCTCCAATTTAGCGAGTTGTTGTTCATGTGCAGTTCCATACCTCAATGTGCTCCTGTATTTGTACGTTACGTTAAACTGCTCTTGTACCGTAGACACACGCTCAATATACGAAGATTAGTAACGTCTCTTTTGCATTGATTGATTTTCCATTTCATTTTAGTATATTCCTCAAATTGTTAGTGATTTCGGAGCCTAGAAAAAATTTTTTAATACCATAGCCACATAGCTAGATAAAATAATATGAAGAATCTTCTTCGCGACATGACGCGTTTGAGGGCATCACTACAATAGGAACAGTCTAAAAAGCCGGTGGTGAGAGGCCTTCTCAAAGCCAGAAATCCGGGCCCCAAAACTCGGATTTGTGGCCATTTCCTGGTATTGGAAAGCCGACGGCCTATGATTGGCTAGCTGTCTATAGCCGTGGCCCCACTATCAGGGGTGAGTAAGATTTTCTCGATCTGGGGTTCATTTTTCGTCATCTGCAAATTGAGGTTTCCAACTACTGAATCTTTCCGCAATATTGCTAAGGTTATCTACGTACATCGCAGGAGGGCCTGCCTGCCTGCCGAAAACCAGTGCTTTTCTTACCCGCGTATCCAAATAGCTGCCTACACCAGTGCTCCAATTAGGTACCTAGGCACAGCTACAGTATGATAACTAATCATAGTATTAATCCTGCGTATCAATTATTTCCTCATCTGGAGTCTGCAAGCTCTTTGCTGGGCTCATCAACGCAGCAATGCTAAACTCCGAAAAGAAAGGTGATTACCAATTCATTCTTTGTTACTGCATTCTTTGTGAAGAGGGGCGACGGCATTGATTGATTTTTCTGAGTGCGGAACTATCACCATGTCGTCACGTATCACCCCGCGATCTGCCTAACAACCAATCCATTCTCATGCTCGGAAATCTAAACTACTACCTAAAATGCTCTAGCTTGGGTAAGTAGATACTCACATGTAACGGTAGGCAAGTCCAGCTTTACACATATCGGATTGATAGCCACCATTCAAACCTGTCTGGTAGACTGGCCATGTCCAAGCTAGCAGAAGAAGTTGCATATGGCCTGTGTTTAACGATACGTGGTATTGTCATGCGATACAGACTTGGGGAAGTATATATATGACCGTGGTGTCGCACCTTCCAGACAATCTTCTCACCATCATCATCAATCTTTTTCTCTCGCAAAGTATTCTCTCTTCTCTCTAGTCAGGCCTAGCTCTTGCTCTATCACACACGCTCTGTAATCCTCATCAAACGTCAATCAATAAACTCCGAATAACAACACTCCGCAATGTCGTCCCTACCGAACACCTACAAGGCCGCCTTTATGGTCAAGGCCGGCGATCCTGTCGTCCTCAAGGATGTCGAGCTGAAGCAGCCCGGTCCTGGTCAAGTCCTGGTCAAGGTTCTCGCCTGCGGTATATGCCACACTGATCTATTCGTACAATCCGGCGCCTTTGGAGATGTATTCCCCCGTGTTCCAGGCCACGAACTTGTCGGCGATGTCGTTGCTGTTGGCGAGAATGTCACTCGCATCCAGAATGGCGAAAGAGTAGGAGGACCATGGCACGGAGGTGAGTAAATATGTCAAGCTGACGCCAGCCCCAACTTCCAGCCCCTCACTCACCCCCCTTTTCGCCGAACGAACAAATCAACACCGAGAATTAACACAATTACTTACAGGTCACGATGGATCATGCCGTGCTTGCAACCGTGGCCAATTCCAGATCTGTGATAGCGGAAAAGTCAATGGCCTAAGTTTTGATGGCGGCTATGCCGAGTACGTGCTTCTGCGCGAAGAGGCCGTTGTTCGCGTGCCCAAGGAGCTCGACCCCGCTGAGGTCGCGCCTCTGCTCTGCGCCGGTGTCACCACATTCAACGCGATCCGCAAGCAGCATGTAGAGCACGGTAACCTGGTAGCGGTACAGGGACTAGGAGGCTTGGGCCACTTGGCCGTGCAATACGCCAACAAGATGGGCTACCGCGTCGCGGCCATCAGCTCCGGCGACACAAAGAAGGACTTCGCTCTCCAGCTCGGCGCGCACGAGTACATAGACACCAGCAGGGAGGACCCCGTCAAGGCGCTCCAGGCCCTGGGCGGCGCCGCACTGATCGTCTCGACGGCCCCGAACCCGAACGTCATCGGCCCTCTCATCGGCGGCCTGCAGGCAGCCGGCAAGCTGATCGTGCTGGCGCCCGTCGGCCCCGTTCCCTTCGATACTGGTATCTTAGTCACCAAGGGTGTTTCGGTCTCGGGTTGGCCCAGCGGTCATGCACTGGATTCCGAGGAGGCTATCCGCTTCGCGCAGACGCACGGCGTCAAGTGCATGATTGAGAAGTTTCCGCTTAGCGATGTTGTTAAGGCGATGGAGCATACGCAATCTGGCAATGTGCGGTTCCGTGGTGTTCTCACCATGACCGAGTGACCAGCCGACCAATCGAGGGAGAGGGCTAGGGCTAAAGCCAACCGCAACTGCGTGGTCCAGAGTTGGTTATGTTTAAAGGATTGGTATGAAATAATACAAGATAGACAGTGATTGGAAAGTAGTAATAAGGTAGTTAATCTAAGACTCGGTTGATCACTAGCTCTTCTATGCATGGTTGCTGCCCTCTAAACTTCAGATCTATAGTGGATTTTGCGCTGCTGTCCGGTCAGAGATTATCCTCGGATGCTTTCGATGTGCATCGCCTCGACTACTCATCTATAAGTAATCATACGCATCGCCATGCATATAAGACATTTCCTCTCTTCATAATCATGATCTGTTTCAGATCGTTGGTATACTACAACCCCTTTCATTAGATGTCTACTGAGACCTGGGTCTCACTGCTCTCGTAATACGTACTCAGCCGTACCGTACAGCATACTTCCTTACACAGAGAGGGGCAGGATACAGTATCCTTTAACTCATGAACGAGAAACACTAAAAAATACTGCAAAGCCCCGACATCGGTACGAGCGAGTCGAGATTTTGCGGACGTCAAAGTAGTGTTAGTTATTTCGCAACTACCTACCTAGCAAGTGAGACCTACAGCTAAGTAACTACTATGGTTACAGGCAAGATAAACGGACCCATGTCAGGTATTCTTGGCGCGCTAAGTCGTGACCCGCCGACGACCCACCGCTCTCCGGGTATCTCTCAGCGAGGTACTTGCGCTCCCAATGTTCTGTCCTTCACTAGCCACAGACCCACTGGTGGCGCGCGATACCTGACTAGGGCACGTTTATCTCCTCATACACCAAGTATATATACTTACCTATACACAGTTATATACATGTAGGACCCATGCCAGCGGTTAACATAGGCGCTTCCGCGTCCAGAATGCGGAGACTCCCCCAATTTTCTCTATTCTTGTACCCACTACTAGAGATACTAACATACTATATAGATTGTCAGCAAATAAGTACCCCGCAGCGCTTAATTTTTCTGGGCTGTGAGCGGCTAACCTGAGATGGAGACTATAAGACAAGGTCTCAAAATACTGTGTCATCAAACCGGTTCTAAGTCAGACTTCTATGATGAAACATGAAACGTGAAACATGGCCTCGAAACTCTTGACCACGCGCCTGGGTTTTTGGCGTCTTGACTCTTTACTATCGGAGCTGAGTGGTCGGGTGGCTACGATGAAAAACTATGTATGAGTAATCCATATCCACGGACAGGGGATGCATGGAATTGAATTCTGGGTTGGGTTTTCTTTTTGTTTTGTGTTCGAATTTCTTTTGAGAATTGGGTTTTTTTATATTTCGAAGAGATCGCTTTATTCGCAGGGGTTAGGTCTGTCACAATAACTTCATAGACAGGCGGTAACAAAGCCAACAAGCAAAGCAGTGCACTTATCTAGGCTCGGCACGATACGACGACAATAATATACCTACATTCCAAAACTTTGCGCTGAGCGCGGCAGCATCGCCCCTTAATATATTTTCACTTTTTTTATTTAGAGTTCTCACTTCTTCTCAAGCTTAAGCGTAATTATTTACTTATGCTTGAATACACACTAGCGGAGGGAGCGCAGGGCGCTACAGGATTAACAACCCTTCTTCTTTTTCTCACAAGCACATTCACAACATTAGTTTCGGCATCGGCGACAAAGACGGAAAACATCACGTCAGGTCCAACCCCAAGTGTATCGCCGGAATTCGCAGACGAAAAGACCTTCCGGGCCGCGATCCTGAACAGCACGAACGCGTACCGCGCGCAGCACAACGCATCCGCTGTATCGTGGAACGAGACGCTCGAGGCTTTTGCGGTGAACTATCTCGACATTGTCGTGAAGACAAGCCCAAACTCGCGCCGAGGTCTCAACAACAACAGCAACATTAATATCAAAGATGCGGAGAAAGGCAACGACGACACATGCAAATTTGCTCACTCAGGCGGTCCCTACGGCGAGAACCTCGCGCTGGGCTGCTCGAACGCAACGTCCTGCGTGCAGATGTGGGGCGACGAGCGACGACTTTACGACTACGATGACCCCTCCTTTGGCCACGACACGGGGCATTTCACCCAGCTCGTCTGGAAAAGTACCACGACTGTCGGGTGCGGGCGGAAGTTGTGCGGCAATCACAAGGGCTGGTACCTTGTTTGCGAGTATTGGCCTAGAGGAAATGTTATAGGCGCTTTTGATGAGGAGGTTGGAAGGCCTGTAGTGAACGTGGATGAGAATTCTGGGCACGGGAAGGACGAGGATGGGGATGGGGATGGGGATGGAGCGGGAAAGAAGGGGAAAGAGGGAGGATGGCCGCCTTGGCTTGCTGCGCTTGCTTTTGTTTTTGGGGTTGGCATTGGTGTTTGTTTGGTCATGTCGTAGACTACTTAGCCGGGCTGCTGGAGATGGCATGGAATGGGATGGGATATGAGACACGTTTCTGATTTGGCACTTTGGGTGTCTGGCGTTTAGGGAGTTCTGGTGGATTGATGATACCCTTTCAGAAGGGAACGAATACATCTCAGGTTATTTTCGTCACGTATATCACAGGCACACGCATATTTCTTCTTCACGTCTGCCTTCACAGCGGTAATACTTGCAGAATCATGGATTTCATCTATAACTACAAGCCATACCCCGAGATCACGGCCTCGTCAACTCCTTCTGTCCGGCCGGAACAGAGAACGGGCCGTTCTCGGCTAGTGGGAATCTGGGCGTGCCATCGTCATTCCACGTGAACTTCTGTATCCTAGCCGTGCGATACAGGTCGGCAGACGGATTCGCTGTCGTCTGCGCGTGGTACACGATATAGTCCTCCGACCCGTCCGGCGAGGTGGTGAAGCTCGCGTGTCCCGTGCCGTAGACCCCCGCGACCGTGTTCTGATGGAACACGCAGCCCTCCTTGTGCTTACGCCACGACTGGTACTGCATCGGATCGTTACCTACGAGCTCCAGCATGCCGAGACAGTAGTAGGGGGTATTGACGCGCGCCGCTGAGTATATGATAAAGTTCTGCTCCGTCTTGGGATTCGTGAGTTGCTGCGGCCCTTCGTTAGTAGCGAGTCGGATCGGCCGTCCGTACTGTACAGTACTCTATTTGGTTTCTTTCTGATTATTGCACTAGCTTAGTATCTGGCTTCTTGGTTGCACTTACAGGCACTTGTTCCCATGGCTGGTCCGGCACACTAATCATTTGACGCTCAAGCAACGTCGAGTTGACGGTCCACGGATCCGACATCTTGCTAATGCACAAATTGGCCGGCCACGCCGAATACTTATCGGACCAACATGAATACACGTGATATAACTGATCCTCATGCTGAAAATACGTCCCGTCGATAGCGAATTGGTCGTATGTGTTCAACTCCGGCTTCAGCTCGTAATCGGCAGTCCATGGATCCGGGCCGTCAGCTGCGAGAACGAACATCCGATGGTTAATAGCCTGCATAAACTTGTTAGTGAGGCGAATTTTTGAAAGCAAGAACGCCACTGCTCCACGGCACTGAAGCACGTGACTCCGTCTACGGACAACAGCTTACCGGGCAGTTAAATTGGCACATAGCATCTAGCAGTGGTGACGGGTTATCACCGTCAGAGGTTGCGGTAAATATCGCGTACCATGATCCCGAGATGTTGTGTATCTCGGGGGCCCATAGGCTCGTCGACCAGGGCTCCCCGGACTTGGGATCGGGGTTGAAAATCACCCGCGACTCTGTATGATCCCAGTTGTCGGTGAGACACCTCGACCGCCTGAGCGTAATGTTCGAGTTCGTAGTGTAGGTGAACAGGTACCAACTATCGCCATTTACATCATTGTACTTGGTCATAAAAGGGTCACCGACATTGAGGGTCATGACAGGGTTCGAGTAAGTGGCATTAGTAGTCTTGTTCGTACCGACGGCGGCGGGGTCCCATCCCCCCGACGTGCCTCGGTTGGGATCGAAGACTTGAGCAGTGACAGCGGCGATTCCCAAGCAGGATGCCAGGGAAACAAAGCCTGCGAGTGAAAATTTCTGCATCTTTAACTCGTCGAATTGCCGGGTCAATTAAGACTTTGTGTGTCACTGTCTTCCCGTTCTGCCCTTTGGTCACGAGCAGCGGGGCCAGAGGCATGCAAGTGTAAAGGCAAGACTTGCATGACGGACAACCTAAACCTGCTGTCGTGGTGAGATCATCGGTCTTAAATACGAATTAGACAATCCATGCCTACCCCGCGATGTTGCTAGGAGATACCTACTTTGACATTTCATACCTGGCAAGTGCTGCATCTAGGAATGCTAGCGCGGCCGATGAATGCAGCAAAATCTCAGTGTATGCTCAGCCGGCTTATAATTTGTAAGGCAGTGCGACACACCGAGCAAGGTACAGATGTAGGATTCCCCGCAATAGCTATTCTTACCACGCTAGCATGCGTGCGGAGAAGAGGTTGGGGCGGGGGAAGCGGAGATCAGACTTGAGATGCGCACGATCTGGATCATTGTACCAACACCTATGCTGTCCCTATGCGGTTCCTGTTATTAGATGCTCAATGATGTGTACCTATGTGGTAGTAACCATAGCAGTATTGAGGCATCCTGATCCCGCCAACATCGCCACCCTCACATTGTCACTCTTCCCCATTTATTCACATTCTAATCATGGCTGACAAGCGCAAATGGGGCGACCAGCATATCAATAAGTCTATCAAGCAAATCGATGCCTCTACTTGGCTTATCGGCGATGATTTCATTCTACATCGGTCATCAACTCAATGCGATCAGGCCAATTGGAATGATAATAGAGACTATTCGAGCTATCATTTGAGCAAGCGACCCTCTCAAGTTCCCTCCTTAACTCTGCTTGACACTCCTTATATACAATTGGTCCATGGCGTAGGAGATTCCTCTGCGGTATGGTCAATAGGAAGCAATGTTTTGTGCAAGGCTAGGTATCTCGAGGAGGGAGTAACACCGGAGTCAGTCATTTTGGATTTTGTCCAACGTAAACAGCCCAGTTTTGAAACACCGAAAGTCCTATTTCATGCCTTTAGCCATGACAGGTCGTTCTTATTCATTCAAAGGCTTCCCGGTCGGACTTTGGATAGTGCATGGCCTAGTTTGAGTGAATCTTGGAAACGCCACTATGTCAGCTCCATAGTGGATGCGTGTCAGGAAATGGCAGAGTGGAAGGGAGACCAAATTGGTGGCGTGGATAAGCAATTTGTTCCTAAGTTCTTCCTCGTTACACCTTCGGGCAGTGACAACTTTGACTCTGTCCCAGCAGGATGCAAGGCGATAGGGATGAACTGCGCCGACATTGTATTTTACCATGCCGACCTTGGGCCAAACAACATCATCGTAGAGGACGAACCAAGACATGGTAAATTCGGGATTATTGACTTCGAGATCTCAGGCTACTTCCCTCGAGGCTGGGTTAGGACCAAGTTCCGACTTTCTAGCGGAATGGACTTCTCTGCTTCCGCGTCCGACTGCCCTACTTGGTGGAGATCGGAAATACAAAAGGCATTGGAAATTCGCGGCTTCGAGGACTATTCGCAAGCCTGGATGAAATGGCGGGGTTACGAGTAGCCCTGCAATTAACTACCTGCGAATATCAAATACATCTTCTCAATGATTTGGCACTGGGTGGCATCTTCTCTGACCTTTTGGGCATTTAGGTGTCGGGGAAGGTGCAGTACGTAAGGTGAAAGTTGGGAGGGACTCCCCAGTCTATTTGTCCTATATCTCCGGCGCAGCCTGTGGCCACCATCTTTATCGTGGTGCATCACCTTCCCACCTTTTGTACTCTTCTATAGGCAGTTTTACGGTATAAGACTACTTCAATACGCAAAAAGACGAACGTGTATTCTCGTTGGAAGAGTATTATATATACCAGACGGGGTTGATCGCCTCTAGAACCTCTGTCGAGGTAATTGTATAGATACAGAAAGGGGGTATGTGGGTATTATATAAGGTGTGCACGCTTCCAAACCAAACTCCGTGCGCGACATTGCGCTGGTGTCCTACAACTGAATCATGTAACTTTTAAAAGTGAATATTAGGTCATTCCGGCATCATTCACGTATGTCGCTCGTTCAATTTCACCCCGGTCTCTTCCTCACCCTTCTGCCCCACGGTGGTTCCGTGCATCTTCCGCTCGATCTTGTCGGTCAGTAAATCCCTGGCATCTTTCGCGAAAAGACAGCCTATAATCGCAATAGCACCGAAGCCGAAGCTAGCCAGGTAGACCGTTTGAAAGGCCTGTGAGTAAGCGGTCGGTAGGACGGAAGTAACAGCCTCCGAGACCGAGCTCGTCAATCCTGGGAACTTTGCGAATGTGCCCTTAATAATGGCCTGCGAAAGAGCCGGGACCTGGTCTTCGGGCAAGCCAGCGGCAACGGCGACGGGACCAACGTTACGAGGTACCGTGAATGCGAGACGGTTCGACAAAATCGTGCTGTAAACGGTGACTGCGACGGAGCCACCGGCGGAGCGAATCGAGGCGAGCAGGCCGGACGCCAGACCGATGTCTTCGGGCTTGCAGAACAGTGGGGCAATGGCCAAGGCCGTCAGCTCGATGACGCCGACGAAGAATGGGCCGACAAGGGTTAGGGCGATTCCGGTGCTCAAACTACTGGGCGTGAGCGCTGCCAAAGAACCGACAATTCCAACCATAGCAAACGTCGAGAATATCACCCAGTATCGAATGTTAAGTCTCCCTCTCAGGACGAAACCGCCAACCATTTGTCCGATAGCTGTTGCGCTAGGAACAGTTGCCTAAAACAGGGGTTAGCTCTAGTATCCGTTGATGGGAGATAATCAATCATACCGAAAGCCAACCTCCATATTTAATATTAGAGGTGAACAAGGCCCTGACTTGTTGCGGCCAAAGGAGCACCGCCGAATAGTAGAACATCTGCAATAACGTGAGTAGAAATCCAAGATGAACTGCGTCATGGCTAACGTACAGTCGCAACAGTAGCACAAGCTACCAAGCTGATGAAGCCCCGATTACGGAAGAACCTAACGGGTATCGCAGGGTACTCAAGATCGGCATACGTTTCGTAAACAAAGAGAATGATGAGAAGGACACCACCAATGACGATGGCGGAAAGAGTGGTGGCCGATTTCCATGGGTAGACCGAACCACCAACGCTGATACCGATGAGGAAGAGGGTAAGACCCGCGATCCATAAGAATGTGCCAACATCTAATACCACCAATTAACCCCTATTCTCGTCCAATGGTATTCCAAACCAAGTACTTACAGTCAAGCTGCTTCAGAATCTGTCGCTTTGTCTTTCGCTCGTGAAGGAGATCGAACGTCGGGGGGTGATAGAAGAAGAAAAGAAGTACAATAGCTACGGCGACCACGATGGTGTTAATGTGGTAAGTCCATCGCCAGCCCATGTTGGGATTCTCGTAAATTGCTCGAGCTTCGTTTTCACGTCAGCATTATATTATTGAAAGAGTAAAAGAGCAGTGGTCACAAACAGATGACAGAGCCAATACCGGCAATGGGCGCGCTGGTAGCGAAGATGAAGGATAAGACAGCAGGACGGTACTTGTTCGGGACCAGTTCGCCGACGGCCACGTTGAAGCTGAGCTGCACCGTCTCACCGATTCCGTAGATTGTGCTGCCGACGATCAATGCGTTGACATTTTGGGCAGTCGAGCATACAATAATGCCAATTAGAGCGACAAAGTTTCCGATAATAAAAAACCATCTTCGCCCGAATAGATCTGAGAGACGCCCAAGAATTGTATACGTGAAAGACAAGGCCAGTGTTCGGCCAATATTAACCCAGGAGATATACGGACTGGGTCCTAAACGAATAACAAACTATCAGCCAGACGTTACCTAAGGCGGTCGCAAACGTCCATGCTTACCGATATCAGCATTAATGAATGTCAAGATATTAGTTGGAAATAGTAAAAAGATATAGGCCGATATAGAGGAAAGACAGAAGCCCTGGATACCTTCTCGTCAGTATCGAGGAAATCATCGAATGTTGGAATGATCCGAGCATTGTTACTCACAGCCAGGGCTCCCAGAAAGCCAACAGAGTAAAAGTAACCCTTAGGGAGATCATCACCTAGGGCCTCTTTGCGTACGGACACAGCATCGTCATCCCGGACAACCCTCTGTTGGTCGCGTGAGTCTTGCGACATCTTCTCGAAATCCAAAGGCGTTTCGGTCGTCATGGTAATCTTGACGCCCATGGCTGGCGGGCGCCTCACTTTCACCTCCGAGGTTTCTCTTATAGAGCGACGACCAACAACCTCGAGTTTAGTCTCAAGTCCTGTCCTTCAACTGCGACGCGAACAGGCCAGATCCCAACAGAACAGGAGGAGAGGAAGTGAGAAAAAGTGAGATTGCTTTTTCCTTACTGTGTACTGCAACTGTCGTTCTTCATACACGTGGAGGGGACAGGGACGACACAGTTCTGGGAAGTGATCAGCTTATAATCGAGGGCAAAAATAAAAAAGGATTGGTTTCGCCTTTGGTTACTCCTGCAGGCCATTGCATTTTTTACTCTACTAATAAACTTACGTGCATCTCCCCAGTCCGATCTGCTTTACTAAGCCTCGACTTTGACCTTCAGTAGCGGGCACTTGGCACTTTGTATGGGGATAAGTCCCACCGGTTGTTGGCAGACTAGACTTACATGGGGAGGTTCGCACATAATCCCCGTCGACGACTGCCTACGAATATACTAGCGGTGTTCCCACCGGGTCCTGGATGCGGACGATATGCCGAGAATGGGCCACTTTTGGACCCCCAGATCAGGCCATGAATTCCGCCGTTTGTTGCAGTCCAAGCACCCTTGAGGGTGCTGTGCAGCAAAGCGAAGTGGGGGGGAGGGCTTTCCAATGCAAAGACGGCAGTGCGGTAACATTTAGGACTGTAACGTTTACATCAGCTTGTCTGTTTTTAGCGACGCTTGAGTGATTGCTCTATATAAAAGAGTAATGATATCGTAGCATGTCTTAGCATAGCTGATACATCCTTTCAGCTTCCAGAGCAGTGTGGGCTACCTACTGTATGTACATAATATCGAATTATGCTGATTTGTGCACAGAAGCTGGTGATCCCGAACAGCCGGCGCACAATCCGAAAATGATCGGCAGGGTGCATCAAGACGGCGTCCAGAAATGGTGGCGCCCGAGAATCTTTGCACGACGATCATCGTGAGACTATTTCAGGAACAAAGTTTTTCAACATTGAGGTCATTATATTTACTCTTCTACTCAGGTTCTTCTACTGCTGTAGAAGCAGCTGTTTCACAATATGAACAACAGATTTCCTGTACGGCTGTAAGTTCTTGATCCGTAGGTTCCTGATAGGTAGACAATAAAACACTCTTCGCTTAACCCATGCCAGTTCCTTTTCCTAGAAGAGCAATGATCGACACCTAGTTTCAACATGACTCGGTGGTAAAAACCATTGACGAATAGCGATTGATTTCACGAGCCAAGATCGACTTCATCCATCGTTATGCATAATACGTACTAGTAGTACCCAGTCAAAGTGGCTTTCATTAGCGATGCGATACAATACGCTCAGAACCTGCTCGGACCATTACCACAAGCCCGGTAACGTAAAGTAGATGCATTAGGTAGGTGAGTACAATGTACAGGAACTACAGACATGTATAGCATGATTTTTTTCCATTAGCATTAAATATAATAGAAGCTAGACTAGAGTTTGCTCCCCTTCCATTGCGGCTCTCTCTTTTCCGTGAAGGCTTTGAGACCCTCGACAATATTTTCGCCACGCTGGAGCTCGGCAAACTCCTTCTCGAGCGTCCACTCCACCGCTCGTTCGACGCTAGCGGTCTCCCAGCCCTGTCGCAGGCCGGCGCGCGTGCAGACGATGGCGTCAGGGCTGTTACGCGCGATCATCTCGGCGTACCTGACGGCCTCGGCCACCACCTGCTCCCTGGGCACCACCTTGTTGACTATGCCCCACTGGTGCATCTCGTGCGCCGTGGCGTTGCGCCCCGTGAGCGCGAACTCGGACGCTCGCTGCAGCCCGACGGTGCGCATGAGCCGGGGCAGGGCGCCCCCTATGGCGGCCAGGCCCCTCTTCACCTCGGGCAGGCCAAAGTAGGCGTCCTCGGCCGCTACCACGAGGTCGCAGTTGACGACGAACTCGCACCCTCCCCCCATCGCGAGCCCGTTCACGGCGGCGATGACGGGCTTCTTACCCAAGCGACGACTCAAGGGCTTGAAGGCTGGCGCGTTGCCCATGCGGTTCTTTGGGTCCGCGTCCGAGGACATCGAGGCGTTCCATTCTTTCAGGTCGGCGCCCGCTGAGAAGGCCCGCCCGGTCCCCGTGATGATGGCCACGCTGAGACGCGGCTCCTGGTCGAACCACTTCCATACCGCGTCCATTTCCCACTGACCTGTCGTGGACATGGCGTTGAGGTCTTTCGGGCGGTCCATCCGCACCAAGAGGACTCTCGGTGCCGGATACGACAGCTTTAGAAAGGTGGGAGTTGGCGGTGGAGGGGTCTCTGTCGGGGGTGTCATTGTTGCTATGTACATATGTAATTATGTGTGTATGTATGTATGTAGAGACAAGCAGGTAGTAGTGTGTACCGTATGTAACCGATAATGTACTTAGTATAGGGAGATTAGATGATGTGAAAACCTCGTGGAAGCCCTGCAAGTGGCGTAATTTTATCTTCCACGTTGCGGCTTTGACTGACGGGCAGTCCAAACGTTTCAGAACCACGATTTACCAAAACGTGGTAGCGTAGCGATGTAGCCTTTGAGGCGAAATATTTACTGTGTTCGCTTAGGTACCTAGGCTTCATCGGTGCTCGACTTTCCTTCTCATAAATATGAGACCGGCCATACATCTGTAACGCTTGTACAAATTCGGAATCGAAGCAATCCTTTGAACTTCTTCTTTTCCATCCCACATCACGAAATGCAAGGACCAGGGAGTATCAGCTCGGTACCAGTTATTCCCAGCACTGGTGCTCCGCTGCCAAGACGAACTAATACTAGTCGGCACAGAATATGTATCGTAGATTGTCCACCTTGTCACAATTTGCCCGGTCAGACCTCGTTTTTAGGGTGAGCCGGTTATGGTACCCACCTGCTATCTGGACAACCCTATACGAAAGTTTGGCAAGATGTTTGCAGCAACAGTGCCAAGCAGAAGTCTTAGACGCGACTAGATATGTAGACATTCATTAGTTTACTAATTTCGCAATACAAGCCTGATTCGACATAGAGTTTACATTCGAAGCGTCCACATTTACCACGCTAGCAGACATACAAACGTACTTGCTGTATCTACCTAACCTAAGTAGATAAGTGCTGCTGATTCTGTACCTATTATGATTACGCAGCTATGATCATTCAATAGTCGCCAGAAGTGGGAGAACGTGAGTTATCAAGAGGTAATTACCTTGGTAGGTACGTATGAAAATATCTAACCTAGATAGATAAATAAGTACTTAAAGACTATATTAGTAAGCAGTGACCTATCTAATCTGCCTACAGCAATAACAATCCAGCTGCAATCTCCTATAACGATATGCTTTACTCGTGATTACATCCCTTTCATTCAACGTCCAACTCCGACTAAATGAGGACAACCTCATTCTTCGCTGTCCTTGCTATCCTTCGACTCCAACTTGGAGAGCTCGTTGACGAGTTCGCGCAACACCGACCACAGCCCCTATATTTCGCCCTTCTTGAGACTCTCATAGCTCCGCTTGGATAGAAAGACGAGGCTCAGGGACTCTGGTGCGTCCAGTGCTACCAGAAGCTGGATGATGAGAGACTGAAGTAGGTCTCGAGGCCCATGTCACATATCCAGGGGGCGAATCGTGAAGCCCACGGCAAAAGTGTGGGTACACATTCCGAGGCTCGAGATTCGTCATAGTCAAGACGAAGTTGGCCTAGAAGAGCGTCATTGCCGACACTCTGTCCCGGGCGGAAGACGCCATGTTTCCGTTGACAAGTATCATGTCGGGATGCGACATCTCTAGCTAAGCCCGAAAACGAGTGTTGCTAAAGATGGTTTCTGCCTGCCTTTGGTCAGTCGTGTCCACTCTCGCTCTGCGCCTGATGACGGTTTCGAGATCATCGCCTGACCTTAGGTGCTTCAGTATTGAATGAACATCGGTCCCCTGTCCGTCTGACCCTCTCTTGGCGGACGACAATCTGAAAAAGGACTGTTAATAGCTGAAACAAGGTTGCAACGAGCGCAGGTGGCGCGCTTTGGTATTCTTCTCCCGCCCGGCTCTCCTGTCGTTGGCTCGTGTCTAGCTTTCTCTGGAATTCAAAACACTCTAGGAGTACGGAGTTAGTTATAATTGCCTAGTTGCTTGATCGTCTCTGGTATCGACAAGGTCTACTTACAGTTATTGATGCCTTCCAATGCCATCTTGAAGAGGCACCGGTTGCCTGTTTTGTGGCATGCAGAATAATTTGCGCTCAGCTCGTCTATCGACCTCCGACACGCCTTCCACTATTTTTCTGCTCCCCTGCTTCAATCTTCCGCTTTTCTGCTTCAGCAATCTGCCTGCGCTCCAACTCACGCAAAGAGGCCTGCACTTCTGCCATTGTCGTAGTGTCGTCTCTGATCATGGAGTCCGCTTCGCTAGCGATCTACTCTAGAATCACAGCAGTCTGTTCGCTTGTGTCCGTCTAGTATTGCTCCGTCTTCAACATGGTCTGTGTTTTCCATTCGCTTACCGCACGATCTAGATTTATGGCTGCCATTCTCTCTTTCTGTAGTGCGCCGTCAAGATCAATCTTCCTCTTTTTTTTATTTTGCTCGGCGAATTTGCTTCTCCCTTCTCTGCATTTTGTCTAATCCTACCTTATTCGACGTCTGTGTCTTAAATAGAAAAACTACATCAGCTTCTTTTTCCACGTCAGGAGCCGTCGAAGCTCTATACATGTGACTGTTGGACGGTGTTTGAGAGAATTATAGGCTTCGAGGAAACTTGGGCATGTCCTGATTAGACGAATACTGTTTTTTCTTGGAAAGAGATTCCAAAATATCCTTGTAACGCATTCACAAGCGCATCATGGAGAAGGCCGGCGTATTTGCTTATCGTCAGTTCTTTGTGGAATGTCCTGATTTTCGAATTTACCTTGCCAATTATCTGCCTGATTTCGATCAACCCATCAAAGAGCTTTTCCCTCTCCTGCGTACGCCGTTCCGCAACCTGTCGTTGACACAAATCAGCTTCCGTGCATTCTACGCTCATTATCAGCTACACTAAAATGCAACACGATGGCGATGGCACATTTGACTACTGCAGGGCCATATTCATTTGGGATCAAGTTGAGCCGCGGGTCTATCTCTTCTCTATTCTCGCTGATCTTTAACGCAAGTTGATGGAATATGTTGCGTGGACTGTGTTCAGAGCCGTGCGCCTTTTCTTCGACTTCACTGATTTTCTCAAATTAGCTCGTTCCACTTCACTTTGGGTGCATTGGGTTCGGCGTCAACGTCGAGAGCGGCTGGAACCTGAGCGTGTATTACTGGGGCCAATTCACATCTGTCACATAATCGTTTCCAATAGGCAATACGGGCGATACGATAGTAGGCTAGCCGGTCCCCAGAGCATGCAATTCCAAGTTCACATCACCGACGACAGAAATTATCACCATGTTATAGGTACAGCTGACTCAACTCCCTGGCAAGTAGACTATCACGAAGATAGAAATGGTCCTCGTAACAGTCGGTGAGCAGGACGACGAGAGTGAATAGCGCTAAATGAATCTATTCCAGCTTCTGAAGGGTTGACTTTTATAGGCCGTTCTCCGCTTTGATGGCCCTGCGACAACATATGAAATGTGCTCGGAAGAGATCAGGAGAGACGTGCGCGAATACTCATTCTCAAGCTACTACAGTGAACCCAACGCCTCCTTCAAGGGACAAGATAGCACTGTCATGCTGAAAGGCAAGGCGAAGCGCACTAAAATTCCCGAGATATTGAGCCTTTTTGAAAAGTTAGAGGCAGTCTATAACAGCTATGGCAATTCCGAGTTTTCTACTAATAGCCTCTCCGTCAACTACGCTTTTGAGGACTTGGGATTTTTATTTACTCCAGGCGAGCTGATTCATTAGCCAAGCGCCGAGTCCATTCTAAGCGTGCCGTATCCAATATATCAACAGTGTGGAGGATATACTACGCCAGTTACACCACAGGCATGCAAACTCAATATATCAACTGGCATATTGTCGCGATTCCAATCCGAACTAGCTCCGGCCCCGAAGCACGGACTACAGCTATCCTTATATAAGTAGATACAGGAAATCTCTGCTTCGCAGAGGTGCTCTCCTTCTTTGTGCAGTGGCAATACGTCTATAACGGACTACCAGGCAGTATAAACAGTGACACGTACCTACTATCTGCCACAGACAAAATTCACCATAGAGTGCTACTATATCAATTACGACGGGGATACCTACGGGCCGTGGAAGGTCAGATATCAAGTGATTATATGAAAGAACCCCAGCACATCTTGCGTCTCCCTGCTCACCCCTTTTACTATACTAAGGGGCGATTGGACGCCCTGGTGAGCTCAAGGAGCAGGGAAAGTTGTTTGGCTCATTCGTCCCAAAAAAAAAAAAAAAAAGTTTTAATTAAATGAAAAGATAGAATAAATCACTTGTATTACAATAGATAGGGAATTTTAAAAATATTATGAAAGACTCTTAATAATTGTGACAGCCATGCTAGTCGCCTAGCCTTGCCTGTCAATGGCCCTCATGCTAACAGCATAACAATGCAAACAATGGCAGCCTCATGTCACTGGAGGCATACGCATAACAATAGCAGTCAACGGGACAATGGCACCATGGCAGCTATAGCCACTACTCCGGAGATTAGCCATAATTCTGTTAGCAGAATATAAGAAGAATGCCATCCCCTACCCCTTAGCGAGACACCCCCCTTGGCGAGACAGCCACTTTTTCAAGTTCCTATACAAAACGCACACACTTTGCAAACCCATGACTTAGTCAATAAAATAGCTATACTTTTTTAAAAAATATATTTTATAAAAGCCAATTTATTAAAAATTAAGTTTTATTATAAATGCAAGCCCTTTTAAATACCGTCTCATTGCTTTAGCCTAGACCTGCACTTACTGTAACTGTCGGTCGTATTTGTTGTTGATATAATATCCTAGGATAAGGTTGACATGAGAGAGAATTATTGGTCACTTAGCATTTCCCGAGTAGAACCTTGGCGGACTACTCTGTCAGAGCTTCGCAATGACCCATACAAAAGCAGTATGAGCATTTTTCTCGTCCACGACCTCCGCGACCTCGATCTCGAAGCCCACCTCCCTCAGCTTGTCGAGGGTCTTCTGCTGGCCCCACCCGCTCCAGTACATCCACCCCTTCTCGTCCAACCACTTCTCTATGACCGCGGACTCCGTATCGTCCCTGGAGAAATTGGCTAGGAAGAACCCGCCCGGCCGGAGCCACCGCGACACCCGCTGGAACAGCGCCTCCTGCTCGACGCGTGGGAGGTGGATGAAGCTGAAGAGCGCGACGACGAGGTCGAAGGAGGCGTCCTGGAATTCGAGGGCGGACATATCGCCTTGGACGAGCTCGAGGCGTCGCGCTATCTGGTCGTCGCTGTTGGGTGTTTGGATCAAGTTCTCCCTCGCCAGCGCGAGCTGGGTCTCGGAGAGGTCGTTCGCGACAACCCTCGCGCTGGGATGTGCCTGCAGCAGCATCTGGGTGGCCGGGAGCCCGCAGCCGCATCCAAGCTCAAGAAAGGCAGGGTCGCCGCCGGACCTGTCGGCCAGATTAAGCCGTTGCAATGCCATCTCCAGGTACTGGGTCCTATACGCGTAGTGCGGGATTGTCCACTTGTTATACACGGGCGCAATGGCGTCGTACGACGCCTTCAGACGCTCCTTCAACCCCTCGGGCACGCCGGCGGTTTCAGAGCCCATCGTGACGTTTTTGGCTCTTGCTAGTTGCTCTAGCAGCTAAGTACTTCCGTCAGCTTTCGACTGGGATGTTGATTTTTCTGAATAACTAGAGCGTTACATTGGTTCATTCTATTGTGAAGCCAAAGAGGCAAGAAGCGGTGCTTAGCTTCTTGGTGCGGGGTAGATTATGAAAAGGTTGCTCTTACCCACGTGACCTGGTTTGAATTCCCTCTGACGGAGAGGCTGACATTCGGTAGTTTGGGTGTCTTACCTTGCATTCAACTCAAAACTCCGTGCGCGTGCATATCTAGAGTCTACAGTTTTGGTCTGAATGTTGAAATCGGTGTTTGGACTATCTAGAGCATAGATGATACACAAGCATTGCTGCTCTAACATTATTTCTAAATCATTAACCACAATAAAGACATATCACAGAATCCAACAAGTTGGTTGTATCACCACGTTGTCATTGATTTTTAATCTCTTCATCGTCTATAGTCATGGCTCGAGTCATCACGACTGTAGTCACCGCGCAAGTCCTCGCGCTCGTAGTCCCTGCGCTGGTCGCCATAGTCGTGGGAACCGTGCTATATAGCCATAATCGCTACGCCAAGAATCATATCAAACTCTCTGCCGGGAATTGTCTTCTATAGCTTGGTCCCGTGGTAAGTGGTCCACTTGAAGGTCATTCATGCGCAGAAACGTACTGGCCATCAGGTCCGATTCCATGGTGTCCATGTAAGATAGATTCTCCTCATTCCGTTCTTTATTCTGTAGGAGAGTCAGAAACGCGGACTTCGCTTTGGTCCCCGCCTCAGCCAAGGCCCCATCGCGAGCTTTGGCTGGATTCCC